>Ga0209536_100005383_pt1 | contig 19910 bp, 19 predicted proteins | sample DeeMarSeWOR28_12_FD_187461 | JGI IMG/M metagenome (GOLD analysis project Ga0209536, IMG submission 187461) | Marine sediment microbial communities from White Oak River estuary, North Carolina - WOR-2-8_12 (SPAdes) (version 2) | ecosystem: Environmental > Aquatic > Marine > Intertidal zone >...
GTAAAGCGCGCATTCAGGTCCGGCAACCTTCCGGGCATGGCGTGGTAGATGCGTAGCTCGTGGATCATGCTGTTCTCCTCATTGTTATCGGGCCGGCATTCGTGGCCGCGCCCTGTTGCTCTTTATCGCGCCCGGGCTGCAATGGGCGCACGGGCCTTTACAGGACTTGTACGCTGACGACCTCGGATTTTCCGGTAACCTCGCCAAGGGTATTTCGCAACGGCTTGCCGAACACCGGCGATTCGATCTCGAAGACATCGCCGGGCCGGGTTTCGACCTTGTCGGTGAAACTGCCGGTGGCGGCGCCAAAGAAATGCACGTGAACGTCGCCTTCCCGGCGGAATATGCCGTACTTGAAATGATGATGTTCGAGATTGGCGATCGAGTGGCACATGTTGTCCTCGCCGGACAGCCAGTCGCGCTCCCATATCGTTTCGCTGCCGCGCCGCAGGCGCGCATGGCCGGTGACGTGCGCGGGCAAATTCCCCAGTAACAGTTCGGGCCCGTAGCAGCATTGGCGCAGCTTCGAGTGCGCGAGGTAGAGGTAATTCTGCCGCTCCATCACGTGGTCCGAGTACTCGTTGCCGAGCGCGAACCCGGCACGGTAGATGCGCCCGTCGTCCCCCGCCACATAGATGCCGACGACTTCCACTTCGTCGCCGCCGTCGAGCGCGTGAGTCGGCAGTTCGAGTTCATGTTCGGGCGCGACCACGCAACTGCCGTCGCCCTTGTAGAACCACTCGGGCGCGACGCCGATTTTTCCCTTGCCCGGCTTGCCGCCTTCCAGCCCCCATTTGAACATCTTCATCGAGTCCGTGAGCTGGTTCTCCTCGGCCTGCATCTTGGCGTGCATCGCATCGCGCGCGGCGGCGCTGCCCAGATGCGACAGTCCGGTACCTGTCACCAGGTTGTGATAGGGGTCGGGATGGTCGAAGGGCACGAAAAGGCGTTTTTCCCGGATGGCGGCTGCGTAGTCTTCGCGCTCGTCGCCCACGCGGCCAGCGATGACGGACTCGAGAGAAGCGCCGCTCCGGATCGCCTCCTGCGCCAGTTCGTAGAGCCGGCGCGCTCCGCGCACTACCTCGAGTGAATTGCCGTCATCGGATACGACGGCGACGCGGCGCGCGCCGTCGCGGCCCGCAAACTGAACTGTTCTCACCTGTTCCTCCCGTCTCCACGATGTGCCGCAATGCCCTGGCTGCCGTTTGCCCGGCCGCACGATGCGTTTTGCCCCACGGGCTCTGCGTCACCGGCTATTGCTCGCCATCGTTTGTATGTTGTCTGAATCCCGTCCGGTCAGTGCAAGCAACTCCGGCCGCTGCGCGAATGTTACACCGTGGCGCTATACTTCGGCCATTCAGGGGGAGCGGGCAATGAAAGCAAAAACAAACGGCATCGAACTACATTACGAGATTCACGGACAGAGCGGGCCATGGGTCGTGCTCAGCCATTCGCTGGCCTGCGATCTGCACATGTGGGATGCGCAGATCGATTTGCTCAAGGGCAGTCATCGGGTGCTGGCGTTCGACACCCGCGGTCACGGCAAGAGCGACGCGCCGAAAGGCGAGTACACGCTTGACCAGCTGGTGGAGGACGCCAGGGGGTTGCTCGACGAGGCCGGCGTCGAAAAGGCGCATTGGGTCGGTCTTTCGATGGGCGGCATGATCGGCATGATGTTCGAACTGAAATATCCGGGGACGTTCCGCTCGCTGGTCCTGTGCGATACCTCCAGCCGCATGCCGCCGGAACTCGCGCCGGTGTGGGCGGGGCGGATCAAGACGGCCACCGAGAACGGCATGGCGGGGGTGGTAGAGAGCACGCTGGAACGATGGTTTACCGAACCGTTCAGGAAATCGCGGCGCGATGTCATTGACGGTGTCGCGAAAATGATCGCCGCGACGAAGGTTGACGGATACGCCGGTTGCTGCCACGCGATCCCCAAGCTGGACTGTACCGACCGCCTGCACCAGATTGCCTGCCCGGTCCAGATCATCGTCGGGGAGCAGGATGCGGGAACGCCGGTAGCCATGTCCGAGGCGATTCATTCGGCGATAGCGGGCTCCGAACTGGTGATCATTCCCCAGGCGTCGCATCTGTCCAATCTCGAGCAGCCCGGGAAGTTCAACGACGCGCTGAAAAGGTTTCTGTCGGCCAACTGAGTCAGGCCGGGCAGCGGGAAACTCAGGGTGCCTCGATGATTTGCAGGTTTTTTTCCGGCTGCCTCAACGCGGACAGAAGCAGTTTGTAAGTATCGGCATCGAAGCCGGCCTCGTGGCGCGTATCGTAGTGGTCGAACAGATCCAGCTGCGAGCGGTGGGTGCCGAGGTAGCGCCAGTGGTCGATGACGTGCACGTCGGTGCGGCGGCTCGGCGAGTGGTGCTCGCGAACCATGATCGCGCCCTTGTACGGCCAGGGCGCGATGCGCATCTTGTTCAGCGCCATTGATACCCGCATCGCATGGTTGAGTTCCGTTTCGTGCCCGACGCAGACGCCGCGGCATTTGCGCAACTGGTGCGCGAAGCACGCGCCCTTGCCCTTTTCCAGCCCGAGGCGGATCAGGCAAAGCCCGTATTCGTCGGCGATTTTTCGCAGCGCATCGCGCGCCGCTCGCTTCGTGCGGAAAATACCGTAAACGTCACCGAGCAGGCCGGGCTCGATCTCCGCGCAATACATCAGCTTCGGGATCTTCGGGCCATCGGCCGGGTTCCAGTGGTAGGTGCAGATCTCCTTCGACTCGCGCAGGCGGCGGTTGTGCAGAGGGGCAAGACGCTTGACCAGTTGCGCTTCCTTGATCAGCGCGCCAAAGTTTCCCGCCGTTTCTATCCAGTCGAGGCGCCTGATGTCGCGCGAGATGTGCATGTCCTTGCTGGTTGAGTGGTCCCCGCTGAAATGCGACATCACCCGGGTGCGAAGGTTGATACTCTTGCCGACGTAGAGCACCGTGTCGTTCTCGCCGTAGAAGATGTAAACGCCCGGGGTATCGGGCAAGCCTTTCAGCGCATCGGGTGCGAGCCCTGCCGGCAGGGCCGGCGAGCGCAACAGCTTGTCAACCACCTCGTTGATGACGTTGCGGTCGAGTTCGTGGTGGATGTGCTGGGTGAACTCCCACAGTACCCGTGCGTCCGCCAGTGCGCGGTGGCGCGCGTCGCACGACAGATTGTGCCGTTCGATCAGGCTGTCGAGGTTGTGGCGCCGCTCCTGCGGATAGAGGCGCCGCGAGAGCTTGACCGTGCACAGCACCCTTGGCGAGTAATCCAGGCCGAGCCGGCGGAATTCGTTGCGCAGGAAACCGTAATCGAACCGGGCGTTGTGCGCGACCAGGACTTTTCCGGCAAGGCGCCGGTGCAATTCGGGCGCGAGTTCCTCGAATGTGGGGGCCTCGGCCACCATCGAGTCATTGATGCCGGTGAGTGCCTGAATGGCCGGCGGTATGCGCATCTGGGGATTGACCAGGGAACTCCACTCGCCGACATAGTCGCCACGATCGACCTCCACCAGTCCGATCTCGGTGATGCGGTCGAAATGCGCCGTAGCGCCGGTCGTCTCCAGATCGACAAATACCAGCGGCCGGTCAAGCATTAACTTTGTTCCCGGAGTCGGGGCCTGACCGTAAGCAATCAATTGTTGCGTGCATGCGGATATTGTAAGAGCTCTTGTGCCAGCCTGGTTGCTCCGCTGTCCGGTTTTTCTACTGCGGCCGGTGCGTGCCGCCTTCTTGCGTTGCAGGTGCAAGGCGTGACTCCGGGGCATGGGCGCTCCGCTGCGATCCGGCTGCCGTTATACTTGACGTACAACAGATTTGAGGGAGGAAGGGTTTTGAAGAACTTGATTGCCATCTTGCTGGCAGGCGTTACGGTATTTGCGCAGGCGCATCAGGGCGAGACGGAGGCGCCGCAGACCGCCTACGACTGCGAGCACCCGCCTGCCGATGCCGTTGAAGAGATTCCGGGGATTCTTGGTGTCGCCGGCGGGATGTCCTGCCTGCCGGCGGGCCCGGCCATTCACGCCGACCCGACGTGGATTTGGCGTTACACCGGCAGTTTCTTCGACGTGCCCACGATTCCGGGTTACGCGCACGTCGACTCGGCGTCCATGCTGCCGCCTTTTTACTTCACCGGGCTTTCGCTTCGGGAATTGAGTGCCGAAGAAGCGGCGCAGCGAAGCGAGCAACTTGCCAGGGAGGTCGAAACCTACCGACCGGCCGGGCCGATAGCGCGGATGCAAACCATCGACGCGGTGAACAACTACGGGCGCAGCATAGCGATCCATGTGGCGATGGAGTCGGAGAACAACGGCTGGGTGCTCGTATGCACGCCGAATTGCCAGCCAAACTACGTCATCCTGATTGAGAAGCGCAAACGCAACTGAGCGTGAACGGAACAAGCGCAGCTGAGTGTGAACCGAAAGGGTAGGGCGATGGACATTTCGACCGCGGAGATTCTTCCGGACGACAGCGAATCGGCGACTTTGGTCGGCCGTGCATGGGTTCCCGGCGATCATGCCGGGCCGAGCCCGGTGGCACTGCGCGCCGGCAGGTTGTACGACCTGTCGCGCGTGGCACCGACTTCCAGTGCGCTGCTGAATACTGCCGACCCGGTGAAGCTGGTGCGTGATGCGATCGCGCGCGGCTGGGCGAAACCGGTGGCCGACATCGGAGCGGCGCTGGACAACAGTCACGCGGATCGCAGGCGGGCGTCCCGGGCCTATGTTCTCGCGCCGAGCGACCTGCAGGCGGTGCGTGCCTGCGGGGTGACGTTTGTTTCCAGCATGGTCGAGCGGGTGATCGAGGAACATGCGCGTGGCGATGCCGACAAGGCCGAATCGATCCGGCGGGCGATCGGCGACGAAATTGGCGCCGGGATACGCAACATCAAGCCGGGTTCGCCGGAAGCGATGCGGCTCAAGGAGTCGCTGATCAAACGCGATCTGTGGTCACAGTATCTGGAAGTGGGTATCGGCCCGGACGCCGAGGTGTTCAACAAGGCGCAGCCGCTGTCGGCCGTTGGCGTTGGCGCCGAAATCGGCATTCGTGCCGATTCGTCATGGAACAACCCCGAGCCCGAAGTAGTGCTTGCGGTCAATCGTGCCGGGCGTGTGGTCGGCGTCTCGCTCGGCAACGACGTCAACCTGCGCGACTTCGAAGGCCGTAGTGCGTTGTTGCTCGGCAAGGCCAAGGACAACAACGCGAGCTGTTCCATCGGCCCGTTCGTGCGTTTGTTCGACGAAGGCTACACGCTGGACGACATGCGCCGCACCCGCATTGAAGTCCGTGTCAGCGGAACGGACGGGTTTGAACTCGAAGGCGAGAGCAACCTGACCACCATCAGCCGCGATCCGGTCGATCTGGTCAACCAGGCGATGAATCGCGCGCACCAGTACCCCGACGGGATGATGCTGTTTCTCGGTACGCAGTTTGCCCCGGTGCAGGATCGGGGCGAGAAGGGCAAGGGGTTTACCCACAAGCTCGGCGATATCGTTTCGATCAGCGCGCCCCGACTCGGCACCCTGGTGAACCGCGTCAATCACTGCGACAAAGTCACGCCGTGGACCTACGGGGTCACTGAACTGATGCAAAACCTCAGCCGGCGGGGATTGCTCGGCTAGCCTTTCATGCTCGCCCCCGAGGGGGCTTCCAGCTGGTGCGGTCAATTACTAGCGGATACATGGGCCGGCAGTGAATCGCGCGCCGCAGGGATGGTCCCGCTGCGAACTCAGAGCCTGTCGACCAGTTCCCGCATGCGCTTGCGCATCGCTTCGTCGGGAAGCCGGCCGTAACCGGCATTCATGTTGTCGACCAGATGTTTTGGCTTGCCGGTCGCCGGGATGGCACAGGTGACGGCCGGGTGCGAGATGACATACTTGAGGAAGAACTGCGCCCAGGAGTGGCAGTCGAATTCCGCCGCCCACGGCGGAAGCTTGACGCCGCGCACGCGCGAGAACAGGCCGGCGGCAGCAAATGGCCGGTTGACGATGACCGCGGTGCCGGTGTCCAGCGCGGCGGGCAGCAGGCGTTCCTCGGCCTCGCGTTCGACAATCGAATAATTGAACTGCGAGAAATCGAACATGCGCATCTTCATGATGCGTTCCAGGTTGTCGTGCGCGCCGGCGTGGTAGTGGGTAACGCCCGTGTAGCGCACCTTGCCGCTTTCTTTCCATTCGGCCAGTGTCTGCCCATGGGTGCGCCAGTCCGTCAGGTTGTGCACCTGCATCAGGTCCATGACGTCGACGCGCATCCTGCGGAATGATTCGTTCATCTGGTCGATGCCGGAGCGTTGGCCCGATGTCCAGACTTTTGTCGCCATGAATAATCGGGGCCGTAACGAAAGTTGTTCGGAGAGGTCGCCGACAACACTTTCCGAGGTGCCGTACATGGGTGAGCTGTCGATGACCGATCCGTCGTGCCCGACAAACTGTCGCATCACTTCGCGCAGCGGTTCGCGATCCTGCTCGGCGGTGCCGACACCAAACGACTGGTAGGTGCCAAGGCCGATCACGGGCAGTTGTTCGCCCGAACTCGGGATGGGCCGCCGGGTCATTTGCGGTGATGCGTTTGCATCAGCGAGGGCCGGTGTAAGGATTGGCGGCAGGCTCAGTGCTGCGGCCGCTTTCAGTATCGTTCGGCGTGTCTGGTTCGGGCTCATCGAATGGGTATGTCCTTTTTGCGTTCAATGCGGCGCGCAACTGCTCCTGTCGTTGACCGAGTAGGTACGCTGTCGAGGTCCACAATACCGCAATCGGCACGGCGATGAACGAGATGCCGGAGAGGCCGGCACCTAGCAGTCGCAAGCCTTCGAACAGCCAGCCCGAAACCGCATCGCCGCCGCGCACGACGGCGGTATCAATGAAGTTCTTCACCTTGTACTTCTCTTCGCGCGAAAGGACAGTAAAGAGGATTTCGCGGGCCGGCTTGCTCAAGGCGTATTCGCCGGCGCGGCGAACCACGCCAAAGACAATGAGCACCGCCAGGGTCGGAAACAATCCGAGAAAGAAAAATCCGAAAATCGCGACGGCTGGCATGAGAATCAGGGTCAGTGTCACGCCGAAACGCCCGATAATGCGCCTGACAACCAGCAATTGCCCGATTAACGTCAGTGCGTTGACGGCCAGATCGATCAGCGCAAACAAGGCGGTTCGCTCGCCGGAATCGGGGATCTCCGCGGATACGATGAAGGCCTGCTGCATGTACAGGAACGTCGAGAGCAGCGTAAACAGGATCATGTAGAGTGCGATGCCGAGCAGGTACTCCGAGCGCAGCAGCAGGGAGATTCCGCCAAACATGCTGCCGCCGATGGGTTGCCGGCGGTCGATCCCGTCTCGCGGGGTACTGGTTTTCGGCTCCCTCGACCATATCGACAGCCGCATGATGCAAGCGATCGCGCCCAGCAGGAAGCAGGCGGAAATCGGCAGCAGTGTTGTCGGGCCCACCACCGGTGCCAGGGTGGTTGTAATCAGCGGCCCCGCGATAGCGCCGGTACTACCCCCCGCGGCGATAAAGCCGTAGAGCCGCCGTGCCTGGCTATTGTTGAACAGGTCCGCCATGAAGCTCCAGAACACGGACACGACGAACAGATTGAACACGCTGAGCCAGATGAAAAATACGCGCGCCGTTGCGATGGGAGCGGTGCCGGACTCGAAGAAAGCGGAAAATACCAGCAGGTTGATGGCGAAAAATACGTATGTGCCGGGCAGGAATTGACGCCTCGGAATGCGCGAGGAGATCCAGCCGAACACGGGTACGATCGCAAGCATGGCGATAAAGGTGCCGGTGAACAGCCACTGCAGGTTCTCGGCTCCGGTCTGAATCCCCATTTCGTCGCGAACCGGACGCAGGATGTAATAGGCGCACAGCAGGCAGAAGAAATAGCCGAACGACCAGAGCATGGCGACGACTTCCGATGGCCGCGCCTTTACCAGGCCCTTGAATATGCGATACACGAAGCGGAACTTCATACCAGGATTCTATCCGGAAGGCGTGGGCGCCGTGTCCTGCAACCCGATCGGCCCCAAGCTGTCGGGCAAGCGATTGCCGCCGGAGCGCATGCTAGAGTTTCGTCTTCCATAGGCGTGGACGAAGACATGTCAGTCGAACTCAAGGATGTGCGTGCTGCTGCCGAGGCCATTGCCGGCGAAGTCGTCCGGACGCCGTGTGTGCGCTCCCGCACCCTGTCCGACATTTCCGGCGCGCAGGTTTATCTCAAATTCGAGAACCACCAGTTCACCGCGTCGTTCAAGGAGCGTGGCGCGCTGAATCGTTTGCTGGCGCTACCGCCCGACGCGCGGAAGAAGGGCGTGATTGCCGTTTCCGCGGGGAATCATGCGCAAGGTGTGGCCTATCACGCGCAACGCCTCGGCATTCCCGCCGTCATCGTGATGCCGCGATTCACGCCGCACGTCAAGGTCATCCACACCCGAAACTTCGGCGCCGAGGTCATATTGCAGGGGGAGAACTTTGACGCGGCCAAGGAGTACGCGACCGGGCTGATCCATGCCCGTGGCCTGACTTTCATTCATCCGTATGACGACGAGGCGGTGATTGCCGGGCAGGGCACCATTGCGCTGGAGATGCTGGATGCCTGCCCTGATCTGGACACGCTGGTCGTGCCGATTGGCGGCGGCGGGATGATCTCGGGGATGGCGGTAGCGGCGAAGGCGATCAAGCCGGGCATCGAGGTCATCGGAGCGGAGACCTTGCGCTTTCCGTCGATGTACTGCGCGCTGCATGGTACCGCACCGCACTTTGGCGAGAACACGATCGCCGACGGTATCGCGGTGAAAGTGCCGGGCGCGATCACCCTCGAAATCGTGCGGCAGTGCGTGGACGACGTGCTGCTCGTCGACGAAGGCGACATCGAGGAGGCGATGCTACTGTTGCTGGAAATCGAGAAAACAGTCGTCGAAGGCGCAGGCGCCGTTGGCCTTGCCGCCACGCTTCGGTATCGCGAGCGCTTTGCCGGCAAGAAAGTGGGCCTGGTGCTGTGCGGCGGCAACATCGACCCGTTGACGCTGTCCGACATCATCGAGCGCGGCATGGTGCGAACCGGCCGCCTCACGCGTTTACATGTGCAGATGCGCGACCTGCCGGGATCGCTTGCCTCGGTGACCCGCGTGCTTGGCGAGGTCAACGCCAACATCGAGGAAGTCCACCATCAACGGGCATTCACGACGCTGCCGGTGCAGAGTACCGACGTCGAATTCGTGATCGAAACGCGCGACCGCGATCACATAAAGGAAATCATCGGCGCGCTCGAAAAAGCCGGCTACAAGGCAACCGAGGAACTCGCGGACGGGTAGCGGCCCCTCTGGCAGAACTCGCGACGGGGCCTGAATGGCCCGGCAGAATTACGAACGGCCGGCAGCCTTGCCGACGATGACATGCTCCGTTGCGAACCACATCGGCGAGTTCGGCAAGTCGATGAAGTTGCGCTCGTCGGCAAGTAACTCATCGGCCGCCTTGCGCCGGGCAGGGTCGTCGCTGCGAATCGACTCCAGGGAGTCGAACCACAACTCGGCGACGCCGTCAAAAGGTGCCGGTGCGCCGCCATTGCGTTGCTGCAGTGAACGGTGCAGCCCCGGTAAGTCAGCGGTGTGGGACTGAACATAGCGCCGGATGCCCAGTGTGCCGGCGCGAGCTTCGACCAGTGCGGCGTGCGTTCCCCGCCAATACTGCTGAAACGCGTCCGCCGTCATGTCCGGGCGGCGGCGCAGGCAAAAAACAAGTTTGATCATCGCGTCGCTTCCGTGGAGATATGTAAACAAGCCCCGTATGGGTTGTTTGACGGGTGGCCGGTCTAGCTCTCCAGTGCCCGATCCAGAAAATCGAGCCTGTCCTGTCCCCAAAACAACTCGTCGTTGTAGACATACGTTGGCGCGCCGAATACGTCGCGCGCCATCGCCTCTTCCGTGAGCGCCGCGTAGCGGGCCATGTTCTCGTCGGAGCGCGCTGCGGCAATCAGTGCGACTGCGTCCAGGCCCTGCGCCTTGACGATGCTGAGCAGTTCTTCCGGCTCTCCCATGTTGCGCTCTTCGACCCAGCAGCCCTTGAAAATCGCCGACGAAATCAGCATCGCCATCTTGTCGTCCAGTTCCTTCACCGCCGCGACTATCAGCAGGGAAGCGGCGGTCGCGTCGTAGGGAAAGTATTTCGGCTGGATCGTCAGCGGGACGCCCAGGTATTTGTGCCAGCGGGCCAGTTCGACAAGGCGGTACTTCTGGCGTTGCGGTGCCCGCTTTGCGAGTGGAAGACCGCCGGAGGCCGGAAAGATTTTCGCGAAATCCACCGGTTTGACCCTGATCTGCGCGCGGTGCTTGCGGGCGATGTTGGACAGGCGCTCGTGGCCCAGGTAGCTCCAGGGCGACATCGGCGAAAAATAATAGTCCACGATTTTTTCCATGACATGTCCTTGCGTATAAATTTTTCGAACGTTGTGTCGGCGTTTCAGTGCCGGGGCGAAGGGTGACCGCCCCGTCTCGCAACGACCGTGGCGGCAAAGTCTAACATCACGAATAGCGGGCCAGCCGGCTGTCCGCAACCGGCCGCGCCCCGCCGATGCGGCGGGGCGGCCGTTGCAGGATTGTTCTGGCTGGAAAGCGAGAAATCGGGGCTGATGACCGCGCCTCCGGACGCAGCCCTGAGAATAGCCCCGCGGCGGGAGCGCTGCGGACTTCTTACTTGACCGTAATGGTGATCTTGCGCGACATCACGGGGGGGTCGTGAGGTATGTGCATCAGGTCGCCCATGATCAACTGCAGGGTGTGTTTGCCCGGCGCGAGTTCAATAGTGGTTTCGGTCTGTCCGCCGCCAAAGTGTTTGTAGTTATCGTTGGCGGGAATGGGCGCATCGAGCGGCGGGAGGCCGGCATCGATGATGAGATGGTGATGGCCGGTGTTCGGTTTGTCGACGCCGGCGGGCGCAACGCCCATGCCTTTGAGGCCGAACTGGATGGTTACCGGGCTGGAAACGGTATCGCCATCAGCGGGAGAAATGATGTACACCTCGGCTTCTTTCGGGGCAGGCGTTCCGGCGAGGACCGCTCCTGTGCCAAGCATCGCCAGAGTGCTGATTGCGACTGCGCCCTTCACGATCACGTTTCTCAAACTGTTCATCCTTTTCTCCTGCATGTGGATTTGTGCAATGCCGTGCCGGTAGCACGGACTGTTGCCAACGGCGCTGGCAAGCGAACACTATGACAGGGCCAATCGGCCGGGGTTCCAGCGTCGAGACGGCCAGATTGTCGCATCCCGGGTGCGGCCATCCCTTCATGCCGCTCGCGCCGCGTGGGCGTTTATCAGATCGATTCGGTCTTGCCTTCGCGCAACCGGGACCGATTGCTGCGCAAGCCGAACAACCGGCGCGGCGCGCCGATCATGTACATCATGAGCATCATGGGCGAGCGCAGGACCATCATCAGGGAAAAACCGAGTCGTTGGAGCCACGTTGATTCAGTCGTCGGCGAGCGCATTTCGCGCAGCATGGCGGGGAACAGCCCGGCGATGGCGGCGACGGAGTAAGCCTCGGCGCGAAGGACCAGTGCCGTTGACGGCAGCTTGTACAACGAGTCGAGGTGTTGTTCCTTGATGTCTCCGTTGTAACGGACGAAGGTCCTGACCTGACCAAAACCGTCGTAGGATTCATGCCCTTCGAGAAAAGGGCCTTCCATCTTCTGGCCGATGTCCCGGTAACCGGGTTCGCTCATCAGCAGGTATTCGTTGTCCGGGACCGAGTTCTTCAGCAAACGGTGGGCGAGGATGACATCGGGGCCCGACACCTTGTGGAAGCCCCCGATCTGGTGAAACACCGCGGTGCCGGTGTGCACGACGATCTTCAGCGCCAGGTCGCGGCTGTTGCGGCAGATGGCGCATTTGCAGGGCGTGGCTTCCATTGCCAGGACGGCGCCATCGTAGAACGCGTCGAAAAAGCGCAGCAGTTTTGCCGGTATCCGTTGCAGTACATCGTCCCATCCTTCGTCGCTGCCAGGGTCTTCCGCGTACAGGAACAATGCGTCGCCCTCGATTTCCTGCAAGCGCAGCGGAATGTCAATTTCGCGGATCAGTGTTTCGATCAGATAGGTGATGCACTGTTGCCCGTGCACCGCCGACATCTGGTTCTCGACCATGAATTGCGTATAGCCGCTGATGTCGGCGAGCACGACGACAACGCGCTTTTCAGTGGCCTCCATGTTTCGCTCCTGTGGTTCGGGACATGCGGCCACCCCCTTTGGGTAGTCGGGTGTTCGTGCAAGGTCCGTCGTTTTCCGATGGAGTCCGTGCGTAAATGCCGCCGGTTATCGCGCGGACCCGCTTGCCGGCACTGCGATCGGAATTTTTCGAATGCGCGTCTGACATCCGCCTCAGGCGGCTGAGGGCAGGCAGGCCGGCCCGACCGGTTCGAAGGTTTTGTAGGTCAGGATGAATTCCTGGTGGCCGAGTTCTTCCGAGCAGGTTTTCTCGCCGTTGCTCACGCGCAGGATCAGGTCGTAGATCTCCCGGCCAACGTCATCCAGGCTCGCTTTGCCTTCCAGAATGCGGCCGGCGTTCACATCCATGTCTTCTTCGAGGCGCTGGTAGGTCTTCGGATTGGCGCAGACCTTGATCACCGGTGATATTGCCGAGCCGACGACCGAGCCGCGTCCCGTGGAGAACAGGATGACGTGATTGCCGCAGGCGATGAGCTCGGCGATTTCGGCGTTGTCGCTGATGTTGGGAAAGCCGAATTTGGGGTCGCCATCGGGCACGACATCGAGCAGATACAGTCCACCCGTCATCGGCACGTCGCCGGGTTTGATGATGCCGGTAATGGTTGACTGGCCCGACTTCGCGTACGCGCCAAGCGATTTCTCCTCGATGGTCGTCAGTCCGCCGTCGGCGTTGCCGGGCGCGAAACTGGCATAGCCCATCGCCGCATAGTATTTCGCGGCCTTGCCAACCGTGCTGACGATTTCCTCGCCAAGTTCCGGCGTGGCGGCACGTTCGGCCATCCAGTGTTCCATGCCGATCAGCTCGCCGGTCTCCTCGAAAACGCAGGTGGCGTTACGTTCCACCAGAAAGTCGAATGCGCGGCCCATTGCCGGGTTCGCCGTGAGGCCGCTTGTGGCATCGGAACCGCCGCAGATCGTTCCCACGCTGAGTTCGTCGATGCCCATGTCCACGCGCGGGGTTTTCTCGAGCTGCTTCTTCGTTTGTTCGATCCAGGCCTTGCCTGCGGCGATGGTCTTGCGCGTGCCGCCGGTGTCCTGAATGCCGATGAGTTTGACCGGCCGGCCCGAGTCGCGGATCGTCTTGATCAGATTGCCCTTGTTGAAACCTTCGCAGCCTAGCGACACGAGCAGGGCTGCGCCGACGTTCGGATGCGTGCAAAGGCGTTCCATCATCCGGTGCGCGTACTCATTCGGGTAGCAGCCGGGGAAGCCGATCAGGTGCACTTCGCGGTCGCGGTACGGAAACACGATCTCGCGCGAAACGTGATGCGCGCATTCCACCAGATAGGCCACAACGATGACGTTGCGAATGCCCTTGCGGCCGTCCTGTCTCAGATAGGCATTGATCATCATCGCGGTTTACTCCTGCGTTTCGACCGGCTCGAGCGTGTAGCTCGGCAGGTAATCGCTGCGCAAATTGTGGATGTGAACGTATTCTCCCGGGGCGATATCCGTGGTTGCGACGCCGATAGGCGCACCGTACTTGATGACGCGCTCACCCGAGGCAATCGGAAGGACCGCGAACTTGTGACCGACATCGACGCTGGATCCGAGTTCGATCGTTGCGCCGCCAATATCGACAGCGCTCCCGGCGGCCAGTTCCCGTGTTGCCACCGCAATGTTGTCGCCGGGCGCGAGGTGGAGCACGCCGGATTCATCCGTTCTCTGAAAGAAAGCCATGTCTGCCTTTAATGTGTCCTGGATTGTTACGAGTGGGCGGCCCCGCCGGTTTCAAAGGCTGCTGCGGCGGATGCGCGCATCTTTCCTTTTCAGCACGTCCGGTTGCAGTTGGGTGCCCAGGCCCGGCCCCGGAGGGGCGCAGATGTGGCCGTTCTCCAGTGGCGGCAGTTGCGTCACCAGTTTGCCGTACCAGTCGGTGTAGAACGCGCGAACGACTTCCTGCACGAGGGTATTGGGACAGTTCATCGACAGGTGCACGGCAGCGGTGAGCAGCACCGGCCCCGTGCAGTCGTGCGGCGCGATCGGCAACTGGTATGCCTCGGCCATGGTTGAAATCTTCTTGGCTTCTGTGAGGCCGCCGGTCCAGCCGATGTCGAACATGCAGACCGAAACGGCGCGTTTCTCGAACAGATCGCGGAATGCCCAGCGCGTGGCCAGCGTCTCGCTCGCGGTAACCCAGACGTCGGTGCGATGGGCGTACTCGGCAATGGCGTCGAGGTTGTCCATCTTGATCGGGTCTTCGTACCAGAACGGGTCGAATGGTTCGAGCGCCTTGGCGATGCGGATCGCGGCCGGCAGGTTCCACAACGAGTGGAACTCGACATGGATGTCCATCTTGTCGCCGACGGCCTTGCGGATTTTTTCGAACGGCTGCAGCGCTTTTTTCAGATCGGCGTTCGAGATATAGGTGCCGTTGCTGGCTTCCGCATACTCGTCGAAAGGCCATATCTTCATCCCGGTGTAGCCCTCGTCGAGCAGCGACAACGCCAGTTCGTCGGCGTATTTCATGAATCCCACCAGATCCTCGTAGGGTTGGTACTTGCCGCTGTCGCCGGGCATGCCGAAATTGGCCGTGCCCTGTTCGGATTTGGCGCGCACGTACTGGTAGCCGGCGCAGGTGTTGTACGCGCGCACCTTGTCGTGGCTGGCACCGCCGAGCAATTGATAGATCGGCTGGCCGGTCACCTGGCCGAGGATGTCCCACAGGGCGATATCGATGGCCGACGCGCCGCGCATCTCCGCGCCTACTGTTTTGAAGCCGAGGTAGTTGTAGAGCATGTGCCGGCTGTGCTTGTCGATTTGCAGCGGGTCCTGCCCCAGAAGGTAGGGGGCAATCGTCTGGTGGATGTGGGCGATGGCAGGCTCGACCGCATAAAAGGTCTCGCCAAGGCCGACAAGGCCTTCGTCGGTATGCACCTGGACCCACATCACGTTGGGAAATTCTTCCAGGTTGATGGTTTCTATCGCATTGATTTTCATCAGTATTGTCGGCTTCTGTGAAGGCTGGGCAAGTTCGCCCCGATGGGTCGAGACAGTGATTGTAGGCGAAGGGGCCAGCCGTGAGTGAGCCGGCACGGCCGGACTGGCCGGTGCTACGCATTAATTCTTGCCTGGCTTATAATTAGCTAGGCAACTAATTTGTCTGCCGGTTGTCCATACGCACACGCCTGCCACGGGCGAGAGCGGGGGAGACAGACCCGCCGAGGCAGCATCAACGACGATTCATACCCGATAATGATTGAACGCGAAGACCTATCGAGAAATTTCGGCTTCATCCTCCACGACGTCGCGCGCCTGTTGCGCACTGCCTACGACCGGCGCATGAAAGCGCTGGGGCTGACGCGATCGCAGTGGTGGGTACTCACGCATTTGTATCGAAACGACGGGGTGACCCAGTCCGAGCTGGCGGACATCCTGGAAATCGAGAGACCCACGCTTGGCCGCTTGCTCGACCGTCTGGCATCCAATGGCTGGATCAGGCGCGAAGAACACGCCCAGGACAGACGCGCCAAGCGCGTGTGCCTGACCGAAGAGGTGAAACCGGCGATGAAGGCAATGCGTGAGGCCGCCGCAGAGTTGCGCCGCGACGCGCTTGCCGGACTGACGCCGGAGCAGCAAACGCAGTTTGTCGACACGCTGATTGCGGTCAAGGCGAACCTCGGCGGTGCGGAAACCGGTTCCGCGAAGGCCAGCGCGGCCAGGAACGATACGCTCGGCAACGGCAGCGTGAAGCACGATTCCGGCAAAGCCGGCGTGATCGAAGCCGGCGTGCTGCAAGACGGCGTGGCCAGTACCGCCGCAATGCCCAACGCGATGGCACGCAGTGCCGGTCGCGGGAAGGGGCGGTCATCATGAGCGGCATCAAGCAAAGCGCGGTCATCGCCGCGCACTGGGCGATTCGCGTTTTCTTTATCGGCGTAGTGCCCGTGGCCCTGGCACTGACGGGCCTCTACATCTACGCGCACGGCGGAGAACGGGTCGAGACCGAGAACGCCTACGTCAAGACCGACATCATCGCCGTTAGCTCCGAACTGGACGGGCGTGTGACCAATGTCGAAGTGGAGGACAACCAGTACATCGACAAAGGCGCACTGTTGTTCAGCCTGGAGCACGGCGGATACGACGTCGCGCAGCAACGCGCCCGGGCGCAGATGGACATGGTGCGCAGCGACGTGCAAACGCTCAAGGCCGAATACCGCGCGACCCGGCTGGAGAAGCGCGAAGCGGAGCAGCAGATCACCTACCTGGAAAAACAGCTTGCGCGGCAGGTTGCGTTGCAGGAACACGGAATGGGGCGCGCCGACCAGTTTGACGAGGCGCAACACAACCTGGATGTCGCAAAGGTCCGGCTTGCCAGCGTTGAAGAGCGGATCAACCGGGCGCTCGCCGGCTTGTTGGGCAATCCTACCCTGCCGCCCGAGCAGCACCCGCGGTTTCTCGAAGCAATGGCGGCATTCGATGAAGCCGGACTGGGCCTGAAGGACTCGCACATCTACGCGCCGGCATCGGGCGTGATCAGCAACATGAAGCTGCAGTCGGGTGAGTACGTCAACAAGGGCGAACCGGTGTTCAGCATCATCGTCAGCGACAGCGTGTGGGTGGAGGCAAACTTCAAGGAAACCCAGCTCACCTGGATGCGTGAGGGGCAGCGCGCCTACGTAGTGGCCGATGCCTACCCCGACATCGAATGGCCCAGCGTCGTGACCGCGATTGCTCCGGCCACCGGCGCCGAATTCGCCGTGCTGCCGCCGCAAAATGCAACCGGCAACTGGGTAAAGGTCGTACAGCGCGTCCCCGTGCATCTGCAGGTCCAGCCGTTGGCGGGCATGCCACAGTTGCGCGCCGGCATGACCGTCACGGTTGGCGTTGAAACCGGCGTAAGCCGCGGCCTGCCGAAACCGATTCGCAAACTGGTGGAGCTCGGATTCCTGCCGGGCTTCCTGCAACCAGCGCCGACCCTAGCCGCCGTCAGACAATGAACCTGGCGGCGGACCAGATGCCGCGCCATCCGTTGTTGGTCAGCGGCTCGGTGATGGTCGCCTCGCTGCTGTACTCGATTGACTGGACCATCGCGGCCGTCGCCTTGCCGCACATGCAGGGCGCGTTCTCTGCAACCCACGATCAGGTCGCCTGGGTCATAACGTCCTACATCGTCGCCTCGGCGATCATGATTCCTACATCCGGCTGGCTCAGCACGCGCTTCGGGCGAAAGCGCGTGTTCGTCAGCGCCGTTGCCGGATTCACCGTGGCGTCGGTGTTCTGCGGCGCGGCCAATTCGCTGCCGGTCGAGGTATTGGCGCGCATCGTCCAGGGCATGAGCGGCGCCTTCCTGATTCCGCTGTCGCTGGCGATCATTCTCGATACGTTCCCGCCCGAGCAGCATGCCAAGGCGATGGCGTACTGGGGCATCGGTTCGGTATGCGGTGCCGTGATGGGGCCGACGCTGGGCGGTTATCTGACCGAATACCTTTCCTGGCGCTACATTTTCTATATCAACGTGCCGTTTGGCCTGATCGCGCTGATCGGGGTTGTGCTGTTCTTGCCGGAGACGGAGCGCGACAAGACGAAGAAACTCGACTGGTTCGGTTTTCTGACTCTCGCCATTGGCATCGGCGCGCTGCAAATGATGCTCGACCGCGGCCAGCGTCTTGACTGGTTCGAGTCGGGCGAGATCATCTTCGAGGCATGCCTGGCGGCGATTTCCCTGTACATGTTCAACATGCACGTGATGACGCACCGGGAGCCGTTCCTCGATCCGCGATTGTTCGTGCAGAGGAACTTCTTTATCGCGATGGTGCTGATTTCCTTCTACGGCTTGCTGACGGTGCCGCCGATGGTGATGATGCCCGCGTTCCTCGAGCACATTCGCGGCTACTCGATCGATACGGTGGGGTTGCTGCAGTCACCCAGGGGTGTGGGCATCCTGCTGGCATTGTTCATCACGGGACGCATATCCAACCGGGTCGATCCGCGATGGATGATCCTGTTCGGCCTGTTCTGCCTCGGCGTGTCTACCGGCGCGATGGCACTCTGGAACATCAACGTCGGTACCTGGTCGATTGTCTGGACCGGATTCATTCAGGGGATAGGCGCGGGTGTCATCCTCGTACCCGTTCAGATGTGTGCCTTCTCAATGCTGCCGGCGCGACAACGAAACGAAGGCACGGCGGTATTCAACCTGGTACGCACGATGTTCAGCAGTATCGGGGTGTCGATCACCCTGGCGGTGTTTGTCTATGTGGGCGCTACGGGACGGGCCGAACTGGTCGAGCACATCACGCCATTCAACCAGGCATTGCAGTATCTGGATCACGCCGGGGGTTACACCACCGGCAGCGAGCAAGGGCTGGCAGTGATCGGCCGCGAAATCGACAAACAGGCATCGATGCTCGGTTACAACGCGAGCTTTCTGATGCTGGCCGTCGGTGCTTTCCTCGCAATGCCGCTGGTGTTTCTGATCGGGCGCGCCAAACCCGGTACCAAAGGGCGCGAGCAAGAGCAGTTCGAGAAGTCCGAACCGATCATGCTCGCGGACTAGGCGCGCGATCCTGCCGGAAGATCAGCCGATCTCGGCCACCACGCGGCCGATGATTTTTCCGGCCTTGAGCTCGTCGAGCGTCCTGCTCACTTCGGACAGGGGACGTTTTTCGACGGGAATGGGCTTGAGCTTGCCTTCGCGAGCCAGTTTCACCACCTGTTTCAACTCGTCCACGGTACCGACATTGGAACCGCAAATCGTGAGCGCGCGCTGGACAACGGATACCAGCGATAGCGGAATTTCGCCGCCATAGAGCCCGACGAGAATGACCTTGCCGCCTTTGCGGATGCTCGACAGGGCCAGTGTTGCGGAGGGGGTGTTGTTGACAAGGTCGATCGCACCGAACAGCATGCCGCCAGCGATTTTTTGCAGTTGTCCGGCCGCGTCGGGGTCGTCGGCCTTGACGGTAGCGGCCGCACCTTCCTCACGGGCTGCCGGAAACTTGGACGGATCGATATCGGCTGCGATGATCCGTTCGTGACCGAGCGCGCGCAGCATGCCGATGGTCATCAGCCCGAGGCCGCCGGCACCGATAACCGTTACCCATTCCTCGGCCGGTATCGGCGCCAGGGTTGACACCGCGGAATAGGTTGTCAGGCCTGAGCAGGCGAGCGTTGCCGCCCAGGCCGGATCGATGCCGCTGGCATCGACAAGATAGCGCGGGTGGGGGATCAGCAGATGGTCGGCGTAGCCGCCGGCGCTCTGCACACCCACCCAGCGTGGCGTCATGCAGTGATTGTCGCGGCCTTCGCGACAACGCGCGCAATCGCCGCAGCCAATCCAGGGGCATACCAGCCGGTCCTTGCCAATCGGCACGTTGCCGGCATCGGGTCCCGCGGCAATGACGGTTCCGTAGGGCTCGTGCCCGAGGGTAATCGGCGGATTCATGCCGCGGTCGCTCATGTGAAAGCGTTTGCCGCCGCCCAGGTCGAAGTAGCCGTCGCGGATGTGTACGTCACTGTGGCACACGCCGCAGTATTTGAGCTTGAGCAGCACCTCGCTGCCTTTGGGTACCGGCGTCGCGCGCTCCCTTGGCTGCAAGGGCTTTCCCCATTCGGTTACGTCGTAGCTGAGCATGCGTTTCTCCTTGTTGTTTGTCACGGTTCCGTTCAGGCAGGACGGACGGGTCCCGTGTGCCGCCACACTCGCAGCATATGACGAAATCAGGTTCCGGTAAATCCACACTGGTGGATCTGCTGCCAAGATTCATCGATCCG
>Ga0209536_100005384_pt1 | contig 19906 bp, 21 predicted proteins | sample DeeMarSeWOR28_12_FD_187461 | JGI IMG/M metagenome (GOLD analysis project Ga0209536, IMG submission 187461) | Marine sediment microbial communities from White Oak River estuary, North Carolina - WOR-2-8_12 (SPAdes) (version 2) | ecosystem: Environmental > Aquatic > Marine > Intertidal zone >...
AAATAACCAAAACAATATAACCAATCCTACAAAGCTAGCAAACAGAGATACTGTCATTAAAGATTGAAATCAGGAACATTTTTTTGATTTCGCTGATACTTTACCATTCAATCGATAACAGGAAGTTAATTTTAGAAGCAATTAATGCTTATGAATCCAATCGTTCTTCTCATCTTCATAACTATCTTGTAATTTTTAAGGATAAAAAAATGAAGAACCTGGTTCTGGCCTCCCAGGATCATTTTGTTAATCGTCTTCGAGAAAGAATTGAGATGAAATACAAAACCCGCTTTGAAGGATTACTTGCTGCATTTCATCATAGGTTTGAAAAATTTCATATGCTTAAATATGATCCTTTCCCAATTATTAATGGTTGGATTGCCTGGTGGATGCTTGCTCCCCTTCCAATTGGTTTTAGCCGGCTTTCTTTATACTTACAGCATCCTCATGAAACACATTTTACAAATTTTAATTGCGGCACATTACCAAAAAAATTAGATCTTCCTCTGGATAGCGAAGAAATGAGAACTTTTGTTATAGAACTTGCCGTTAGGTCTTTACACATTCCTATAAAATAACCTCCCCAATTTATCGATGCTGCAATTTACTGCTGCTGTCAGCAATTAACTATGCAACATTTAGAGTACAAAACATAATTTATAATTGATTTTACACTATAACATAATTAGTTTTTATCAATTCTTTACAACTAACAGTAATATTATAGGGTAAATAGTTAAACGAAGAAATTATTATTGCAAAATCAACATTGAGTCGGTATGGTAGACACCAAAAACATAACTTCGATAATTCATCTTGAGAGGGGTGATTTAATAATGATGGACATAGAAGCCATTGTTTATTATGCACAACACAACCTGGTATTAGGCTCCGGCTTTGGCAACTCGATAACTGTACGCGGCGGTGGTTCAATACAGGAAGAGTTAAAAAAATACGGAACAATTTCCACGTGTGATGCAGTCCTCACAAACGCCGGCGAGTTAAAATCAAAATATATCATCCATGCAGTTGGTCCGCGTTTCCAGGAAAGTGATATTGAGGAAAAATTAATTACAACAATGAAGAACGTTCTTAGAATTGCGGAAGAAAACAAAATCCGCGAAATTGGTTTTCCACCTATGGGTACAGGTTTTTATGGTATTCCATTAGAGTTATCTGCACATGTTATGTTTAACACTTTGAGAGACCATCTGATCGGCAACACTATTTTAGAAAAAGTTGTAATAAGTGTTATTGATCAACGTGAGTACAAAGCTTTTCAGGATGCCCTGGAACCTGAAAGAAATTTTAAGGAATAATTTATGAGTGAATTATTACATTTTACCGAGCATACCCTGCAGGAAGTTGCCTTATTAATAATGGCAATAGTCTACACTTTAAGAATAAGGTGGTTGTTCAGTTTCAAAGTCGGACGCGAACGACAAGCATCAACCGGTGCAGCTGATACAAATCCCCAAAAGGGAATTATATATTCCTGGGCCGTCATTGCAATGCCCTGGACAATGGAAAGCACCCGAACAAAACCATTTTTTTATGCACAATTTGTAATTTTCCATATTGGAGTAACATTAGCTATTCTGCTTTCTTTTATTATCCCGTACGCACCGTCTTTGCTGTCAGATAACCCACTACTAATAACAATTATCCAGGTATTTATTGGTGCAGCTTTTATTATTGGTTGTGTCCGGCTAATCCGCCGAATAACAAATGTTTATGTCCGCGCAATAAGCTCTCCCGATGATTACTTTTCAGTAATCCTGTTAACCGTATGGTTTGCCTTTGCATTCTTTGCAGTACCTAACCAGTACCAGCAAGGTGAAGTTGTTCTAATAACTTATTTTATTCTAACTGCATTCTTTCTTATTTACGTTCCGTTTAGTAAGATCTCACATTATTTATATTATCCTTTTTCACGATATTGGTTTGGAAAAAGCATGGGGCACCGCGGGGTCTATCCAATCAGGCGTGTAAGTAAAAAAGGAGGAGTTGAATATGGGAAATAATACTCGTTCTCACAAAGCAGAAAAAGTTATAGAACGGATGGGTACCAAGTTAAACCGACAGATGGTTACCTCCTTAGCCGGTTGTGTTCATTGCGGAATGTGTGTAAATTCTTGTCACTATGTACTTGCAAATCCCGGTGATCCCACGTATGCTCCTGTTTATAAAGCTGATCAGATAAGAAAAATTTTCAAACGGCACTATGATTGGACCGGTAGTGTGTTTCCATGGTGGGTTAAATCTAAAAGCCTGTTTACTGATGAAGAATTGGAAGAACTGAAGGATATTGTTTTTGGTAAATGTACAAACTGCCGCCGCTGTTCAATCAATTGCCCCATGGGTGTAGACTATGCAACCTTTAACAGGATGGCTCGCGGCCTGCTGGTTTCAGTAGGAGTAATGCCTGAAGGTGTTGCTGTTGTAAGTAAAGATCAGTGGGAAATTGGTAACCAGATGGGGGTGTTAAAAGAGGATTATCTCGAAACGCTTGAATGGATGGAAGAGGAATTACAAAGCGAGTTTGATGATCCAGAAATAAAAATACCAATTGATAAGAAAAACTGCGATATAGTTTATTCAATTAATCCGCGTGAAGTTAAATACGATCCCCGCACTATTGCCGATGCTGCAAAAATCTTTCACTTTGCGGGTGAAGACTGGACTATGCCGAGTGAAGGCTGGGACATGACCAACTTTGGACTTTTCTCCGGTGATGATGAACTGGGTGGATCAGTTGCCAGACGCTTGTTTGAAAAAACTGAAGAGCTGGGTGGAAAGAAGCTTGTAATATCAGAATGCGGACACGGTTATCGTTCCACAAGGTGTGAAGGACAAAACTGGGGAGGAGTTGAGATTCCTTTTGAAATGGAGAGCTCGGTTAATACTATGCTTCGTTACATTAAAGAGGATCGGATAAAAGTTGATAAAAGACGCAACACAGAGCTGGTAACTTTTCACGATTCTTGTAACAATGCAAGAAGCTGCGGTCTTTATGAAGAACCGCGGGAATTACTCAACCTGGTATGTTCCAATTTCCAGGAAATGTATCCAAACAGAGCTGAAAATTATTGCTGTACCGGCGGCGGCGGTGCAATGTCTATGTCTGAGTATACAAATAGAAGACTGAAATCTGCAAAGATAAAAGCCGAACAGCTTAAAGCAACCGGCGCATCAATTGTTATAACATCCTGTCATAACTGTGTAGATGGTCTTACTGATCTAATAAGACATTACAAACTCGATATGCAGGTTACGCAACTTGTAAACCTTGTTTCGAACGCGCTTGTTGTTGAGGAGAAGGTAAAGGTTCCGGGAATTGAAATACCTGTAACAGTTGAAGATGAAGAATTTAAAGGACGCAAAATTCTTGTTATTGATGATGAACCGGACTTTATCACCTACATCTCTACACTGCTTGAAGATAATGGAGCAACTGTTATAAAAGCTTACGACGGTGAGGAGGCAATTGAACTTGCGAGGAAAGAGAAACCTGACCTTATGACTTTGGATATCTCAATGCCCGGCAAGTCTGGTGTGGAAGTCTTTGATTATTTTAGAACTGACAGAGATTTAAAATCAATTCCTATTTGCATAATTACAGGCAAACCAGAACTACGAAAGCTTATTTATGAACGTCCGGAAAATCCACCTGAAGGATACATAGATAAACCAATTACGGAAAGAGAATTAATCCTGAATATTCGTAAGATCTTCGAAGTCGGTTATCATGATGAACAATCTTCAGAAAAAAGATTATAAGGGATGAAAAGTATGGAAGACATCTATAAAAAATATTTCGATTCCATACCAAGTTATCTTACAATTCAGGATAAAGAATTACGATTACTGGATGCCAATAAAAAATTCAGGGATGAATTTGGCGACATAAAGGGCCGCTACTGTTACCAGGTCTACAAAAATCGTTCTGAAAAATGTGAATTCTGTCCTGTTGAACGAACATTCCATGACGGCCTCCCTCATCATAGCGAGGAGCAGGTAAAAAATATTGATGGAAAAGATGTTTCAGTAATTGTGTACACATCACCGATATATGATGATGATGGTAAGATTATTTCCGTTATGGAGATGTCGACTGACATAACTGAATTAAAGACATTACAAAATCAGTTAAAGGAAAGCCAGCATAAATATCATTTACTTTTCGAGGAAGTCCCCTGCTTCATATCAATCCAGGATAAGGACCTGAGAATAGTAGAGGCAAACCGGATGCACAGGGAAGCATTCGGTACGTCCTACGGAAGTATGTGTTATGAAGTATACAAACACCGTAAATCGCCATGTGAACCGTGCATTATTCAGCAAACTTTTGAAGATGGCAATATTCGCAACCACGAAGAAGTTGTAACATCTCGAGATAACAAGCGGATGAACGTTATGGTGTTCACAGCGCCCATCAGGGATTTAGATGGAAATATTGATAAGGTCATTGAAATGAGTGCGGATATAACTGAGATCAGACAGCTGCAGGATAAACTAACATCTGTAGGTCTCTTGATAGGTACAATTTCTCATGGAATAAAAGGACTTCTAAATGGATTGGATGGCGGCATCTATCTTGTTAATACAGGATTAAAGAAAAACAACCGTGAAAGAATTGATGAGGGCTGGGAAATTGCATCCCGAAATATTCGCCGCATCCGCAGTATGGTTATGGATATTTTGTACTATGCAAAGGATCGTGAACCGGATTGGGAGGAATTTCCTGTTAAAGATTTAGCCGAGGAAATTTGTGAAAACTTCGACCACCGGGCTAAAAGACTTAACGTTGAATATAAATGTATTATTAATTCAGACGTTGGAAAAATCGAAGCAGATAAAAATGCAGTTAAGTCGATGCTTATTAATTTGCTGGATAATTCTCTGGATGCCTGCAGGATAGATAAGAAAAAAGAAATCCACAAAATCACTTTTGAAATAAAAGATAAAACTGATAGCGTGATATTCGAGGTTTCGGATAATGGAATTGGTATGGACACGGAAACACGGGAAAAAGCTCTCAGCATGTTCTTTTCATCCAAGGGTTCCGGAGGTACAGGTTTGGGCCTTTTCATTGCTAACAAAATTGCTGAAGCACACGGCGGAAAAATTCATATCGAATCTGAACAGGATAAGGGAAGCAAATTTATTGTTACATTACTCAGGAAACGCCCATAACGGGATCCCTAAATAATCTAACAAAAACTACTTTTTTTAAATCCAATATCACTTAAATCTCAGTTATTGTCAACTGAGTTGATGAGTCTACTTTCATTAGCCTAACTGATTTACTATTATTTTGGAAAATTCTCATCTTGAAGAACATGAAGACAAAATGAATCACCGGCAGGAACTGATTTTTCAATATAGTAATCCAAATCAGGATTTAATCCCTTAACAAGCGCACACTCCATTGATGTATGCGCTGCACAAATTTTTTCGTCATTAAATGGATAAGGACACTGGGGTACCATAATTGAAACTCGATTTTTTCCAAACTCAGTCACCTCTCCCTCTGCGCGCATATTGTTGAAAACTTTAACAAGGAAAAGCCCAACCATATTAATATTCCAGGGTTCATCATTTCCACGCACTCGTTTGGCTATCTCATTTCCGTATTGTTCACTAACCTCCCGGATCAAATCGAGTCCATCCTCTCCGTATCGATTGTAAATGGCTTCATATAGAACTTTTATGCGAGTCAGCAAACCGCGCAGTACTCCGCGATACATCGCTTCTATTGGTACTTCCTCAATTTGAACACCGTTCGGTAGTTTAATCATTTTTACTCCTATAGTTTCCTGATAGTAATAAAAATAAATGAGTAAACGTTATTTAAATCTATCATCCGCTTTAATGTTTAATGATTCTATAGATTTTTTAAAAAGCCATCCTATTCTTACATTTTCTAAGTCCTCAAATTCCCTTACATATGGTATTATATCTATTAAGGGTGTCCCGTCAACAACATCAACGTTTTCTATGTGAAGAATGTTCTTTTCAATTTCTGTTAATTTCACCACAGACTATCCAATTGAGTTCGGTCTTCTTGGGGCTCGTGTAGCAAAGACACCATGTGGAAAATCATCAAGAAAAGGCACAACACTAAAAGAATAATCTTTTGATAAATGAAAATGATAAAGTAAAATGATATGTGAGAATCCATCCAAATCTTTTAGCCCCTCAGTTAGTTCCTCTCTTAATTCAATTGTACCTTTAATATCCTTTGCAGCAGATGGTTGTATAGGAATTCCCTCTATCTTTTTGAATGGGGAGTGAATAATTCCAATAGAGTCATAGCTTAGCTTGGTACATTTCATATTAATTCTTTCCCTTATTACCGAGTAAATATTTACAGTTAACTAACTATAACAAAACCTATTCCTTTATTCGTTGAATCCCCGGATGGTTTCATTTATTAGTAATAATGTGTACCCAGTTTAACATCAATACCGAATTTTTTCTCTAAAGTAATCTGAAGATCATCGAATTCTATGGGACAAGCAGCTGTTTCCATAGCTAACTTCACACAAGTTCCGAGATGGAGTGCTTCAATTGGACGGTGAAGGTTTTGTGTCAACTCGTTCAATAGTTTAACCCTTGGAATAACAAGACCCGGACAATCACCACAATCAGTCATAGCAACCAACTCTATTTCATCATAACTGGCAAACTCACCATTCTTTTCAGCTATTCCTTTGTAGCATTTTGCGCATGCAATGCAAGAATGATCTTTGATTCGTTTACAGTAAAGTATTGCGATCTTCGACATCACAACCTCAAATATTTTGTAAAAAAAGTTATCTTATTCAAATTCCACCTTTTAATTTCACCCTGTTTATTGATGAATTATTATCACGCGAATTACAATTAATTATTACATCCATTACCTGAATCATGATGTACGCAAGCATCATTTTCCATAAATTCCTTTAGTAGAGATTTCTTAAATAAATTAACATTATGCTCAACTGTTCCCGGTTCAGACTGAAAGACTCTAATATTGTTTGCTTGTAATTTATTTATAGCTCTGGCTCCGATTCCACCAACAATAATTGCTTCAATATTCTTACCGTTTATTGAATTCGTTGGGTGGCATTGACCATGAACATGATTTTGATCGGAGTTATCTAATAGTTCAAAATCCCCGTTATCAGTATCATAAATAATAAAAGCCGATGAAGATCCAAAATGGGAATACACTGAACTTTTTAACCCTTTATTATCTTTTATTGGAATACACAGTTTCATAAGAATTTTCCTTTTTAATTTATCTTTCCATTAATCAATTCTTTTAATTTTTTTAAAGTTTCAGGATCTGCGTTGTCTATTATGTTTTTTAAGTCACTCTGAAGATGAACGGTTTCAGCAGTTTCTTTCTCTTCATCTGTAGTATCCATTTTTAGAATCTTTTTTATCGCTGCAATGTAATTATTAGGTTTAACTGGTTTTTCGAGATAAACTCCCGGACCAGACATGGTTAATTCTTTTAAATCAGATTTGCCAAGATCATCACGCGCATGACCTGTTACAATAATAATAGGAATTTTCGACCATTCTTTATGCTTCGATAATTCACGATGAAATTTCGCACCCGATTTTTTCGGCATTACAAGATCGAGCGATATTAAATCTGGTACTTGTTTTTTAACTTCTTCTAAAGCTTTGTTACCATCTTCTGCGAGAGTAACATCAAAACCCGATTCAACCAGTGCGGCCTTTAAAAATTCACGCACATCCTTTTCATCATCGACAACAAGTATTTTCTTTTTAATTATCTCAGGCATCATTAGCTCCTTTTATTAAATAATTTAAACTTTACATTCTTTGTACAATGCCATCAACCTTTTTCGCGGAAACTCCATTGTAAATTTCGCACCCTTGCCTTTCTTCGAACTAATTAAAATTTTACCACCATGTTCCTGTACAATTTTCCTGGTAGTTAAAAGTCCCAGCCCGGTTCCGCCTCCTCCTTTAGTAGTGAAAAACGTTGTAAATATTTTTTTCTTAATTTCATAATCTATACCGCTGCCGTTATCCTTCACTTCGAAGATAAGCTTATCACGTATTTCTGAAACAGTAATCAATACTTCTGTTCCCTTTTGTTTACCCATTATACACGCATCTATTGCATTCGATACAAGATTAGTAAGGCAGGTATGAATTCCGGCTGGATCCAGAGGTGCGGCTTTAACATTTTTATCAATTTCAGATTTCAATTCAATACCGGATTGGGCTGCAATAGCTTTATAAAGATCAACAATCTCCAAAGCAAGACTGCCGGGATTTAACATTTTCAATTCTGGTAACCTCCCCTTAGAAAAACTGAGAAAATCCTTAACTAATGATGTTGTCTTATCAAAATTTCTTTCAAGCATTTCCCAACCCTGGTTAATCTTTTCCTTATCATTTTTATTTAATCCCAGGCTGACAATATATTTACCGCCTTCTAATCCCATTAAAATATTTTTTATACTGTGGGCGAGCCCGGCTACTGTTTGTCCTACTGCGCCAAGCCGTTCTGCATCAATTACCTTTTCTTCAAGCTTTTTCATGGCTGTTATATCATTTGATATTTCTATCACATGTGCTACGCTATCGCTTCCCCGCATTAAAGCAGAAGTAGAAACAGCGTAGTGAATTTTTTGCCCTTTTTTACCAATACCTTGCTGGCCTGATTGATGAACTTTACCATCTTTAAAAGTTTTTTCAGCAGGGCAATTCCGGCATTTGGTGTTTCTTCTTTTATATACCTTGTAACAATGGTGACCCAAAACATCACCGAAGTTTTCGCGGAAGGCTTCATTAGCCCTTACTATTCTGTAATCTTCACCTATTACCGTAATGTAACATGGAACTCTGTCAAAAAGAATCTGGTATTCCTGCTGCCAGCGATCCGTTTCCGTAACTGTGCGGGTCATCTCCATTGCATATTCAACTTCACCATCCCTTTTAATTTTTATTGGAAGAACATGTGCAACATAGTGTGTTTTCCTGCCATATTGATCAATTCCAACTGCATCAGCAACAACAGGATCTCCCTTCTTAAAAACTTCTTTAGTCGGACAATCCTTACACGGCTCATTTATTTTTTTATAGACGGTATAACATTTCTTGTTTTGCCAGCTTCCAAAATAATCCTTGAAATTGCTGTTAGCTTCAACGATATTATAATCGCGATCGATAACAGCAATGTTGTAAGGAATTTGCTGAAACATTTCCCTGAAAATTATATTTTCTGTTTTCGCACTGTATGTTTTTACATCAGGTTTAATTTTTATCTCCGTTCTCGGTTGATGAATTTTTACCAATTAGCTCTCTAACTTTTTGAATATATACATCCACATCAATCGGTTTTTCCATGAAACATTCCGGCGGAGGAATTGAATCATCCTTTACATATGTACGGAAATCAAATTTTTCCGAATCAATAATTCCACTTACTATTATTACAGGAGTAGTTTTAGACTCGTTATTCTGCCGCAGCCGTGAATAGAAGGATATTCCTGTTTCATCGGGCATTACTATATCCAGACAAATGAGATCCGGGTGTAAATTCATTACCTGTTCCATTGCAGTTTTAATATCGCTTGTTGCATAAGATTTGTAACCGTTTGCTTCTAAAACAGCGGACAAATAGGCTGCTACATCAGGTTCGTCATCAATTATTAATATCTTCTTTGAAGACATTAGTTATCCCTTTTATTCGTTTCTAAATCAATTACGGGAAGAATTACGCTATTAAAATGCGGCAGAGTAGTTGCCCATTTTAAATCAGCATTTAATTTTTCAGGCAACTCGGATTTATGGCAAGTTGTGCACTGAGCCAATTTTTGTTTATTTATCAATTCCATCGATTTTAAAGTATGACAGGAAACGCATAATTTATGTAATGCATCAGTATACGAAAGAGTGTAGTATTTTTTTAAATTGTTATTTACTAATGCTGAAAATTTATATTTTGGATGACAATCAACACATTGTTTGGCTGACTCAATATTTCTTATTACTCCTGCGGTATGGCAATCTTTACATTTTATATTGGCTCCTTCATCTGAACCATGCCATTCGTGATTAAAGAAATCAACAGGTTTATACATGCTTGTATGGCATTCCCAGCAGCTGTTCTCCTGGTATTTGGGAAGAGTTAAATGATGACACTTTGTACATTGGTCTTCACCCATTCTTGTTTTATGTTCTTTATGCGGAAACTCAACAAAGTTATCATCCCTGTTACCGTTTATTAAAAGGGTATCCTTACCGCTTGCACGGCTTACTTTTATATCTTCAATTCCTTTACCGTACAACTTCTTTTCAGGCATTAAAGCCATTCCAATTGCAAAACTCATAATGAAAGCGAGTGAATACTTGGTTAAAGATGAAACACCCGGTGTTCCAAGCCAAACACGAGAGGAATAATCGAACGAAGGTGCTGTATGAGGAAGTGACTCCGGATCATGAGGTTTTAATTCCCATATATTAAATTTTTCAATTGCAAAAAGGAATACTAATGCTGCTGCAGATATTACGCCAAGACTAATTGTAATTTCCATCCAGGAAGGCGTATACGAATCACCGGTTACACTTAGCATTGTTAAACCACCCACGTTTATCCGGTTAAACACCATTCCAAATACAACCATAAAAGAGCCAATCCATTGCGCTTTATTATTCTTTCGAAATCGTGGAACTGCAAATATTATAATCGGAATGAAAATAGAAATAAGAATTTCTGTTAAGAATATATAAATCTCCCAACTACCATCTGCTATCATTGCAAAGTCACCGGAGAGAATAATATCGACCATTTTTACTATGAAGTATACTGCCAAAACCCACACAGCTGCTTTACCAAGTTTAGCAACAAGATCTGTCTCAGGCTCACGACGATAAAGCCAATGTGATACTAAACTCTCTAAAGAAACCATCATTAAACCCAGCGCAATAGCAGAAATAAAAAATTGAACCGGGAGTATGTTGGAATACCAGAGCGGGTGAAGCTTAAACGGCATAATTAAAAACAAAGAGCCAAGAGATGATTGATGCAGCGTTGATAACATTATTCCAAGCAGAATAAACAGAAACCGGAATTTCATCAGGAAGTTCCTGATTTTGGCATACCGGCTGTAATTTTCTAACGGCACAGGACTGAATTCCAGCAGCAAAACACCTGTATAAAGCATGACGCACCAGCCAACTTCAAATAAAGGAGAATGAGGATTCCAATAGACTATCATATGCCAGATATTCCATGGTAAACCCAAATCGAACATTAAACCGAAAATTACAGCAAGGTAACCAAGGAATGCTGTTAACACTGCGGGCTTAACGAAAGGTTGGAACTCTTCGCGTTTCATAATATAAAATATTGCTGTCATTACAAATCCGCCTCCAGCTAAAGCAACACCACCCATAACATCAAATCCTATCCATAATCCCCATGGTGTTGAATCGGTTAAATTTGTTGTTGCACCTAATCCGAAAATAAAACGATTAAGCCCAACTGCAGCTGCAAACCCGGTAACTATCCATAAAACCAGTTTGGTATTTTGTACTCTATTCATCAGAAGGTTCCTCTTTTTTAACCTGCTTCTTATTCAGTTCCATGCGCCGGCGGATTATCCAATTTAGACCTAGCATAAATCCACCCATCCCAATAAATGCATATGGTACTGATTCCATTGCAGGAGCGGTTGTTTCAGGAAGCGGTTTGTTGCCAATATGAGTTTGATATGAAAGAAATCCAAGATCAATATCCGAGAGATACAAAACAGATGTACCGCCAACCTCGTGCTCACCCCAAACTTTATTAATATATCTACCTGGATTTTCTTTGATTTTACAATGAGCAGTTATTATTAGTTCTTTTCGCTCTCCAAATATGGTTGCACCTTCCGGGCAAATTTCGGTGCAAGCAGGTTGATTGCCATCTTTAAGTTTATCATAACATAAAATACATTTTCTAACGTATGGAACCGGTTCATCCCAATCATAACGGGGAATCCCGAAAGGACAAGCCATCATGCAATATCTGCATCCAAGACATTTATCACTATCATAAACTACTGCGCCTTCTTTGGTTTTATACAGTGCTCCAACAGGACAAGCAGTTACACACGCAGGTTCAAGACAATGCCTGCACTGTTTTCGTACATAATGTTTATCAGGCTTCTGAATTATTGAAGTCCAGTTTTCAGATGAAAGCCCATCATTTTTTTGCCATATTCTTGGGACATCCATTTCCAGGTTGTTCGTTTCTTTACATGCAGAAACGCATTTAAGGCAGCCAATACATTTTGTAATATCTGTTAGAATCGCTTTGCTCAAACCGGGGCTCCTTTTTTATTTAATGTTTTGCAAATATCTTCATCGGTGTTCGGTGGAAATTTCCAGGCAATAGTGCAGACTACCTGGGATAGCGGCATAAGAACACAATGTGCTATCTTGGTAAAAGGTATGAGTATAAATATTATATCAGCAGAAAGAACATGCATTAGCATAAAAAACCGGTAACTGTTAGGTGTAACATTTAAATGCGCACAAAGAAATCCTGTAACAAAGGGAATTAGTAATAAAATCGGCCATAAGAAATCCTGCTTACGGCTTAAAAAACTTGAAGATTTATTTAACAATCGTCCGATTAACAATGCAATCCCAAATACTATTGTGCTGATGGTAAGCCAGTACGCCCAATCATAAGGAAGGGTGATCCAGGAAATTCCGATTGAGGTTTCCCATAGTTTAACGTGTGCATACAAAAAGATGGGCACAATTAATAACCCTACATGAAACAGTATTGAAAGGATTGAGTAAACGGGACGATTGTGTGCAACCCTTTTTACCGGAAAGATCCATTCCATACTGCGGCTGAAAATTAATTTCCACGGCATTGTTTTATCACCTGCCTTGCGATATGCTTTATAAGCTCCCAAAATATCGAGGAAAAAAATTCTGGCTAATCCCAACAGCATTATTGCAAAGCAAAGTCGGAAAAGTGGTCCGCGTGCAAATTCCAGCCAGGTTTCCATATTTACTCCTTCTCCTTTAAAGTTTCTGATTCATTTTCTTTCTGCACAATAAGTGAATCATCAAAAACGATAGCCTTGTAAATCAAATCGTGTAAACCCATTACCTCGCATTCTATTCCCTGATCCTCAACCAATTCTTTTAATTGTTTTTTACAGTTTGCACAGGGTGCAATAAGTATTTCGCATCCTGATTTACGAATTTGATCGGCTTTAAGTTTCCCGCCAATAGTTGTCCGGTATGGACGAATTTCATCAATTGATACGGTTCCCCCTCCTCCGCCGCAACAAATATTATTTTCTCCGTTTGGGCTCATCTCTACATAGTTCATACAAAATGATTTTAGAATTTCGCGGGGCTGGTTTATTATCCATCGTTGCCTGGCAACATTACAGGGATCGTGGTAAGCTACTTTTTCTTTTACAATATCAGGGTTAAGTTTTAGTTTGCCTTCCTTCCAGACTTTGTAAGTGTATTCCATAATGTTAATTACCGGAGGGGCTTTCTCACCGTTACAGTATGCAGGAACAAAATATTTGGCTGACCGGGATGCATGCCCGCATTCACCTATAAGAATATTTTTTCCGTTAAGTCTCCTTGTTTCCTCATCAACTTTCTTAACTACTCTTTCCAATATTCTATCACTGTAAAACAGTCCGTAGTTAATACCATCAAAATAACCTGTGCCGGTAGTCCAGGAATCACCGGTTGCAGTAAAAACAGCAGCTATTCCCATTAGAGTTTCAGCTTCCATAATGAAGTCACTGACTGCCGGAAAGAAAACATATTCTGCCCCTTCAACATCGATTGGAAATTTTATATTTACTGATTTTTCTTCAAGCATTTCCTCTTCAAGAAAACCCAGTGTATCCATTAAAGCGGGAACCGGTATGGCTGATGTATTTTTTGTAGCACCTTCAAGCTGTTCGCGTGTGCTTACAACTAAAGCACGCGGAGAAATTCCAATTTCACTTAAAATATATCTTCCAAGATGAGTTATTAAACCGTGATCAATCCCGGAAGGACATTCGAGCACACAACGTCTGCACGCAGTACAATTCCAAAAACTTTCTGCCATCTCCCTTAGCTTTTCATCTGTTAAATAACCGCTTCCGAGCAAACGTCCTTTTAACAATCCTCCCATAGTAAAATGGCGCCTGTAAACACTCAATAAAAGTTCTGAACGGTAACAAGGAATATCTTTTACATCTCCTGTTGCCTGGTAAACCTGGCAAGTGGCAGCACATCGCGAGCACTTTGCACTCATTCTAATAAAGTGATCCAATGCCATTTTATAATTTGAATGTTTTAAGATAGCTGCGAATGCTTCAAGAAAACGCCGTGTGCGATCATTCACATCAAAATCTTCAATGTGATAACGAACATTAAGTTTTTGCTTTTCTATTACTTCAGGTTTTCTTAATGATTCAAATGCTTTATTTCGTTCTTCATCTGTTATTATGGAGGTTCTCATTTATTTCCTGTTTTCAAAGTATTGTTTATTTACAATTTTTATTATCTGATTTATTCAATAAATAATTTACATATCAATGTTAAATGCTTTTTCATGACCTTCTACCGGTCTGTGCAGAATTGGAATTAATGAATTAGTTCTTTCTCCAGATTCCGTTATTGGATTTTCCGGACTGAGAAATTCAATACCGTAGTCGTTGCAGCTTTTTTCGAGTTGAGGATTTTTTAGATTGACATAAACACGTGATTTATATTGTGTTTTAGTATTATGATGAAATTCCCTTATCTCCTGGTCCGTGCGGTATATTTGTGCACCGCAGCAAATAGCAACATCAATTTGTTTGCTGCATACCGGGCATTTAATTATGGCAACAAGATCAATCAGGAAAGATTCATGAACGGGAGAGGATGCAACTGAATAACCATTACTTTCAAACAATTCTTTTGCCCAGCCTACCAGTTCTTCGTGCAAAACTGCATTACTGCAGCATCTGTTATTATTTAAACCAGTAATACTTGGCAATTCATCTTTAATAAATCTGTCGATCGAATTTTGGATGGAATCATTTACATTCGGGATTACATGTATTCCCATAGCTCTCAACTGATCTTTGTAAAAACTCTTTATTCCATTGCAGATGAGTGTATGGACATTGTGAAGGCGCAGGATACGTATATTCATAAATCCTTCACCGGAATAACATTTTACAATTTCCGAATGAGTTAATTTTGAATTGTTTATGATTGCAATATAAAATTGTTTTGCCGCTTCAAAACATGGTGCAATCATATTGTTTAATTCCGGTATCGCAACTTTCATATTGCAACAATCGTTGCAACATCAATGCCTATTCCTATTCTTTACAAATATTTATTAAAAAGCAGGTAAGTTAAATGAATAAATAATCTACGTTGCATAAAATGCAATGCTATAGTTGTAATGCAACATATGGTGTTGCTCTAAATGCATCACTATTTATACCTAATGATTATTTAGTTTATCAGGATTAATATTGTAACGTTTAATTTTTCGCCAGAGAGTGGTTCTGTGTATTCCCAGTTCTGCTGCTGCTTTTGATATAACTCCGTCACAATTTTGCAGAGTAGCAATTATCCGGGCTTCTTCATCGATAGACTCAGTAATAGGAGTTGACTTAAAAGATTTGGAAGATTTTATACTTATATCTAAAATTTCCGGGGGGAGATGTTCTTGTTTAATTATACTTCCTCTGCAAAGAACAAAACCATGTTCTGTAATGTTTTCAAGTTCTCGTATATTGCCGGGAAAATCATACCTCATTAACGTGTTCATAACATTAGGACTTACACTAATAATTTTCTTCCCGGTTTTCGCATTAAATTTTCTTATAAAGTGATCCACCAGGTATGGAATATCTTCTTTTCTATACTTTAAATGTGGTAATTCGAATTTAACTACTGCCAGACGAAAATATAAATCATCCCTAAACTTTGCCTGAGCAACCAGATTCTTTAAATCCTTGTTCGTAGCTGCAACAATTCTGATGTTTGTTTTAACTGTTTCATTACTGCCAAGAGGTTCATATTCTCTTTCCTGTAAAACACGAAGCAACTTAACCTGTGTCGATAATGGAAGTTCACCAATCTCATCAAAGAAAACTGTACCGCCATCGGCTGCCGCAAGCTTGCCTTTTTTATCGGTTGTCGCATCGGTGAAAGCACCTTTTACATAACCAAATAATTCCGACTCAAATAATTGTGAAGGAACGGTACCGCAGTTTATTACAAGATATTTTCCATTTTTTCTAGGACTTAAATTATGAATGGCTCTGGCAAATAATTCTTTTCCGGAACCTGAGGGACCCTGAATTAAAACCGTACTCTCGCTCTCAGCTATATCGGGTAAAATCGAGAAAAGTTTATGCATTCTCGGACTTTTAGATATAATATCTTCCAAAGAGTAATTCTGGCTCAATTCTTTACGAAGTTGTTCGATTGTGGAAAGGTCTCTGAATGTTTCAACTGCACCTAAAATAATCCCCTCTTCATTTTTTAAAACAGCTGTTGAGATACTAATAGGAATTTTATCTCCCTGGCTATTAATAATATTAACCGGTCTGTCGATAGCTTCGATTCCTGTTTCAAGCGTGTCTTTTAATAAACAATTTTCACATATATCGGATCTGAATACATCCTGACAGTGTTTTCCAATTGCTTGTGAAGCAGGGATCCCCGTTATTTTTTCAGCTGCACGGTTGAAGCTTGTAATAATCCTGTCGCTGTTTACAGTAAATACACCATCAGCAATTGAGCTTAGTATTACTTTAAAGAAATCGGGGTTGCCGTTTGTATCATTCATTTGCTTAAATATCTAATTAATCTTGAACATACTTGTAATGTTACAGGATACTACACTTATTTTTCAAAAAACTCTTCGCAGTATCTTTTCCAGCTGACATCATCCAGCTTTTCCATTTCTCCGATATATAGATGACCGTTAGCTTCATCTTCTTCACTGCCTGTTTTAATTTTTTTCTTAATATTCTGCAAGTGTTCAATATCTTCCTGGTAAAATGTAACTGCAGCTTTACCAATCATTAATTGTGGAATTTCACTATCAAGCTCTTCTGCATCAATCTGGCAAACCCAGTTATTTTCGTAGGGAGAAAATTCAATTGATTCAATATCAGTATTTAGCACCTTATTTATTTCTTTTACTTTTCCACTCACAGGAGAATTAAAAATGACTCTCCTGTTATCCTGTTTTGCTGCAAACAAGCGCTGCCCTTTTCTAATGCTCAATCCAAGGTTGGGAAATTCGATAGCATCAATTTTACCTATTAACTTTCTTGCAAAATCATCGAGACCAACCTTTACAGTTCCTTCGTCATCAATATTTGCCCAGCAATGTCCTTCAGAAATAAAAACCCCTCCCGGAATTAAAAATTCAGGTGTTTTTGCATCGGAAGTTTCTTTAAGATGTGTTATATGAACTTTTGGTTTAAGTAACTTTTTAATTCTATCTTCACGTTTAATGAAAGCCTTTTTAGTAAAATCAAGAAGCTCATCTTCAGTGAAAGGTTTTTGAACATAATCCATTGCACCAAATTTCATACATTCTACGGCAGTTTCTACAGTTGCATAACCTGTAATGATTACAACATCTATATCCGGACGCAAATGTTTAACAGATTTTGTAACTTCAACACCGTCCATCTCAGGCATCTTTAAATCGGTGAACACAAAATCATAAGAATGATTTTGAATCAGCCCTAATGCTTCTTTTCCGGTTTCAACTGTATCAACACAGTATCCATCGAGGACTAAAATTTTGCGAAAGCTGTCAAGAATCACTCCTTCATCATCCACACAAAGTATTCTTGCTTTTGGATTTTCAACTTCCGCCCGTTTTAGTGTTTTTGCTTCGCTGCTAAAATCGAGATTGAGACTGACTTTGAGTGCTTCTTCTCTCTCCCGCATTATTTTTTTCTCACTCATCTTTTTAGCGATTAAACGAATGCAAATATCGGCAATAATAAAAACGATTAAAGCAACAATAAACAATGCCATAATAAAATCTCCTTATTCTTTTTAAATTTTTACATTCTATCCGAGCTACAGGGTATTAAGAATTTCATATCATATTCAATATCAGATGGAATTATCCTGTAGAGCCATCCTTCAAAGAACGGATCTTTTTGAAGTAAAGATGGATTTGAAATTAAATTCTCATTTCTTTCCACAATCCTCCCTCCTAACGGAGCCAAACAAGTATGAGTAAGATTGTCATCAGTTTCGAACTTTGCACAGGAATTTCCCTGAACCATCAAATCATCGATTTCTAACAAATCAAGCCTGGTAATATCGTCTATTGTTTCAAGAAACAAATTTGTTACTCCAATTCTTGCCGATCCTTCAAATTCCAGATTCATCCAGCTCATATAACCCAGCCGGTTATACTGTGCAGGACAGGAAACAAAAATTATTGACTCGTCTTTCCCGCTTAATTCAGCTTCTGCAACTTTTTTTTGAATTTTATTATATTCTAATCCGCGGCAGATTGAACTGGTGATTTCTTCGTATGTAAATGGTTTCGGAATAAAATCAATTGCACCGTTGTACAAAGATTTTACTGCATTCTCAACTGTAGAGTAACCAGTGATCATAATTACGGGAATCTTAATTTGCTTAGCGTATAATTCATCAAGAAACTGGAAGCCGTCTTTATCAGGCAGCATAATATCGCTTACAATAAGTTCGTAACTGCTGCTATTTAGTTTATTCAGAGCATCTTGTGCATTCAACTCTGATTCAACATCCCATCTTTCAAGGGAAGCAATTCTTGAGACAGCATCCAGTATTACCTGCTCATCATCTATTAATAATATTTTTGCTTTTTTATTCATTCCAATTTATTTATTCTTTAGTACGGGAATATGAATTGTGAATGTTGTACCAGTGCCTACTTTACTTTCAACATTAATAGTTCCGTTATGATTATCAATAATTCCCCAAATGACTGACAATCCTAATCCGGTTCCTTTTTTACCCTTTGTACTATAAAAAGGTTCAAAAATTCTTGGAAGATTTTCATTCGAAATTCCGCTGCCAGTATCTGAAATTTTTATTTCTACAAAATCTTTGTAACCAGCGTCATCAACGGCATCCCATTTTTCCCAGTTGCAATCCGGATTAGTACATGCTTTGAATAATCCTTCCGGTGAAACATCGAATGTAAAAACATCTGTCTGACATTTAGGACACATTAAATCTTTATCCATCAAAGAGATATTACATTTGGGACAAGATATTTGAACTTCTTTTCCTTTCTTTATTTCAATTCCATACTTATGTCTGTGTTTTCCATAAATAGGATCAAGATTTATATATCCTTCGTTGCCGGCAGATATAGCTTTAACTCTTATTGTTGGCAAACCCTCAAGCTTAACTTCGGTATCAATTAAATCGTGCTGCTTTGAACAGGCGGCGTTTTTAACCTGTACTATTCCATATGGCGAGCGACTGATTAATGAAGATGAAATAGTTATTGTTCCTCCTTTATCACCAATTGCATCGGAAGCATTAACAATAAGATTTATCAGCGCCTGTTGTACCTGGTTTGCATCAACTGTTATTTGCGGATTATTTTTATTGAAATTTTTTATTAGTTGAATGTTGTTAATTGATAACTGATTTTCTACAACACTGAGTGCATTTTCTATTATTTCATTGATCTCTGCTTTATGTTTTTTAGGAACAGACTGTCGGGCAAAATCAAGTAAGCTTTTTACAATTTCCCTGCTTCTTTTTGTTTCTCTAACAATAATTTTAAGATCATCCTGAAGTTCAGAATTATCTTTCGTTCTTTTTAGCAGAAAGCTGCTGTATGTAAGTACACCGGTAAGCGGAT
>Ga0209536_100005385_pt1 | contig 19904 bp, 20 predicted proteins | sample DeeMarSeWOR28_12_FD_187461 | JGI IMG/M metagenome (GOLD analysis project Ga0209536, IMG submission 187461) | Marine sediment microbial communities from White Oak River estuary, North Carolina - WOR-2-8_12 (SPAdes) (version 2) | ecosystem: Environmental > Aquatic > Marine > Intertidal zone >...
AGCGGATCTTTTTGTGCTTTCATCCAGATCAGAAAGTATGACTCATGTGTTAAGAGAGGCCATGTCAGTGAAAACAGCATATGTAGCCACTGACGTTTATGGAATATCTGAGTTGATTGAGCATGAGAAATCAGGTTATATTGTGCAACCAGAAAATGTTGAAGAGATATTTAAGGGTATAGAGACGGTTCTAGATGATGCTGAACTAAAGGCAAAAATTGAAGTAAATTCACTGAAGAGAATTGAAGATGCTTTTACAATTCAGCGGATGATCAATAATACTGAAGAATTATTCACTAGACTACTCAAAAACAAAAGTGCTTTGATATAGTACTAATTTGAAAGATTTTGGAAGTGAAAAAGCAATATAAAATTCTCGTCAAGTTACCTGTCAAATTGGGTGACACAATTATGGCAGCTTATTTCCTCAGGTCTATAAAAGACTATTTTCCCCAAAGCCAACTTGATGTGATCGTAGCCAGGGGGTTAACAGATCTTTTGACCCTGATGCCCTATGTCGATCATTATCATGAGTTTTCCAAACAGGAATACTCTGGCTTCATCGGCAAAGTCCGTTATGGTAGAGAGGTAGCACGTGAGCAAAAATATGATCTGTTTTTTTGTCTGCCTTTTTCCTTTTCTTCTGCCCTTTCTGGTTTTTTTACCCGGAGCAAGGTCAGGATCGGGTATAGTACAGAACATCGTGGATTTTTATTCACGCAATCTGTGAAACGCCCTGCAGGCCTGCATATCGTAGAGGAATTCAACTATTTACTGAAGTCCTATATAGGTGGTGATATATTTTTCAGGCCACTCGGTTTTATGCCAAAAGAAATTCCCTGGATCGATCAGTCAATTAACAAGGCACTTGTACTAAACATCAAGTCAGGGCCTCCCTCCAGATCGATCCCGGTAGAGAAAGCTGTTTCAATTGCAAAAGATGTATTGCAACGATATGACTTCGATATTGTATTGACAGGAACATCGAATGAATCTGATTACATTTCGGCAGTAAAAAAGGAATTCAGCAATGAGAGACGCGTAATCGATATGGCTGGAAAAACTAATATTGCTGAACTGGTCTACCTAATCAACAAAGCAGATTGCATGATAACTACAGATTCCGGGAATGCACATATTGCCAATGCAGTAGGCACTCCGACAGTCGTGCTATTTGGAGCTGCACACCCTCACAGGGCAAAGCCATATGATCAATCGATTTCCAGAATTCTTCGTATGAAGAACATGGATTGTGTTCCATGCCAATCAGAGTATTGCAAGTTTAATGACAACCGTTGCCTTTCAGAGATTGAAAATGCAGGGATATTCAATGCATTGGATGATCTGTTGGGAAAAGTTGTCTAGTGTATAATTTTTTTGAATGCATCGGATTTTCAATTCAGTTAAGGGATGTTAAAATCAAACACTAAATCTTGCATGCACTTAAAATGGCCTTTTGGGCACTTGGATCTGCCCGACTTTGAGCAAGGTCTACAATTGAGTTTGGTATTTTCGAGCAAAAAAAACTTTGTTCCATAGGGATAGAAGTTATTGGGGACAGTGCCTCCCCAGATGCTAAAGACCACTTTTTTGAATGCAGCAGCTATATGAGTTAGCCCGGTATCATGACCAAACACAACTTGTGCTTGCTGGACAAGCGAAGCAGATTGACTTAAGTTGAATTTCCCGCAAGCATTGAAAATCACTGTCTTCTTGTTGAGCTTGTGTAATCCCTCATTTATTTCAACACTGCCCCCATCTGCATTAAAAAACTTTTCCAGCTTATCCGCAGCCTCAAAATCCTCTTTCCCACCGACAAGGACGATTGGTTTATTGATTTTGTCACAGAGCTCAACCATCTTTTTGAAAGGGAGTATCTTGGTCCATCCTGTAGCACCAATCACATAAGCTACATACCCATTTTGATGAGTTTTTGGTAGCCATTCCAACTCTACAATGTCTTTATCCGGAATGAAATAATCGAGTCCTGCATCATCGTTTTTTATTCCCAAGTGCGCCACCGTATCAAAATATCTATCCACTACATGGCAATTGGGCATGAAATTGATCTGAAAATTCGTAAACAAAAATCGCTTAATTCTCAATTTATCATAAGCTTTCGATCGCGTTCGCAGCCTCAGCTTTACCAAAGCCGTTCTAATATTTCGATGCAGGTCAACAATAAAATCAAAATTCTCTTTTTTCAATTCCAAGATAAGTGATCCCAGGCTATCGTCCAGATAGTGAATTTTATCAATATAGGGATTCGCTTCCACCATAGAACCATACTGTCTTTTGGTACAAAAGTGAAGCTCTATCCCGGGGATCTGTTGTTTGATACAGCGGATAACCGGTGTGGTCCAGACGATATCACCGATTGAAGAAAATCGAATGATTAGAATTTTTTTAATCCCCGATGTCATGATTTAATTTTAGATTTTCTTTCATTCAGGTACCGTTCCACTTTTTCCAGGGGCCAGGTATTAAATGTCATTTCTTTTGTGAGGCCTCCTTTTCTGCCTATATATACACCATATTTCATATCGTTGAATCCTTCTATCTCATGTGCATCCGGATTAATACTCAGTATAACACCCTTTTCAATCGCATAGTTAATCCATCGCCAATCAAGGTCTAATCTCCAGGGATTGGCGTTGATTTCAATGATTACTTCATGTTTTGCACAGGCGTCAATAATTATTTTATGATCAACAGGGTAACCTTGTCGTTGTAACAATAAACGTCCGGTCGGGTGGCCCAGCATGGTGGTGAACGGATTTTCAATGGCTTTCAGCAATCTTTGTGTTGCCTTGCTGAGATCCATGTTCAAATTGGAATGAATGGATGCCACAATAAAATCAAAAGTTGCCAGCACATCATTTTCGTAATCCAAAGAACCATCATTGAGAATGTCGGATTCTATTCCCTTAAAGATCCTGAAAGGTGCCATTTCTTGATTTAATGCATCAATTTCCTCATGTTGTTTTTTAATTTGAAATTCCTGCAATCCGTTGGCATAAAATGCGGATTTGCTGTGATCAGACAATCCCAGGTATTCGTATCCCTGTTGCATGCAATAAGCTGCAAGTTGCCTGATCGTATTATTGCCATCGCTGTAATTGGAATGATTATGAAATGGCCCCCTTATATCGTCCGCGGTTAATAATTCAGGAGTGGAATTATTATTGGAAAAAGCAATTTCAAATGTTCCTTCCCTCATTTCAGGGACTATGTAGGGCATATTAAATTCCAGGTAGGCAGCTTCCTCCCGTTCAATTTCATGATTAAGTAGGTATTCCTGCAACGAAATGTTATCTTTTGTAATGTTTGATAAGTGACTGCCAGATCCTGTGGAAAGCATCATTTTCGTATGGAATTTTGATGGTTCCGTACATCGGATATGACAAAGTAAATTCTTGTCAGCAAATGTTCCTCTCAATGAAAATGGCCCCGATTTTTTTTCATCGATTTGTACCATCCTGCTTTCTTGAAGCAAATTGGTTATTGGGGTACAATCATTACAATCGATGATGATTTCAATTTTATCAATAACCTCTAGTTTTCTCCTTATATCACCCGTAAGTTCAATTTTTTGAGATGGCAAAGCATTTCTCAGCCAGGATATTAGTTCTTCAGCAGCAAGTTCTGCATCAGCAAAATGTACCTTGCCACGCTGACTTATAAGATAATCAAGATTTTGGAGGATAGATTCCTGAGTTTTGATCCCAAATCCCTTCTGTTTTTCAATTTGCCCTTTCTTGCAGGCATCGTATAATTGATCTACATTTTCTATATTCAATTCTTTCCAAAGAACTTTAATTTTTTTTGGCCCTAATCCTTTGATATTGATCATTTCCAAAATCCCTTCGGGAGTATTCGCAATCAATTCATCCAACAACTGAAAGCTACCTCTATTCTGGATTTCTAGTATAGCCTGGGCTAATCCTTTTCCAATGCCATCGAGTGCTTCAAGTTCTTCTCTGTTTTTTTCATAAAGTGGGTCTTCCTGTTTTTCAATATTGAATACAGCATTCGTATACGTTCTTATTTTAAATGGATTTTCATCATGAAGTTCCAAAAGTGAAGTCGTTAATTTCAGTAATCGCGCAATTTCTTTATTCGTCATAAACTGAATATGTTTTCTTAATATAATTAGACTAAATGATTCTTTTTTTGTTAAGAAATAAACAATTTATAAATTTCATATATATAAGAAATCAATTTTTTTAAAATAAGGTTATACCTTATGATAAAAACTAAATTGAAATGAATCATTGGTTGGTGAAATCAGAGCCTGGAACGTATTCCTGGGATGATTTTGTAAAATCAGGCAGGGATCATTGGGATGGAGTGCGGAATTACCAGGCGCGAAACAACCTGAAGCTCATGAAAAGAGGGGATGAGGTATTGTTTTATCATAGTGTTAATGAAAAACAAGTGGTAGGAATAGCCAGGGTTGTGAAGGAATATTATCAGGATCCCACTACAGAGGATGATCGTTGGGTAGTGGTTGATCTGGAGCCTGTAAGGAAGCTGGAGAAACCTGTATCACTCGTCCAAATCAAAGAAGACAAGCGCCTTGAAGGATTTGCATTGATAAAGAATTCCAGACTTTCGGTCATGCCAGTTGATAAAGATCATTATAATATAATTTTGGATAAAAGTAAATAGATTGAGGAAGGCTCGATAATGTATAAAACTTTCATTGTTTCCTTACTTTTAGCATTCTTTTTAACTGATTCATTTGCACAAATAGAGCAGCCGGGAAGAATTGAAATCCCTATGGAAGATGAAGACGAAAACTTCTCAGTCGTTCCTGCTGATGAAAATGGCATTGTGCTTTACAGGGAAGTAAGAAATAGGGATACACGAATGGAGCATAAATACCAGGTCATTCTAATTGATACTGCGCTCAATAAATCATGGGAAAATTACTATTTTATACATCTTCGATATATCCTAAGAGGGTTTGAATATTTCGGAGATCATTTCTATCTCCTTTTTCAACGGAATACTGAAAGTTTAAAAGCGGACCTTTTTGTACTGCGTATTAATCTACATACTAAAATAAGTGAGACCTTCTTAATTGAACGAGAATATGCCATGGAATTAACCGAATTTGAGGTGCTGGGCAATACACTTATTTTTGGCGGATATTCCAACAGTTTGCCTACCATTATTTGCTATGAATTTGGGCAGACGCAGCCAATCGTTTTGCCTGGCATATTCAACGATAAGAGTCAAATTCAGCACCTTGAAATTGATGATGAATTGAGGATGTTTAATGTCCTGGTAAGCTTCAGGACCAATGAAGGAAGAAGGTCACTGTCATTAAAGTCATTTGATGAAAAAGGAGGTTTAATAAAGAATGTCAATTTGTTGCCATCTGAAGATCGAACCTTGCTTTTTGGCAGGACTATCAAGTTGGATCGGAATGTTGAGCTTATTGTTGGGACATATACCAGAAAGCGATCGGATATGTCCAGGGGGATATTTTTAGCCAGAATTTCTGAAGATGGTGAGCAAATTATCAACTATTATAATTATGCCGACTTAAAGAACTTTTTCAGCTACATGAAAGCCCGCCGTCAAAAGCGAATTGAAGAGCGGATTAAAAGGAGAAAAATAAAGGGAAAGAAAAACAAATTCAATTATAGATTGCTTGTACATGAAATTGTCGAACGCGATGGGAAATTTATCATGGTTGGTGAAGCCTTTTATCCAAAATATTCTTCATCGCCATATTATGGTGGGTATGGGTATTCTTTTTACGGCAACAATTATGGAATGGCCTTTGAAGGGTACAAATACACCCATGCTGTTGTGTTTGGTTTTGATCGCAGGGGGAGGCTTCTTTGGGATAATAGTTTTGAGATAAATGATGTGGTAAGCTATACACTTGACCAATATGTACACTTTTCCCAGAGTGATGATGAAATGGCGTTGGTTTACATGTATGAAAATGAGATCAGAACTAAAATCATCCAGGGCAACGATGTGCTGGAAGGAAAGACATTTAATGATCTGAAATTGTCATTTGAAGATGATGTTGTCGATGATACAGAAAGTGAATATGGCGGATTAGAAAAATGGTATGGGGGTAATTTATTTGCTTATGGGATCCAGGATATTAAAAATCTTAAGGACGAGGGTGTGAAACTTTCCAGGGAAGTCTTTTTCATAAATAAGATTCGGTATCAGTAACTTAATTTGATAAAAATTTTTATAACAACTCATCAAGGAAATCCTTAGAATTAATCCTTGTTTTTTTATCTTTGCTTCAGCTAATCGTATGCAAAAGAAACTTATACTTGATCAGGATCTTCTCGAAATTACAATTAGTCGATTATGCTATCAGCTAATTGAAAATCACAATGATTTTTCCGATTCTGCCATCCTTGGTCTTCAGCCCAGGGGGAAATTTGTCGCTGACAGAATCCATACAAAATTAGAATCGCTGATCAGGGGAAAAATCAAAAAAGGTTATCTGGATACGACATTTCATCGGGATGATTTCAGAAGAAGGGAAACGCCAAAAATGGCCAATGAAACCACTATCCCATTTTTAATTGAAGACAAGAAAATAGTACTGATCGATGATGTGCTCTATACAGGCAGAAGTGTGAGAGCGGCACTGGATGCCATGATCTCTTTTGGAAGACCAAAAAGCGTGGAGCTTCTAGTTCTTATTGATCGAAAATATACGCGAGATTTACCAATTCAACCCAATTATATAGGAAAATCTGTTAATACCATTCAATCTCAGCGAGTTATGGTCGAATGGCGTGAACAGGGCAAACAAAAAGATAATATATGGTTATTCAATAATTTAGAAACGTAATGACTAAACTCAGCGTCCCCCATTTGCTTGGAACCAAAGACCTCACACTGGATGATTATCATTTAATTTTTGAAACCGCTGACAATTTTAAGGAAATTATTAACCGACCAATCAAGAAAGTACCCTCATTACGAGATATTACGATTGCCAATGTATTTTTTGAAAATTCCACGAGAACAAGAATTTCTTTTGAATTGGCCGAGAAAAGACTTTCCGCTGATACCATTAATTTTTCTTCCTCACAAAGCTCTGTAAAAAAGGGCGAAACACTTCTCGACACAGTAAATAATATCCTCGCCATGAAGGTAGATATGATCGTAATGAGACATGCAAGTGCCGGCGCCCCACACTTTCTGGCAAAGCATATCGACGCAAAAATCATAAATGCCGGCGATGGAACTCATGAACACCCGACGCAGGCACTACTTGATGCATTTTCTATCCGATCAAAGCATAAATCATTTAAGGGATTGAAAGTGGCCATCATAGGAGATATCCTGCATTCCAGGGTGGCTTTATCAAATATCTTTGCCCTCAATAAGTTGGGTGCACAAGTAATGGTCTGTGGCCCCAATACCCTGCTGCCTAAATATATAAGCTCCTTAGGCGTTAAAGTGGAATTGGATGTATTCAAAGCATTGCAATGGTGTGATGTAGCCAATGTACTCAGGATTCAGCTTGAACGAATGCAGATCAAATATTTCCCTTCACTCCGGGAATATTCACTTTACTATGGAATAAACAAAAGGATGCTTGATCGGCTTGGTAAGGAAATTACCATTATGCATCCGGGTCCCATAAACCGTGGAGTAGAACTAAATAGTGATGTAGCAGATTCGGAACATTCCATCATTTTAAACCAGGTGGAAAACGGTGTCGCAATCCGAATGGCAGTGTTGTATCTGCTGGCCGGAGCAAAAGGGGAAGCTTAAAATCTTGCAGCTAACAATAAATTTAGATCCCTGTATTTTAGTCCCACCTTTTCTGCAATCGTAGCGTTTGATAGTGTACCTTTAAATGTATATACACCCTTCATAAACCATTTATGGGTGAAAATCATATCTTCCAAACTACCCGACTCAGATATCTCCATTAATATCGGTGTGAATATATTACTTAATGCTGTAGTAGCCGTCCTTGCCACCCTTGAGGCAATATTTGGCACGCAATAATGAATGACACCAAATTTGGTAAAAACAGGATTCTGATGGGTGGTAATCTCGGAAGTTTCGAAACAACCTCCCTGATCAATACTCACATCAATGATCACAGATCCTGGTTTCATTTGTGAAATAATATCTTCAGTCACCATATACCGGATCCTGCCTTTTTCAGATCTTAATGCACCAATCACAACGTCTGCTTGTTTTATGGATTCGCTGAGGGCTATTGGCTCAATGGTAGAGGTTGATACCTGCTGACCCAGGGCATGCTTTATTCTTCTTAATTTATACAAATGATTGTCAAATATCTGAATGTCTACTCCCAGCCCAAGAGCTGTTCTGGCAGCAAATTCGGCTACAGTTCCTGCCCCCAGGATGATTACCCTGGTTGGAGAGACACCTGTAATACCTCCAAGTATGACCCCTTTACCATTATGTACATTGCTAAGGTATTCTGCTGCGATGAGCATTACTGTACTTCCGGCGATCTCACTCATCGATCGAACTACCGGCATGCCACCCGCCTTATCTTCGATCAACTCATAACCTATTGCTGTGATACGTTTTGAGTTCAATCTCTCAAAATATGTTTTATCTAAATTTCCCAACTGAAGCGCTGAAAACAAAGTTTTCCCGGGTTTAATCAGGTCGATTTCTTCAAATGTTGGAGGTTCAACCTTTAATACAATATCTGCCTCAAAAAGTTCTTTATGTGAATAGGCAATTTTTGCGCCTGCATCACTGTAATCTTTATCGGTAAATTTTGAAGGATTCCCGGCTCCTCACTCTATCCAAACCTCGTGGCCATTATCCACAATTACCTTTACACTGCTTGGAGTCATCGGAACTCGTTTTTCCTGCATCATCACCTCTTTTGGGATGCCAATAAAAAGTGATTTCTTTGGTTTTTTTACTTCCAGTAAAGCTTCCTGAGGGTAGAGCTGACTTTCCTTAGCCAACTCCTCAAAACCTGATTTAGGATTATCTTCCATGGTGGCAAATATTTATTTCCCGGCCAGATTGAGAGGTGATTTTTATATCGATCTTTAAATAATTATCGGGCAGTAATGATTCAATTTTTTGTGGCCATTCTATAAAGCACAAATTTCCAGAATCAAAATATTCTTCAATTCCTATATCCATAGCTTCTGTTTCATTTTTTATACGATAAAAATCAAAATGGTAAAAAATTTCATCCTGCAAATTCGCATATTCATTAACTATACTAAAGGTCGGGCTGTGTACATTATCTTCTACCTCAAACTGACGGGCAATGGCCTTTATTAATGTGGTTTTTCCAGAGCCCATTTCTCCATAAAAAATCCAAATATGCTGTTTGCCTGAATAATTAATAATTTCTTTTGCAATCTTACCCAGTTCCCTTTCAGCATCAACAATCAGCTTCACCTTCAAATGATATATTATCTGTTTTTTGAATTTAGTGAAATTATGGGAATTATCATTTCTTCCAATGATAAACCACCATGCTGAAAGGTATCATTGTAATACTTTACATAATAATTGTAGTTATTTGGATAAGCAAAAAAGTAATCTTCAATCGCAAAGACGTAGGTGGATGACACATTTAATTTAGGTAAAAATATGTTTTCAGGTTTTCGAACAACAAAGGCTTTATCACTTTCAAAGCCAAGGTTTTTGCCTAACTTAAACCTGAGATTGGTGTTTGTATTTTTATCTCCAACGATTTTGAATGGTTTTTTTACCCGTATTGTACCGTGATCTGTGGTAAGGATTACCTTGGCATTGGTCTTGGATATTTTCTTTAATGCATCCAGTAAAGGAGAATGTAAAAACCAGGAATGGGTCAAAGATCGATATGCGCGTTCATCAGGAGCCAATTCTCGGATAACTTCCATTTCAGTACGTGCATGAGAAAGCATATCCACGAAATTATACACAATTACATTCAGGCTGTTGCCAAGTAGGTTGTTAATATTTTCGGTCATGGATTTTCCCTGCGAAATATTCTTTATTTTGTTGTAACTCCACTTAATATTTAGTCGAAGTCGTTTGATTTGCCTTTCGAGAAATTTATCTTCAAAATTGTTCTTGCCTTCTTCCAGGTCCTCACCTATCCAGATGTCAGGATGAAATTTAGCCATATCCGAGGGAAGCATGCCGGAAAAAATCCCATTCCGTGCATATGCAGTGGTAGTTGGTAAAATGGAATAATAACTTTCCTCAGCTTCCAGATTGAAATAATTCAGGATCTGTCCCTGGATTATTTTCCATTGGTCAAAACGTAAATTATCAATGACTATAAAAAATAATGGCCTTTCTGAATTGATTTCAGGGAATACCTTTTTCTTCATGATCTCATGCGAGAACATTGGCCTGTCACTTTCAGGATCATTGAGCCAGTCCTCATAATTTTCAATTACAAATTTTGAGAAATTAAGATTTGCCTCATTTTTCTGCATTTCAAGTACTTCACCCATTTCTGTATTTCCGGCACTTGACATTTCAAGTTCCCAGAAAATGAGCTTTTTGTATACCTCTGCCCATTCCTTATGATTAAGATAATCACTGAATGCCATGCTGATGTTCCTGAAATCCTGTTGGTAACTCATGTTGGTTCTTTCAGAAACTAACCTTTTATTGTCAAGGAGCTTCTTTATCGATAGAAGAATTTGGTTCGGATTTAAAGGTTTGATGAGATAATCGGCAATTTTGGAAGCGATAGCTTGTTCCATGATGTGCTCTTCTTCACTTTTTGTGATCATGACGACAGGCACATCAGCATTGACAGTTTTGATTTGAGATAGTGTCTCCAGCCCGGTCATTCCCGGCATATTTTCGTCCAGGAAAATAATATCAAAATTTTCAGTTTCCATCTCTTCCATGGCATCCGGGCCACTTGCTACCGGAGTGATGTCATATCCTTTTTGGGTAAGAAAGAGGATATGCGGCTTCAGGAGTTCAATTTCGTCATCAGCCCATAAAATCTTATATCTTTGCATAGTATTAATTCTCCATTATATATAACGCAATAAGCACTAAATTAATCAATAAAAGGGTTTGAATAAGAAAAAAATCATAAACGATCCATTATATGGATTTATAAGTATTCCAAATGAGCTTATTTACGATATAATCAGTCATCCGTATTTTCAACGGCTCCGGCGGATCAAACAATTAGGAATGACCGATTTTGTATATCCCGGAGCCTTACACACACGATTTCATCATGCGTTGGGGTCCATGCACCTGATGAATGAATCATTGAATAATCTGAGAATTAAAGGAATTGAAATATCCGATCAGGAATATAATGCTGCTTTAATGGCAATCCTGTTACATGATATTGGTCATTCGCCATTTTCTCATGCCTTGGAAAATGAGTTGGTATTTGGGCTTCATCATGAGCAAATTTCTTTGATTATAATGAAGGAGTTAAACAGGCAACTTGATGGAGCACTTGATTTGACAATCGAGATTTTCAGTGGTAAATACAAACGCAAGTTTTTTCATCAGCTGGTATCGAGCCAACTGGATATTGACCGTCTTGATTACCTGAATCGCGATAGTTTTTTTACGGGCGTGGCAGAAGGCAGGATCGGATCTGAAAGGATTATCAAGCTGTTAAATGTCCATAAGGATGAATTGGTGGTTGATGAAAAGGGCATTTATTCCATAGAAAATTTCTTGAGCGCCAGGAGATTGATGTACTGGCAAGTCTATATCCATAAGACCACCGTTGGTGTAGAAAAAATGCTCATTCAGATCATCCGTCGTGTACGAGGCCTCAATGGGAAAGTTGAACTATCTCAGGGGCTTGATTTTTTTATTAATAATACCATCACTCCGGAATTATTTAAAAATGAAAAGGAAATTCTTGATGCTTTTTGTTTATTGGATGATTATGATATTCTGGGCTCCATAAAGACGTGGTATCACAGTGATGATAAGGCCCTATCTTTACTTTGCCGTATGTTATTGGAAAGAAAGCTGTTCAACGTAATACTCTCGGAAAAAAGAATAGGTAATGCAGAATTGGCTGAACTTAATCAAAAAACAATAGCAACACTGGGTATCGAGCCAGGTTTGGTAAGCCACTTTGTGGTAGAGGGAACTAAAAGTAATTCAGCATACATTGGTGGCGGTCAAAAAATAAATATGCTTACTAAATCAGGCGAAATAGTGGATATTGCCATTGCTTCTGATTTACCAAACATCAAGGCGATGCGGAAAATTGTAAAAAAGTACTATCTATGCTGGCCGAAAAACATATCTTTGCAGTTGTAAAGGGTAAACCTAAACAATTCTCGCTTTAATTTTATATCGTCCCTTTCAATATAATATACATGGAACTTACGATTAATCAAATCGCCGCCATACTCCAAGGCGAAGTAGAAGGAAATGGACTGGAAAAAGTAAAAACCATCGGCAAAATTCAGGATGCTGAAAATGGAGCCATAACATTCCTTGCAAATCCGAAATATGAAAATTTTATCTATTCTTCCAAAGCGTCGGCGGTCATTGTAAAAAAGGATTTTATCCCATCAAAAGCTATTCGAACAACCTTAATAAAAGTAGAAGATCCGTATTCGAGTTTTACAAGACTCCTGGAAGAATATGATAAAATCACGAGTTACAGCAAGGTAGGCGTAGAAGAACCTTCTTTTATTTCGACAAATGTTGTGGCTGGAGAAAATATTTACAGAGGCGCGTTCTCCTATATAGGTTCAAATGTTAAAATTGGTAAAAATGTAAAGATCTATCCCCACGTCTATATTGGTGACAATGTCACCGTGGGCAATAGTTGCATATTTTATTCTGGGGTAAAAATATATGCCGAAACAATAATTGGTAATAATTGTATCATTCATTCCGGTACAGTGATTGGAAGTGATGGATTTGGTTTTGCCCCACAAGAAGATGGGACTTATAAAAAAATACCTCAACTGGGAAACGTCGTGATCAGGGATAATGTGGAAATCGGGGCAAACACAGTTATCGACTGCGCAACATTGGGAAGCACAATTATTGATACAGGGGTTAAACTGGATAATCTTGTGCAGATTGCCCACAATGTGGAGATCGGGATTAATACGGTAATTGCCTCGCAAAGTGGTATATCCGGATCGACTAAGTTTGGGAAAAACTGTGTTGTAGCCGGGCAGGTAGGTGTTGTTGGTCATGTGGAGATTGGAGATCGGGTAACTCTTGCAGCGAAAACAGGTCTTGCGAAATCGGTTAAAAAGGAAGGATCGGTGAAATTTGGCTATCCGGCAATGGATCACAAAGAGTATCTGAAGTGTCATGCCATATTTCGCAATCTTCCAGAATTAAGGGAAAGAGTTAACGAACTTGAAAAAAAAGTACTAAATTTGCCCGCTAATTAATGATTGGTGCATGCATTTAAAACAACACACGATAAAAAAGCCTGTTACATTAAGTGGTGTGGGTCTCCATACCGGAGTAGACGTGCATATGACATTTTTGCCTGCCAAGCCAAATCATGGCATTAAATTCCAGCGCGTTGACCTAGAGGGGAAGCCTATTGTTGATGCAGATGTAGATAATGTGGTGGATCTTTCCAGAGGAACGACTATTGAGCAAAATGGTGCCAGGGTAAATACCGTGGAACACACGATGGCGGCACTAGTTGGCCTCGAAATTGATAACATCCTGATTCAACTTGATGGCCCGGAACCCCCAATCATGGATGGTAGTTCACGGATGTTTATTGATGCACTTGAAAAGTCTGGAACGGAAGAGCAGAATGCACTCAGGAATTTCTTTGCCGTACCTGAAAGTATTTTTTATCGTGACGCATCAAGGGATGTTGAGATTGCCGCTTTACCGTTGGATGATTACCGGGTCACGGTCATGATTGATTATAAATCACCGGTGCTGGGAAGCCAGCATGCATCTATAACCGACATATCGCAATTTAAGAAGGAAATAGCCTCTGCCCGAACGTTTTGTTTTCTTCATGAACTGGAAATGCTATATAAAAACAACCTCATTAAAGGAGGTGATTTGGATAATGCCATTGTCGTTGTGGATCGGGTCGTTGAAGAAGGAGAACTCGATTATTTAGCCAAGTTATTCAATAAACCAAAAGTGGTGGTAAAAGAGGAGGGGATTTTGAATAACGTTGAATTAAGACACAGCAATGAACCTGCCCGGCATAAATTATTGGATGTAATGGGTGATTTGGCGTTGGCAGGAAGACCACTCAAGGCACAGATCCTTGCTGCCAGACCAGGCCATGCTGCAAATGTCGCATTCGCTAAAAAGATCAAGCGAATGATGGAAAAATATGAACATGCCAGCATTCCAAATTATGATCCAAATTTACCTCCGGTATATGATATCAATCAGATCAAGGATATTTTACCACATAGTTATCCATTTCTCTTAATTGATAAAGTTATTCATATTGATGACACAACTGTAGCGGGGGTGAAAAATGTCACATATAATGAACAATTTTTCCAGGGACATTTCCCGGGTAATCCTGTGATGCCTGGTGTATTAATTGTCGAATCCATGGCGCAGATTGGCGGAATTTTTGTTTTAAATACTGTTCCTGATCCACAAAATTATTGGACATATTTTTTGAAGATTGAGGACTGCAAGTTTAGAAGGCCTGTGATGCCAGGCGACACCATGATCATCAGGTGTGATCTATTGGAACCTATTAAACGAGGCATTGCTAAAATGCGAGGGCGCGCATTTGTTGGTAATAAACTTGTGACGGAGAGTACGATGATTGCGAGCATAGTTAAAAAGAATCAATGAATCAACCCTTAGCTTATATACATCCTGAGGCTAAAATTGCCGATAATGTTGTTATTGAACCATTTTCCACCATCCACAAAGATGTAGTGATTGATGAAGGAACCTGGATTGGCTCGAATGTTACCATCATGGAGGGTTCTCGTATTGGGAAAAATTGTAAGATTTTCCCGGGATCGGTAATATCAGGTGTTCCTCAGGATTTGAAATTTGCAGGAGAGAAGACTACTGCTGAAATAGGTGATAATACGGTGATCAGAGAATGTGTGACAATTAGCAGGGGAACTGTCCATAAAGGTAAAACCAGTATTGGCTCTAATTGTCTGATCATGGCTTATGTCCATATTGCGCATGATTGCCAGATCAACGACAGAGTAATACTTGCCAATTGTGTGCAGTTGGCCGGACATGTAGTTGTCGATGATTTTGCTATCATTGGAGGTTCAACCGCCGTTCATCAATTTGTAAAAATTGGTGCTCACGTCATGGTAGCAGGAGGATCTTTGGTAAGAAAAGATGTTCCTCCATTTGTAACCGCCGCCAGAGAGCCACTTAGCTATGCTGGGATCAATTCAATTGGTTTGAGAAGAAGAGGCTTTACAAATGATAAAATAAATGAAATTCAGGAAATTTATCGGAAGATATACTTACGTGGATTGAATAACTCAAAAGCCCTGGATGCTATTCAAATGGAAATGTCCAGTACCAAAGAGCGTGATGAAATTATCAACTTCATAAGAAATTCTGATCGCGGTGTAATGAAAGGTTATAATAATAAGCCTTAACGTGACCTGTCCTGAGTGAATGGAAATTCAACTAGAAAATGTTGCTAAAAAATTCAACAAGGAATGGATTTTCAGGAAGATTAATCTTCAGCTTTATCATGAAGAGACCATAGCCATCACAGGGCCAAATGGAAGCGGAAAATCAACACTTTTGCAGCTAATTGCCGGTAGTTTACTGCAAACTGAAGGAAGTATTGCCTATCAACATGCAGGACATCCAATATCCCCGGATAATATTTATAAATACCTTTCCTTGGTTGCTCCGGCTCTAAGCTTACCGGAAGATTTTACATTAGTTGAATTAATATCTTTTCATTTTAAGTTCAAGAAATTAAAATCCGGGCAAGATATCAATGAACTTCCAGCGTTATTCAAACTGGAAAAGTCAAAGGATAAATTTGTAAAGAATTTTTCAACGGGCATGAAACAACGATTAAAACTGGGCCTGGCATTCTATGCGGATTCTCCTTTGTTGTTATTGGATGAGCCAGCTACAAATCTTGATCGACATGGATTTGACTGGTATTTGAAAGAAATGGAGAAAGTATTACAAGAAAAAATGATATTTGTATGTTCTAATAGAACAGAAGAATATGAATTTTGTAAAAAATATCTTAACATTTTGGATTATAAGATGTAGCTTTTACAGGGATTTAAACAACAAATACTGAATTCAGTTATAGTTAAAACTTTAAGCAATGAGATTCTATAGGTCAAGTATGTCGATACTGGTTATTTTTTCTATGGTGCAACTGTTTAGCTGTGGAGGAAATGTGAGTCCATCATTAAGTCTGCAGCAGAAAGCTGCAAAAATCCTTGATGAAGGAAGTCCCTGGGGCGGTTCAGGTAATGTTGAGGTATTGTCAAGCCCTTCTGGCGTAGATCCATCAGATCTTGATGGATTGCAGGTAACTTTCAGCTCTTCCGGGCCGGATGACTGGGCGCCTACCTTTTTTGAAACCTCAGGTGCTGATGATTTTCTGTCCACCAATAATGCAACCTGGATTTGGACAGGATCCGGAACAGATAATATTACCTTAACTGAAGCTTCAGTAGCGGAATTAACCAGCGTGGATGTCACTGACGAATCTGTCACCTTCTCTTTTGAAGTAAATCCTTCAAATAGTGGGGGTAGAATTACAGGTATTGATGGTTCATATCGCGTAAAATTACAGTAAGCCTTTGAATTAACGGCTACTGTAATCCTTCACCTCATCGATAAAGCATTTTACCTTCTCTGCTTTCATATCCGGGTAGACACCGTGTCCCAGGTTGGCGATATGCCTGAATTTTCCAAACTGATCAATCATTTTCCTGGTTTCAGCTTTGATCGTCTCAAAATCTGCATACAATACTGCTGGATCGAGATTTCCTTGCAACGTTTTATCCGGTCCGACCAGGGCCCTGGATTCTTTAATATCCATATTCCAGTCCAATCCGACCACATCACAATTGATTTTACCGATTGACTTGCGGGATGCATAAGCACCTTTGGCAAAAACGATCACAGGTACCTCGGTAATGGCGTCGGCAATTTTGGAAATATATTTTAATGAAAAATTATCATATTGTTCACCCGGAAGAATGCCTGCCCAGGAGTCAAATACCTGAACAATATTAGCTCCGGCTGCTATCTGGTTTTTCAAATAGCTGATCGTGCTTGTAGTAATTTTTTCCATTAATTTATGCGCAAAAGATGGATTATGATAAAGTATCTTTCTTGCCAGGGAAAAGGTTTTGCTTCCCTTTCCTTCGACCATATAACAGAAAATAGTCCATGGGGCACCTGCAAATCCAATCAGTGGAACCCGGCCATTCAATTCTTTCTTTGTGACTTTTATTGCTTCAATCACGTACCCCAGGCTGTCTTCATCGGCAATCCTGAGTTTATTGAGGTCATTTTCGTTTTTTACAGTTTTTGGGAAAAACGGTCCTTTCCCTTCTTCCATGGTATAGGGCAATCCCATAGCTTCCGGGACCACTAAAATATCCGAAAAAATGATCGCTGCATCCACGCCAAGAATATCAACTGGTTGGATGGTGACCTCTGCAGCTTTTTCCGGAGTTTGTACCAATTCTATAAATCCTGATAATTTGCTTCTGACATCACGATACTCTTTTAATATCCTTCCCGCCTGGCGCATTACCCATACAGGTGTCCGCTCTGTTTTATCACCTTTTGCTGCTCGAAGGAGCAAATCATTCTTTAATTCCATGAAAAATTAATAATTAATTATTTGGCACGGCAAAACTAATGCATTATGTTTTATTTTTACGCTAAATTCAAAAAAGCTTTAGTAATCAAAAAAATGAGTAAACAAATTATTTATACGGACAAAGCACCGCCCCCAATTGGGCCATATAGTCAGGCCGTTAAAAGTGAACAAACACTTTATGTTTCCGGTCAAATTCCATTAATAGCTGAAACAGGACAATTGATCACTGATGATATTGCAAAGGAAACTGATCAGGTTATGAAAAACATATGGACCATCTTGAATGAAGCGGGGATGGATTTCAGTAATGTGGTGAAATGCAGCATTTTTGTGACGGATATGCGGGATTTTTCGATCGTCAATGCAGCCTATGAGAAGTATTTTGATAATGATCCCCCAGCACGTGAAACTATTGAAGTATCAGGGTTGCCGAAAGGAGTTCACGTGGAAATTTCTTGTATCGCGGTGGATTGATGCTTACTTTTTATCCTATTGAGGAAGAAACAAGATTAATTAAAATCTCTGAGGAGCAATTTTTTCGCAATCTTGAGAAATATGTAAAACCAATTAAAGGAGAAGTATCGGAAGAAGATGCCAAGGTATTTATTTTTAATGGTATATGGGATAAAGGAGGTTTTTCTATTTCGCTAAAGCTCAAAATATCCAACAATTTTATACCCATTATTCGGGGAGATTGGTTGAATACTGAAGAAGGAATATTAGTGAAGTTAACGTACGAATTTTTTCCGGCCACCAAGAGACTTTTAATGTTTTGGACAGTTTTGACTTTGTTAATCACTTTATTTTTTATTGGTATTTATCAGGCCTGGATCTATGGTGCCATTAGTTTTGGATTTTGTCTTGTTAATTACATTTTAAGCCGGGAAAATTTTAAAATTCAAGTGAGAAAGAGCAAAAGAATGCTTGAAAAGATGCTTTCTTGATATATTTTCTTTATTCCATCCGTTCATTTCATAACTTTGTATCAAGTTCATGAGCAATATTTAAATTATTGATGAAAAAAGAGGTGAGGGTTAGGTTTGCTCCCAGTCCTACAGGGGCATTGCATATTGGTGGAGTTCGTACAGCGCTGTACAACTACCTTTTTGCCAAAAAGAATAATGGCACATTTATACTTCGAATCGAGGATACAGATCAGGCAAGATTTGTTCCCGGAGCTGAAGAATATATTAATGAGACATTCCAGTGGTTGAATTTTGAACCCGATGAAGGTGTGAATTATGGTGGTGAATTTGGTCCTTACAGGCAATCGGAACGCAGGGAATTATATCTTCGATATGCACAACAACTAATTGAAGAAAATAAGGCATACTATGCCTTTGATACGCCTGAAGAGCTGAATGCCATGCGGGAAAAGTTGAAATCCGCAAAAGCTGACAATCTTGTATATGATAGTTTGTCCAGGAGCACAATGAAAAATTCCCTAACGCTGGATCGATCAGAAGTGGAAAAATTGATGAAACAGGGTGTGCCGCACGTTATTCGGCTCAAGGTAGATCGCGACCAGGAGGTTGTGCTGAATGATATGATCAGGGGAGAGGTAAAAGTAAACTCGAACAACATTGACGATAAGGTGATTATAAAATCAGATGGTATGCCAACATATCATCTGGCAAATGTAGTGGATGATCACCTCATGGAAATTTCCCATGTAATTCGAGGTGAAGAGTGGCTTCCCAGTGCTCCCCTTCATGTATTATTGTATAATTATCTTGGTTGGGCTGATACGATGCCAAAGTTTGCTCATTTACCCCTTCTGTTAAAGCCTGATGGAAATGGGAAACTGAGCAAACGCGATGCGGATAAACACGGATATCCTGTTTTTCCACTGGATTGGGAAGATCCTGGCACCAAAGAAAGATCAATAGGTTTTCGAGAACAAGGTTATCTGCCCGAAGCAATAGTCAACTTTCTGGCCTTATTAGGTTGGAATCCGGGTACGGAACAGGAGCTATTCACACTTGAGGAATTGGTTGATCAGTTTTCCATAGAGCGTATCAATAAAGCAGGGGCTAAATTTGACATTGACAAAGCCAAATGGTTCAATCAGCAATACCTGAAAAATGTTGCTGATGAGGAACTAGCAGTGGGTTTTTTAATGCTACTGGAG
>Ga0209536_100005387_pt1 | contig 19902 bp, 19 predicted proteins | sample DeeMarSeWOR28_12_FD_187461 | JGI IMG/M metagenome (GOLD analysis project Ga0209536, IMG submission 187461) | Marine sediment microbial communities from White Oak River estuary, North Carolina - WOR-2-8_12 (SPAdes) (version 2) | ecosystem: Environmental > Aquatic > Marine > Intertidal zone >...
GTGGCTAGATCTCGAAAAAGAAAACCACAAAGGAATAGTCAAGGGTTTTCCGGATCGCGAAGATCTGACCATGCCGATGCAAGAACAGCTTATTGTTGAGCTATATTCCAAGTAAATGGATTGCCGATTTTTATCTTTCACCGAGACTGCCGGCAGGTTAAGTCAATAATGTTAATATAAAAAATTCCAATTCTATAACGATGTGGAGATTAAAAAATGGCATCTGATGAAATGATGTATATGAACTGGCAACAGATTATAAAGCCAGATAAAGTCCAGGTTACCAGTAAACCTTTTTACGGTAAATTTGTTTGTGAACCCCTCGAAAGGGGCTTCGGCATCACCATCGGCAATTCTTTGAGAAGAATAATTCTCTCTTCTCTGTATGGGACGGCCATTACCGCTGTCAAGTTTGATTCGGTCATGCATGAATTCAGTGTTGTTCCCGGTGTTCTCGAGGATATCTCCGAGATTGTCCTAAATCTAAAAGAGGTTCGCTTCAAAGTTGCTGATCCAGATCCCAAAACTGTTCGTATCGATGCTTCCGGTGAAGGAGAAGTCACTGCCGGTGATATTCTCAGCGATGACGGAAAATGCGAAGTGCTCAATCCCAAGCAACATATTGCCACCCTCTCGGACAAGGCGGTGCTGAAGATGTCTATGACCGTTGAGGTGGGAAAGGGTTATTCACTGGCTGAGGCAAATAAAGATGAGGATGCGCCTGCCGGAACTATTCCTATCGATGCAGTTTTCTCACCGATCAAACGTGTAAACTACGTGGTCGGCAACGCCCGCGTTGGCCAACGAACGGACTATGATAAGCTTACCATGGAAGTTTGGACCGATGGAAGCATCTTCCCCGAGGATGCAGTGGCATATGCTGCCAAGATTTTAAAAGAACAGATGAGCATCTTCATCAATTTTGACGAAGAAGTTGAACCGGAAACGGATAAAAAAACCGAGGAGAAGAAGACACCCCAGTTCAACGAAAACCTCTATCGAAGCGTAGAAGAACTCGAACTTTCTGTCCGCAGTGCGAATTGCTTGAAAAATGCCGATATCAACAAGATTTATCAGCTGGTCAGCAAAACCGAGGCCGAGATGCTGAAAACCAAAAACTTCGGTCGGAAATCGTTAAACGAAATTAAAGAGGTTCTCACTGAAATGGGGCTTTCCCTTGGCATGAAGTTGGAAGGATTTGCACCCCCTGAGGAAGAAGCTGAAGAAGGAGAATAAACGATCCCATGAGACATCGAAAAGCCGGCCTGAAACTCAACCGAACCGCGAGCCATCGCAAAGCCATGTTCCGAAATATGGTAACATCCCTATTTAAACATGAGCGGATACGGACGACTGGAGCAAAAGCCAAGGAGCTGCGACGCTGGGCAGACCACCTGATTACCCTTGCCAAAAGGGGAGATCTGCACGCCAGACGCCAGGTGCTGTCCATTATTAGCGAAAAGGATGTTGTCAAAAAGCTTTTTGAGGAAGCAAACGAGAGATTCAGCGCATCCTCAGGCGGTTATACGCGCATCGTTAAACTCGGCAGACGGCCGGGAGATGCGGCGCCTATATCCCTGATAGAGCTGGTCTTTGCTGAACAAAAGGGTAAAAAGAAAAAAACAAAGAAGAAAACAGAAAAGGCAGCCCCGTCAAAGGTTAAAGCAGGCACAAAGAAAAAGGCGGCTGGCGGCCGGATTTCCGGGGCGGTTGACAAACAAGATTCAAAAACAGTCTCAGCTGATAAGGAGACAAAGCCCAAAACAAAAACCAAAAGTGAGCCGACCCAAAAAGCTGTTGAAGTGGGATCGAAAGATACAACCGCGGCAAAATCAGAAGCGGTTTCCAAGAAATCAGGAACACCTGCAAAATCCGGAGCCAAGACTGCGCTGAAAAAACAGAAGGGCGAAGGCGGCAAGGAAATGAAAACCAAAGAAAAGTCGGACTTGCGCAGTAAAACGGCTGAAGATAAGGAATCAGCCGGTATTGAATCTGAATCAAAAACTGCACCGCAGAAGAAGACTTCGACCGACAAACAGGAGACAAAAGGCAAGGAATAATCACCGGAATTCCTGTGCTCCTAATTCTGGTAGCACAAATGGCAATAAAAATGCTTCTTGAAAAGGCCCTGGGTCAGCCGGCAGGGCCTTTTCCATTTCCCGGAATCGGCAACTGGATTATCTTCGAAGATCCATGATCCTCCGTTGACATGTAGGTTGTACCCTGATTGTTGCTTTTTGCGATAGACAGCATCTCGTAAGCTCGCTCTATAAGCGAGACAGGACTTTTGATGCTCCGGTCTTCGGTTGAGGTGACCCCAAAGCTCAGCGAGACGGGTATCGAATTGTTTCCTATTGTCAGTGGGCTATTTTTAAAATAATCTTGAAGCCGGTTTGCGAGGTTCAGGGCGTTTTTAACCTTGGTCTCCGGTAAAATTATAACGAATTCATTTTCAGTATATCGCGCAACCACATCTGAATTTCGAATTGTTTTCATCAAGATTTTGGCAACAAACCTGAGTAAATTGTCCCCGCCATCCGGGCCATAGATGTTGTTCACCCTGGCAAAATTGTCCAGGTCAAGATACAATACCGAAAGATCATTGGAATACCGCTGGTTGCGTTTAAACTCTCTTGTGAGAATGGTTGTCAAGACTCGCCGGTTGAGCAGGCCGGTCAGAGGATCATGAGCCGACAGTGATTTCAGCTTCTCATGAGCGCTGACATTTGAAAGACATGTGGACACTTTAAGAGCCAGATATTCTATTGGATCCGTATTTATCTCCGGGCTGAAACGCGAGCCAGAAAAGTCAGCCTGATTCAGACTTCCAACCACTGTCCCGTTAAGGCAGATCGGGGCAATGGCCATAGATTTGATAAAGTAGCTGCTGTTTTGAGGGAAAAGATCATAATATGGCTTTAAGTCGCCATTAATCAATAATGGCTTGATATCAACGCCGATGAGTTCCAGGAATCTTTCCCTGGCGATGATATTTATCCGCTCAGCCGTATACCCTAAACCCAGAGATTGGATCGGTTCTGAAATTTCTGTACCGACTATCAGGGAAACCCAGGCATAGGAAATCTTAAATTGATTTTTAATTTCTTCCAGCAAATTTTCAAAAAAATCCTTGAAGTTCGTCATGGACAGAATACGTGTCTCAATCTCGAGGATTTTTTTTTCGTTTTCCCGGTTCAATTTCAATCTTTCATATTGTTTCTGCATACTATTGCCGTTTCTGTAGTTTATCCAGCGCCTCGCCGGCAGCTTCTTTAACCTCAATGTTATATTGGCCGCCCAGGACGCTTTCCAATGCGGGTATTACATTTTTTTGTCCCAATTCGCCGAAAATATATAGGATGTCACCCTGGGTTTGTTCAGGAGCGTGAAGAAACCGCTTCCATAAAGGATCTTGCACCCGGACAGCCAGTTTCAGATTTGTGCTTATCAGCTCCTCCATGACCACCATAGCTCCCAAGCGGACCGGCCATTGATCATGGGTCAACAGATCATAGAATGCCGGAAATATATCGTTTTTTTCAAGCATCATCGCTGCAAGCTGATGGGCATTTCCATCTTTTAATATCATTTCAAGCGATGTTGGCCCCAGCATGCGTGGATCACGGTCCAAAATGATTTCGAGCAGTTCTTCCAATTCAACCGCACCCGTCCACCGAAACCGATCGTCCAGTACCATCGTCGGTACTGACCGGATATCGGCTTTTTCAACCAGCTCGGGAAACTGAGTGCAATCCTTTATGCCTAGCTGAATTCGACTGTTTATCTTAACCAGTGGCAGAACCTGGCGTATGGCTGCCGCACAGAATTTACATTGGGGTGCCACATAAATGTCTAAAATGGCCGGTATCTCCATTCGGCAAAGCTTATATTGCATGGACTCAGACAGTATTGACGTTTTCGACTCGCCCAAAGTTAGAGCTTCCAGAAATGGGCCTAGCTTCGTTCCGGTGGGCAGGGCCTGAAATCTAATATTCTCACCAATTTGAATGAACGGGGCTTTGTCCGGTTTTCCGTCAATTTTTTGTACCTGAATATTTGGGGCAAGTCGAATGAGGCTATCGCAAAATTCCTTGAAATCCCTGCTTTTTTGGTGCTCGGTTTCGACCAGGCTTATTTTAATCTCACCCGAAAGCGTCTTGCTCATTTCGAGGATCTGTTTTTCTTCATCTTTTGTCATATTTGATCGCTTGCCAGCTGCGCCGTGAATGTTGTTGAAAGTTTAGCATACAGCCGCCGGGAATGCAATTGCTGCGATTCGCCAATTATGGAATTCGATTTAGCGGGCCTTTCTTGACTTGTCGCTTTTTATGATGCTATATGGTTTTAAATAACACCACTGCCCCAGGTCGCCTATCAGAAAAGGAGAAAAAACAATGGATCCAGCAAGCCTTCTGAAAGATAAAATTGTTCTGGTGGTTGATGACGAGGTCGACGTCACGGATACTGTAGAGGAAGTATTGGATATGTGCCTCGTTCGCAAGGCTAATGACTATGACACGGCAAAGCAGTTATTGATAAGCTATACCTTTGATATTGTTATTTTGGATATTATGGGTGTGAACGGTTTCGAGCTTTTGAAAACCGCCGTGAAGCGTGGATTTCCCACTGTTATGCTCACAGCTTACGCCCTGACACCGGAAGCGTTGGAAAAATCGATAAAGCTGGGTGCGGTTTCCTTCCTTCCCAAAGAAAAGATGCCCGACCTTGATGAATTTTTGGCCGATGTCGTCCTAAAAAGTGGACAGCCCGTATGGGAAAAACTCTTTGACAAATTGGGCAGCTTTTTCAATAAGCGTTTTGGGCCAGATTGGAAACAACGCAATGAATTTTTTAAAGATTTCGAGCAATCCATGAAGAAAGGGAAAGATGAAAATTCGAAATCATAGCTTCGAATTTCGGATTTAACCCGCTTGTGAAGAGCACGAATCTTATGTTAAACAGTAGTATTTCGCTTATGTGATACTTTAGCTGAAGGAGACCTGCTGGCCTTGCCTGAATCGAAATTGCTCACGCTGCCTGATGCTATTGCCCGTTTCGTCCCAGATAATGGCTCAGTTGCCATGGGCCTGTCTCTGGAATCTTCCATCCCTTTTGCTGCGGCGCATGAAATTATTCGCCAACACAAACATCATCTTACCTTAATCGGCCCCATTTCGGATATTCTGTTTGATCAGGTTATCGGTGCAGGTTGCGTTCGAAAGATACGAGCAGCCTGGGTTGGAAACGTGATAACCGGCTCCTGCTATAATTTCCGGAGGGCCATCGAATCGAAAAGCCTTCAAATGGAAGATCACTCCAATTTGACCCTTGCGATGGCCCTGCGGGCCGGAGCTATGGGAGTGCCCTTCATGCCGGCACGAACAGCGCTGGGCAGCGATTTGTTTCAAACGAATTCCAGCATAAAAGCTATCACCTGTCCCTTTACGGGCGATCTTCTAACTGCGGTAGCCGCTATAAATCCCGATGTCACGATCGTCCACGTTCAACGGGCTGATGAATACGGCAACGCCCATGCCTGGGGCAATCTTGGGGTTTCCCGGGACGCATGTATGGCAGGGCACCACGTTATTCTTACAGCCGAGGACATTGTTTCACCCGATGTGATCAGTCGGGATCCCAATCGGGTGTTAACGCCGGGTTTTCGCGTGAGTGCCGTCGTTCATCGACCCTGGGGAGGGCATCCGTCCCCTGTGCCCGGATATTACAACCGAGACCACCAGGCTTTTATCGAATATCGCAACCAGAGCAAAACACCGGAGGTTTTTTCCAACTGGCAAAAACACTGGGTGGAAAACATTCAAAGTTCTCAGGATTATTTAGAGCTACTTGGGGGTAAAAGGGTGGCCGATCTGACCCTGAAGATTCATGATTTGTCAGAGCCTGTGGATTACGGATATTAGGGATACGAAAAACCTGACACCTGAACGCTGAAACCTTAAAACGCCTCGCATGCCTATTCGTGAGGTCCAATCAAAAATTAATCTATGGCGACTAAAAACAACAGCGCTCGCAAGTACACTCTCTCCCAGCTCATGGTAACTGCAGCTGCGCGTGAGATAGTCGACAGAGAAATCGTATTTGTGGGAATGCGCCTGCCTTTGCTGGGATTTTTACTGGCCAAGAGCACACATGCGCCCGAAGCCGTCGGCGTTTACGAACTGGGAATTGTGCGCGACACCCTTGCTCCGGAGCCCATCCTGACCATGGGAGATTTGCCCAATCTTTATCGGGCGCAATGGTTGGCTGATACGGCCGATGCCATGGGGCTGCTTCAGCAGGGCAGCGTGGATGTCAGTTTTATCGGTGGGGCCCAGGTCGATCGTTTCGGCAATTTAAACACCAGCTATATCGGCGGTTTCAAAAACGTCGAAACCCGGCTGCCCGGAAGCGGCGGCGCCTGTGATCTGGCCTGCCTGGCCAAACGTCACATCATTATAATGTCCCATGAAAAACGTCGCTTTGTCCCGCGAGTCGATTACATAACATCGCCCGGTTTCGGCGAGGGGGGTGATTGGCGCCGGCAGGTCGGCCTGCCGCGCGGCGGCCCTGCAACGGTCATTACAACTATGGGCATTTTGCGGTTTGAAGCCGAACGCCGCGAGATGATGCTGACCGACATCCACCCGGGAGTCACTGCGGAGATGGTGATGGCAAATACCGGCTGGCCGCTGCAGGTTGCAAGGGATTTGAATCAAACCGCTGCACCGACGGCAGATGAGCTTGAAATGCTTTCACGTTTTGATCCGCAAGGATACTGGACGGGGGAATAATTGATGTCCGTTGTATGTTTTCTGTGGTCCGTTTTGCATCAGACGATATTTAAATTCGTGGTAGCGGCCTACAACTGCGAGAAAAAAATGTATTTACTAAGTTGTATCATCTAATTATTCAAGCGACAACTGACGACTGACAACGGACCATGCAACTGAAAGGAGCAGAAGATGAAACTTGCCAAACAGCAAATCAAGGAGGCCCTGGAAAAATGGAATACCGCCTGGGACGAGCATGATCTGAATGGCGTGATGGCACTTTTCCATGATGATGTAGTGTTTGAAAACTGGACCGGGGGCAAGGCACAGGGCAAATCGGCACTTCAAAAGGCCTGGGCATCCTGGTTCGAGAACCATGGCGGCTTTCGATTCACCCCGGAAGACACCTTCATTGATGAAGCAGAGCAGAAGGTGCTCTATCGCTGGACGCTGGATTGGCCATCGGCTGAAAAAGGCTATGAGGGCAAACCTGAAAAACGACGGGGTGTTGATGTCATTCATTTTCAGGACGGCAAAATTATTCAAAAATTGACCTATTCAAAAACCACCATCGAAATCGAAGATCAAAGAATCCGGCTTTATGCGGGCAAATCCTGAAATGAATATTTTTGCTTGACAAAAAAACGGGTAGCTGTAATATAGCTGTTTTATAAATAATGTTTGGCAAATGAATGTTGTTTAGTGAGTTGAGAAGTTTAATTTAACCGCGCATATAAGGAGGGTAAAACAGGATGAAAAAATTATTTATTATCGCGACACTGGTCTTATTTACAAGCGGTTTTGTCGGCCTTGCATTTGCTGAAGACACCGTTAAAGTCGGGGCTGTTTTTTCCGTAACCGGGCGCGCATCGTTTTTGGGGGATCCTGAAAAGAAAACCGCCGTAATGCTTGCTGATGAAATCAATAAAGCCGGCGGCGTAAACGGCAAGAAATTAGAGTTAATCGTTTATGATGACGAAGGCGATGCCACCAAAACCAATCTGGCTGTTAAAAAACTCATGACTCAGGACAAGGTATGCGTGGTTATCGGTCCTTCTCTGAGCGGCAACTCACTGGCCGTCGTGCCTCTGGCCGAACAATTTAAGACGCCTTTGGTTTCCTGCGCGGCCAGCTACAAGATCGTCACAGGCGATGACGGCAAACAGCGCCAATGGGTCTTCAAGGTGCCACAGTCTGATAGTATGGCCGCTGAAGCCATTTTTGACCATATGAAAAAGAAAGGCATCAGCAAAATCGCTATAATTACCGGTACCACGGGTTTTGGGAAAAGCGGCCAAAGCGAGCTCGTCCGGTTGGCACCCCAATACGGCATCGAAATTGTTGCCGACGAATCTTATGGCCCCCAGGACACCGACATGACGGCCCAGCTAACGAAAATAAAAGGGCTCGCTCCGCAGGCCATCGTCAACTGGTCGATCGGTCCAACTCAGGTCACTGTTCTTCGAAATTTCCGAGATCTGGGAATGAGAGGAGACATTGTCTTTTATCAGAGCCACGGTTTTGGAAGTAAAAAGAATATCGAACTGGCTGCCGGAGCGGCCGAGGGTGTTTATACCCCCCTGGGGGCTTGCGCCACTCCGGACGCATTGCCGGCGGATCATCCGCAAAAAAAGGTCGCAATGGAGTATAATCAGGCTTATACCGCCCTGTACAATGAACCTGTCAGCACATTCGGCGGCCATGCCTGGGATGCCTTGGGGTTGGCAGTTGATGCGCTCAAAGCCGTGGGTTGTGATAGAGAAAAGATTCGTGAATATCTTGAAAACAAGAAAGGCTTTGTCGGCCAGCATGGGGTTTTTAACTTTTCGGCCGATGACCACAACGGTTTGACCTGGCAGGACGCATTCAACATGATCGTCGTTAAAAACGGGGATTGGGCGATGGCAGATTAATCTCCGCTAATGGAAAATTTAAAACCCCGTGGGGGTGGTGAGTTCACCACCCTCACTTTTTATGTTGAAACTAAAAATGGAAAAAATTTCTCTAGCAAGCCAGCTTTTGCAGTACCTGATTACGGGGCTCACCGTGGGCAGTATCTATGCCATGGTGGCCATCGGCTTTAACATTATCTACAATGTGACCGAGATCATCAATCTGGCTCAGGGTGAATTTGTCATGCTGGGAGGGTTAATTATGGTCTTCTTGCATGTTGCAGCCGGTCTGCCGATTTTTCTGGCTTTTCCTTTGACGATCATTGTCGTCACCCTGGTAGGCATGCTGCTGGATCGCCTGGCCATACGGCCCATACGCCAGCCCTCAGTATTGACCCTGATTATCGCAACCATCGCAGCTTCCATAATTATCAAGGGCATCGCCATGTTCATCTGGGGCAAAGACCCCTTTGATCTGCCTGCTTTTTCCGGGCGAAGCCCCATTGATTTCTTCGGTGCCGTCATTCAGCCTCAGTATTTCTGGGTGATCGGCTTTTTGATTGTGACCGTTGTCCTTTTGACGCTGTTTTTCGAGAAAACTATAATCGGCAAAGCCATGAGCGCCTGTGCAGATAATCCGGATGCTGCCAGCCTTGTGGGAATCAATGTCAAACAGATGATCCTACTGTCATTTTCGCTTTCGGCAGCGATCGGTGCGGTGGCGGGCATCATTTTGACACCCATTGCGCTGATGGACTATAATCGCGGCGCGATGCTGGCGGTTAAGGGCTTTGGGGCTGTTGTCCTGGGAGGTTTGGGCAGTTTTCCGGGAGCCATTCTCGGCGGTTTGGTGCTGGGTACGATTGAATCGTTTGGCGCCGGGCTGATCCATTCTGGATACAAAGATGCTTTTGCCCTGATTGTACTTTTGGCTGTTTTGTTTATCAAACCAAGTGGTCTGCTGGGCAGTGTGGAGATCACCAAAATCAAGAAGTTTTAGCCATGCTCCAGATTCGCAAGCTCCCCATAATTGTTTTTGCTCTTCTGATTATCGCATTTCCGTGGATTGCGCGCGGGATACCCGGCATTGGGAACTACCCTGATATCATGGTTTTTGCCGGCATTTATTCTTTGATCACCATCGGTCTCAGTTTGCTGATGGGCTATGCGGGTCAAATATCTCTCGGACAAGCCGCCTTTTTCGGCATCGGGGCTTATATCTCCTCAATCCTAACCACTAAATACGGACTGAATCCATGGATCTGCATGGGAACTGGCATGGGTGTGGCTGTGATTGTGGCAACTTTGGTGGGCGTTCCCTCCCTGAAACTCAGGGGTCACTATCTGGCTATGGCAACCCTGGCGTTTGGGATCATCGTGTATATCATTTTCAATGAAGAAGGCGAGTGGACCGGGGGGCCCGACGGCATGATCGGAATTCCGGGATTGAGTCTGTTCGGGTTTCAGTTTAACTCCGTTGAAAAATATTATTATCTGGTCTGGTTTTTTGTCTTTGCGGTATTTCTTTTTACAATTAATATCATTCAATCCCGCGCCGGTCGGGCCTTAAGGGCTATTCATATCAGCGAGGCAGCTTCAAACGCGATGGGAGTTGACGTTGCTCGATATAAAATCATGGTTTTCGTCTATTCGGCTGCCCTCGCATCGCTGGCCGGAAGTCTATATGCCCATTATCTAAATTTCATCAACCCATCAACCTTTGATCTGTTCTTTTCGATTAAACTGTTGATCATGATCGCACTGGGCGGCATGCATGACATATGGGGCGCCATTTTCGGGGCTTTGCTGATTACGTTTTTGAGCTTTGAATGGCTGCATTTCTTTGAAGAATTCGAGGTTATTGTATACGGTCTCATCCTGCTTGGGGTGACAATGTTTTTACCGCACGGACTTGCAGGCCTACCTGATATGGTTAAAGATTGGCTGAGGAAGTAGAGCATCGGTGAACGAACAAAAGGCAGAAAATATTCTTGAGGTGCATGACATCATCATGGCCTTTGGCGGATTAATGGCCCTGATCAATCTGAATTTTAAGGTCGCGAAAGGACTGATAAAGGCCATTATCGGGCCTAATGGCGCCGGCAAAACCACCTTATTTAACGTCATTACCGGGGCCTTTCCGCCGACTGAAGGAACCGTGCGGTTCAAAGGACAACCCATCCAGAATCTCAAAGCCCATGAAATTGCTGCACGTGGAATTTCCCGGACCTTTCAGACAGTTGAACTATTTACCAACATGACCGTCCTTGAAAATGTAATGGTGGGTTGCCATACGCGCACCCGCTCGTCGTTCATCGCCTCGGGTTTTCGGCTGCCTCGGGTTAAGCGTGAGGAAGAGAAGATTCGGGCCAAAGCCATGGAAACGTTGGAGTTTGTCGGCCTGGCCGAAAAAGCCAATGAAGCCGCTGATAGCCTACCTTTAGGCGAAAGAAAGATCCTGGAAATCGGCCGTGCGCTGGCCACAGAACCCGAATTGGTCTGCCTGGACGAACCCGCGGCCGGCCTTAATGAAACCGAGACCCAGGCGGCAGCCGATTTGATCAGGCGGATCAAGGAAAGGCAAATTACAGTTCTGCTGGTCGAGCATGACATGAAAGTGGTCATGGATATTTCCGACGATATCATGGTGCTCAACTACGGTGAGATGATAGCCGAAGGTTCTCCGGCGGAGATTCGGGACAATCCCAAGGTGATCGAGGCCTATTTAGGCGGCGAGGAGAACGATGCTTAAGATTAGAAATCTTAAAGCCTATTATGAAAGCATACCGGCTCTGAAAAGTGTCTCCATTGAGGTGCCCAAGGGCGAAGTGGTTTCCATCATCGGTGCCAATGGCGCCGGCAAATCCACCCTGCTTAAAGCTATTTCCGGCTTGCTAAAGAGCATAGAAGGTAATATTCAATACAAAGATCGTGAAATTTCGAGCCTGCCGGCTGCCAGAATTGTATCTTTAGGAATTTCCCAGGTTCCGGAGGGCAGGCAGCTATTTGCCCATTTAAAGGTACTGGACAACATCAATTTGGGCGCTTACCTCTATTTCAATCGACGCAACCGCCCGGAGATTGAGGAAAGAACCCAGCAAATCTTTCAGATGTTTCCAATTTTGAAAATGCGTTCCAAACAGGTGGCCGGCACGCTTTCCGGAGGTGAGCAGCAAATGCTTGCGATTGCGCGGGCCCTGATGGGCCGACCGGAACTCATTTTGTTTGACGAGCCCTCCATGGGACTTGCCCCGCTCATCGTCAAAGAAATTTTTTCAGTGATTAAAAAGCTCAACAAAACCGGAACCACCATCCTGCTGGTTGAGCAAAATGCCAAAGCGGCGCTAAATGTAGCCCATCATGCCTATGTTCTGGAAACCGGAGAAATCGTCTTAGAAGGCCCGGCTGTCGAGCTGCTGGATGATCCCAAGGTCAAAGCCGCTTATCTGGGAGGATAAAGACCGGTGGCAAGGCCTTGTTTCATTTCCGGTGGCCCCGGTTTGTCGTAAAGCAGGTTTCTGCAACAAATCTGTTATATTCGGTTGCTTTATAATCCGATTCAATATGCCAATTTGTCGCGGTAAAACGCCGTTTACACTATTCAAAATCGGAAGCAAATTTAATTAAAAAGAATACCTGTTGCTATTTGAAGTGGGAGCGGCTTCCTTAACGATCCATAAGTCTATTCGCCTTCCCGGGACAGTTGTATCCGCAATAATTTGGATGCTTTCTCTCTTGACACTGTCCCTCTATTTTTTTATATTCACCTCTTTACCGACTTTGAACAGCCTTGCAATAAAACCAATAATCAGGAGGATTAAAAATGGATTTTAGTCTGCCGGAAGAACTTGAGATGCTGAGGGATATGGTCCGCGACTTTGCCAACGAGCAGATCGCCCCTTTTGCGGACGAGTGGGATGAAAAGCACTATTTTCCTTACGAGGAAGTGGTAAAACCCATGGGGCAGTTAGGCCTATTCGGTACCGTTATCCCGGAAGAATTGGGCGGATCCGACATGGGCTGGCTGGCGGCCATGATTGTTACCGAGGAAATCGCCCGGGCATCGAGCTCTTTGCGGGTGCAGATCAATATGCAGACCCTGGGATGCGCTTATACTATATACACATACGGCAGTGATGCGCTGAAGCAGAAATATATTCCAAAGCTGGTCAGTGCAGAGTATATGGGAGCGTTCGCGATGACGGAACCCGATGCCGGCTCGGATGTTATGGCGATGAAATCGAGGGCCGAGGACAAGGGCGATCATTGGCTGCTGAATGGATCGAAAACCTGGATATCCAATGCCGATGTCGCCGATGCAATTATTTATTATGCATACACAGACCGCGAAGCCGGTTCGAGAGGACTTTCGGCATTTGTGGTCGAAGTAAAAAATTTCAACGATGTCCGCACGACCGCTTTGGACAAAATGGGTTCGCGCTCTTCGCCCACCGGCGAGATCTATCTCACCGACACGCGGGTTCCCAAGGAAAATATACTTGGCAAGCCGGGAGATGGAGCCAAGATTCTTTTCGGATCACTGAACCAGACCCGTTTATCAGCCGCTGCCGGCGGCGTTGGCGTGGCTCAGGCCTGTTTGGATGAAACCATCAAATATTGCACGGAACGCAAGCAGTTCGGAAAACCAATCGGCGAATTTCAAATGAATCAGGATATGATTGCGCAGATGTCGGCAGAGATTGAAGCAGCTCGGCTTGTCGTTTACAAGGCTGCCTGGGCCAAAGATCAGGGCAGATTGAATAATGGACTGGATGTGGCACAGGCTAAATATCTGGCCGGTGAAGTAGCCACCAAGTGCGCGAATTATGCGATGCGGATCCTGGGCGCCTATGGATATTCAACCGAATATCCGGTGGCTCGGTTTTTCCGGGATGCACCCACCTACAGCATGGTGGAAGGATCTGCCAACATATGCAAATGGATTATTGCGTTGGATCAGCTGGGGATTCGTAAAGCCAATCGCTAAGGGATTTAAATGGAAAGGAGAAAGATATGAACATAGTCGTACTCGTTAAACAAGTGCCGGATACTGAATCCATGATTCAGATTGCAGACGATGGGACGTCGATTAAAACGGATGATATCAAATGGATAATGAATCCTTATGATGAAATCGCCGTGGAAGAAGCTTTACAAATCAGAGAGGCACAGGGAGGCGAAGTGACCATATTATCGCTGGGAGCTCAAAAAGCCATCGAAGCGATTCGAACCGCCCTGGCCATGGGCGCAGATAAGGGCATCCACTTGCTGGATCCGGCCGCCGAGGGCAGCGATGCACTGGCCACCGCTAAAATCTTATCCGCCGCTTTAAAGAATATTTCCTTTGACATCATCATCGCCGGGCATCGTGCAGTGGACGAAGATAATTATCAGGTTGCGTCTGCAGTAGCGGAGTTCTTGGACATCCCCCAGATATCAATGGTGGTTAAAGCCGAACTGAGCGATGGAAAGATCAAATGTCATCGTGCATTGGAGGGCGGTGCCGTAGTTGTCGAGGCGTCTTTGCCAGCCCTGATTACCACCCAGCGGGGGCTCAACGAGCCCCGGTATGCGTCTTTGCCCGGCATTATGAAAGCCAAAAAGAAGCCGGTTGATGTGAAGACGATTGCAGATCTCGGCATTGACGCCGCTTCAGTAGGACGGGCGAATCGCACGGTGAAAATAAAGGCTCTCAATTTCCCGCCACAAAGGCAGGCTGTCAGAATGGTCGAAGGCGAATCTGCTTCAGAGATTGCCGCCCAGTTGGTCGGCATTCTGCATGGCGAAACCAAAATCATTTAACCTTCGTAAGCGTATGAATAATTGGACCCGAAGATTTAATCCGGGCCGAACGAAAAAGGAGATACATATGGCACAGGGTGTTTTTGTTATCACGGAACAAAGAGACGGTGAATTTCGCAAGGTATCTTTTGAAGCGGTCAGCGAGGGCAGGCGTATCGCCGATGGAATGACTGCTGAGGTAACCGCTGTCGTACTTGGATCCGGTATTGAAAATATTGCCGGAGAGCTCGGTAAATACGGGGCCGACAAAGTATTGGCCGTTGATGACGCCGGGCTGGCGGATTATACCACCGATGCCTATGTCAATGTTTTAGCCGAATTGATCAAAAATATAGATCCGGTATTAATCATTCTGGGCGCCACCGTTCAGGGAAAAGATCTTTCAGGGCGCCTTGCAGCGCGGTTGGATGCCGGGGTGGCCATGGATTGTGTGGCCATTAAGCTGGATAACGGACAACTGACCTATACACGACCCATGTTCGGCGGCAAGGTGCTTGCGGATGTCGAAATCGAAGGGACTCCGCAGATTGCAGCTATTCGTCCGAATGTTATGGAGATCGGCGAAAATGCCAAAGCCGGCGCCGTCGAAAAACCTGAAGTAGGGCTCGGTGAAGTCAAGACAGCCGTTCTTGAGAGGATTATGGATACCGGGGATAAGGTCGAATTAACGGAAGCGGATATTGTGGTTTCCGGTGGCCGCGGCACCGCAGGGGATTTTAAAGCTATCGAGGAGTTGGCCGCTGCTCTGGGTGGGGCCGTGGGGGCCTCCCGATCCGCGGTAGACGAAGGCTGGCGCCCCCATAGCGATCAGGTGGGGCAAACCGGAAAAGTCGTTTCTCCCACCCTGTATATCGCCTGCGGTATCTCCGGGGCTATACAGCATTTGGCGGGTATGTCGACATCGAAGTATATCGTCGCCATTAATAAAGACCCGGAAGCACCCATTTTTTCCAAGGCCGATTTCGGGATAGCCGGCGATCTTTTTAAATTGATACCCGCGATTGCTGAAGAAGTAAAAAAGCTAAAAGGTTAATTGGCGCTTATTCGATTAATAGAAACAGCTGGTTCGGAAGAAACAAACGAGGTTAACAAAGATGACTGAGGAAAGAGAAGTTTTAGAATTTGATGTGCTTTTTGTCGGCGGCGGACCGGCAAATCTGGCCGGCGCAATTCATCTGATGAAAATGGCCCAGGAAAAGGGCTTGGAGATCGAGGTAGGCCTTATCGAAAAGGGCGAAACCATAGGCTCGCACTCTTTGAGCGGGGCTGTGCTGGATCCAAAGGCTTTGACAGAGCTGATTCCGGATTTCCTGGAAAAAGGCTGTCCCATCGAAACGACCGATCTCAAAGATGCCTTTTATTATCTTACACCCACCGGGAAATTCGGTGTGCCCTATACCCCCGCCTATATGCATCATGACGGGTGCCATGTTATCAGCATATCCAAATTCTGCGCCTGGCTGGGTGAATTGGCTGAAGAACTTGGCATAATGGTTTTTCCGGGATTTGCTGGAACGGAAGTCCTTTATGATTCGTCCGGCAACCGGATTATCGGGATTCGAACGGGTGACAAGGGCATCGATAAGGAAGGCAATAAAAAATCCAATTTTGAGCCCGGCGTCGATCTGATGGCCAAAGTTTCCGTTCTGGGAGAAGGACCCAAAGGCAGTCTTTTGCGAGAAGTGAGCGAGAAATTGGGTATCTTCTCGGATAGAATGCCCCAGGTATTTGAGACCGCCATCAAAGAGGTGATTGAAATCCCGAAATCAAGCCCTTTTCTTTCATCAGATGTCAATGTCCTGCACACCTTCGGCTACCCCCTGGGGTTGAATGCCAAAGGAGGTGGATTCCTTTACAAGATGAAGGACAACCGGGTTTCTTTGGGCCTGGTGGTGGGTCTAGATTATGACGACCCTATGCTGGAGCCCTACAATGCGTTTTTACAGCTAAAAAAACATCCGCTCATTGCAGAAATTATCCAGGGTGGCAAGGTACTCCAGCAGGGAGCCAAAACCTTATGCGCCGGTGGTTATTATTCCATGCCCAAGCTGGCGGTCGATGGGGCTGTATTTGTCGGCGACAGCGCGTCTATGTTAAATATTCGACGATTAAAAGGCATTCACACCGCCATGAAATCCGGAATGCTGGCAGCTGAAGCAATTATCCAGGCCATAGAAAAAGGCGATTTTTCCGCCGATACGCTCAATGCTTTCGAAACCATGGTGAACAACAGCTGGATTAAGGATGAGCTTTATGCAGCGCGTAATTTCGGGCAGGCCCTTTCGCAGCGGGGAATAACAAAATTTATAGCTATTGGCGCCCAGCATGTCACCGGAGGGCGTGGATTTAAAGATCCCATGCCTATTGAAGATGACAGTACCACACTGGGCAGGGTCGGGGGCGGAGATTCAGCCGGAGGCTCAAGTGAAACTGTCGAGGTAGACGGTACCCTCTACCTGGACAAGCTGACCGGTGTATATATGTCGGGAACCCAGCATGTCGAAGATCAGCCCTGCCATCTGATTGTGCCGGATCAGGATATTTGTGTAAAACAGTGTTATGAAGAGTACCGCAACCCCTGCACGCGGTTTTGTCCCGGCCAGGTTTACGAGATGGAAGCCGAAGAATCAGGAGGGAGGCGACTCAAACTGAACCCCTCTAACTGTTTGCATTGTAAGACATGTGAAATCAAGGACCCCTATAAGAACATAATATGGACCTGCCCTGAAGGCGGTGGCGGACCGAAATATTCCATCGTTTAGATTTATTTTTTTAACCCGCTGCTAAGGTTTTCTTCAGCTGCCTTAAAAATGGGTTGTGCCATCATTCATCATGGCGGCCACTTGACACGAATTGGCCGGCGTGTTGATCCGGAAGCCAATGAGTTTTTCTGTGTATGAAAATCAGAGTTGAAGGAGCCCGTTTTGGATAAGAAAATCGTGGATAAAACCAAGAAAACTGCCGAATTATATTTCAAGGACGTTGAGGACGACCGACCCTTTGACTTATGGCGATCATTTGACAAGGATCTTGCCAAAGACCTTTCAATTTTCATTACAGGACAGATGTATGCACGTGAGAAAATACCTCACAAGACGCGGCAGTTGATTACCGTTGCCGCTCTGACGGTGCTTTGTCGCCTTGACGAGCTCAAACTGCACATCCAGGCAGCATTAAACGTCGGATGTAAACCACAGGAAATCGCCGAGGTAATTTTTCAAACAGCCATCTATGGAGGTATGCCTGCAACGAATTCTGCCCTAAAAACATTAAAGGCGGTATTGGTTACAAAAGGGCTCTGGCCCCTGAATTAATACAATGTGAAATCAACCTGCCACAAGACTATACTTGACACCACCGGCGCCTTGCTTACTTTAGGGAAGCTTTCAAAATTCATTTAGATACTCACGCACCTGCGTTTACGTTTACCGGCCTCGGGTGGATTCCGGCTTGAATTCGCAGGATACCTTACACGCGAAGGAGAGCTAAGGCTTTGCAGCCGATTAACGTTTGATTGGCAAAAGGGGAGGTTTGCATGAAATTAAAACAGATTGTGGTTTCCATTGAAAATGCTCCCGGCCGCCTGTTTGAAGTCACCGATGCGCTTGGCAAGGCTGGAATAAATCTTCGGGCGCTGAATTTGGTTGATACGGGTGCCTTCGGTCAATTGCGCCTGCTGGTCTCAAATGTGGCCGCGGCACGGCGCATCTTAATGGAAATGCAGATTCCCGCCTATGTAAACGAGGTCGTTGCTGCCGAAATCGATGATAAACCCGGCAGCCTGGCAAGACTTCTTCAGCCATTGACCCAGGCAAACGTAACCGTCGTGTTCATGTATGCATATATTACGTTTGCATCGGGTAAGGCTATCATGATTTTTCGTTTTACGGATAATGATAAAGCCGTTGATATCCTGCGGGAAAATGGCGTCCGCCTGTTGGATGCCGAGGCGTTCGGAATTCTCGAAACAAACGGTTAGATCTTAATCTTGGATATGTGTGTCGCATATTTTGGCGTTTGAGCCCCCAAGGGTTCGTCCATGCTATTTGAAACCTCTATATAGAGCGAACCTAAATATCTGAAATGCCTTCCAGCAAGCGAAAATACAATTCTCCGCGCCCACCTGAATCCCTGGCGAACTCTAATCTGAATCTGGATAAAGAAAAAATTCGCAGGGCCCGCTATCGTGTTCTTATTGAAGATGTCGCAGATGGGTTTTACGAAGTTGATCTGCACGGCAATTTCAAGTTCTTTAACGACGCTATGTGCCGTATTTTCGGGCATCCGCGGAAAGAGATACAGGATAGAAATTTCCGTGAATTCATGGATGAAAAAAATGCCAAAATTGCCTTTGAGGCATTTAACAAAATATTTCGTACCGGCAAAAGTATCGTCGACATTAAATGGGAAATTATCCGCAAAGATTCCGAAGTCCGCCATCTTGAAATATCTGCCAATCTGATCACCGATGATTCCGGCCGCAAGTCCGGTTTTCGAGGAATAGCACGGGATGTCACCGATAAGTATCTGGCCCAGAAAGCTTTAAGAGAGTCTGAGCAATGTGCTCTGGACTTATCCCGGGCAAGTCGCCAGGCGGAACAGAGATACCGGGCCTTTCTTGAATTCTTGCCCGATCCCGTTTTTGTCTTTAACCTGGACAGCACCGTATCTTATCTGAATCCGGCTTTTGAAAATGTATTTGGCTGGACACTGGAGGAGCTGGAAGGCAGGCGAATTCCCTTTGTCCCCGAGTCCGAAAAGGAACAGACCCGCAAAGGTATTGAACGTTTATATCGCGAAAAGGTTATCCATGGCTTTGAAACCAGGCGTCTGACCAAAGACGGAAGGCTGTTGGATATTATCATCGATGGAGCCCTGTTTTACGATGTGGACAATCAGCCGGCCGGTCAGGTGATAACACTTAGAGACATCACCCAGGAAAAGCGCACTGAACGCAGTAATCAGGCGCTTTTTCGCATCGCCAAAGCATTGCACCAATATCGGGGCTTGGATGAGCGTCTGGCCTTTATTACACGGGAGGTGAAGGATCCGTTGAATGTCGAAGGGGCCATGGTCATCCTATTGGACGAGGAGAAAAATGAGTTCTATTTCCGGGAGGTGGCCTTCGGAGACAGTGAAACCAGCAAAAAATGGAAGGAAATCCGATTTCCGGCCGACAAGGGCGTAGCGGCAAGGGTATACCGTACCGGAAAGCCGTTAATCGTGCCGGACACAGCGAAAAGTTCACATTATTTCCGTCAAGTGGATGAACAGGCGAAATATCGAACGCGCAATATGCTTGATGTTCCTTTGCAGATCCGGGGCCGCATGATCGGCGTACTGTGTGCCGTGAACAAGAAAGACGGGCGGTTTGACCAGGCCGATGTTGAGCTGCTGAGCACGATTGCCAACATGGTTGCTTTGCCCATAGAGAATGC
>Ga0209536_100005388_pt1 | contig 19901 bp, 15 predicted proteins | sample DeeMarSeWOR28_12_FD_187461 | JGI IMG/M metagenome (GOLD analysis project Ga0209536, IMG submission 187461) | Marine sediment microbial communities from White Oak River estuary, North Carolina - WOR-2-8_12 (SPAdes) (version 2) | ecosystem: Environmental > Aquatic > Marine > Intertidal zone >...
TGGTCACGCAGGGAAAACCTTTCGACAGGTCAAAACGCATCTGGTAACCAAACAGGCTGATGGTGCCGGTGCCCGTCCGGTCGGACTTGCGGCTGCCCTTGTCCAGGATGTTCTGCAGGAGATCGAGATAGGTCTGCATCTTTTTACTCGCGCCGATAGGCGATGATCATGATCAGGATGCCCGCCAGCACCATCGGCAGCGAAAGGACCATGCCCATGGTCAGCCACTGCCCGGCAATGAAGCCGATGTGCCCGTCAGGCTCGCGGAAGAATTCTGCCACAAAGCGAAAACAGCCGTAGCCTGCGAGAAACAGGCCGGAGACAGCACCGGTTGGGCGCGGGAGCCGCGAATACACCGCCAGCACGACGAACAGGGCGAGGCCTTCGCCCAGCGCCTGGTAGAGTTGGCTCGGGTGGCGTGCGAGGTGATCCAGCGCGCCGCTTTCCCAGGCCATGCGCAGCTCGGCCGATTGCCAGCCGCCAGGTTGCACTGCGTTGGCGAAAATCATCGCCCAGGGTACGTCGCTGAACCGGCCCCACAATTCCCCTCCGATGAAATTGCCGATGCGACCCAAACCAAGTCCGACCGGCACCAGGGGCGCCACGAAATCGGCGACCTGCCAGAAGCTGCGGTCGCTGCGCCGGCCGACCCACCACATGGCGACGATGACGCCGAGCAAGCCGCCATGAAAAGACATACCCCCCTGTGTGATCTTGAACAGGAACCAGGGATCGCGCAAAAAACTGTCCAGGCCGTAAAACAACACGTAACCGACGCGCCCACCTGCGACCACGCCCAGCATGCCGTAAAAGAGCAGGTCTCCTACCGCTTCGGGCGTCCAGCCCCACCAGGTCCGGTTGCGGGCCACCCAGTTGCCGCCGGCCCAGAAAAAAAGGAACGCCAGCAGGTACATGATCCCGTACCAGTGCACGTCGAACGGACCCAGCGAAAAAGCCACCGGATCGAAAGCGATGAAAGGGTAGTGGGAACGGCTCACGAAACGGTTAAAATCCATTTTCCGGGCAGGCTGTGGCAGCATATGCCAGCCACCCGCGGGCCGCAAGTTGCGGCCGGGCCCGAATGAGAATCCCCCATGAACAGACTGCACAACGAACCCAGCCTTTACCTGCGCCAGCACGCGGACAACCCGGTGCACTGGCAACCCTGGGACCAGGCGGCGCTCGACATGGCCCGGGATGCACAACGGCCCATCCTGCTCTCGATTGGCTACAGCGCCTGTCACTGGTGCCACGTGATGGCCCACGAATCGTTCGAAGACGAAGCAACCGCCGAGCTGATGAACCGGCTGTTCGTCAATATCAAGGTCGACCGCGAAGAACGGCCGGACCTGGACCGGATTTACCAGCTCGCACACCAGCTATTGACCAGACGCGGCGGTGGCTGGCCGCTGACGGTGTTCCTCGATCCGGCAGACCTGGTTCCATTTTTCGCAGGTACCTATTTCCCACGCGACCGGCGCTTCGGGATGCCTGCCTTCCGCGAGGTGTTGACAGCCATCGACGAGTGGTTTCGCGAGCACGGCGACCAGCGGCAAAGCCAGGCAGCCCGGCTGCGCGCAGCGCTGGAGTCGATCCATGGCGCCGGCGAGGTTGGCGAGGCACTTACTGACGAGCAAACCGCTGAAGCGGTTTTTCAGCACAGCGCCGAATTGCTGCAAGAGCGCTTCGACCCGGTCAATGGCGGCTTCGGCGGCGCGCCCCGCTTTCCCCAGGCGCCACTGCTGGAGTCCTTGAGCGTTCTGACCGCACGGCCGGGCAGTGATGATCTCGAGCATGCCCTGGAATTCACGCTCGAAAAAATGGCCCTGAGCGGTTTGCGCGATCATCTCGACGGCGGCTTCTTCCGCTACTGCGTTGATGACAGCTGGACGATTCCACACTTCGAAAAAATGCTCTACGACAATGCGATGCTGCTGCCCCTGTACGCGGAAGGCGCCACGCGCTGGAACAATCCGGCCCTGCGTTCGGCCGCCGAAGGCATCGATGACTGGCTGCAGTCCAACATGCGACAGCCCACCGGCGGTTACGCAGCGAGCATCGATGCGGATGCCGCCGGCGAAGAAGGCGGTTTTCATGTCTGGTCGAACGACGAGGTGCGGGAATGCCTTGCAGGTTCAGCGCTTGCGCTGTTTCAGCGCGCCTATGGTCTGGACCAACCGCCAAACTTCGAAAACCGCGCCTGGCACCTGCAGCGCCACGTGCCCGCGGCCACGCTGAGCCGGGAATTCGAGCTGCCTGAAGAAGGAATCAAGGCCATCCTGGCCGAGGCCCGGCGTGACCTGCTGAAACACCGCCGGTCGCGTGTGCACCCGACCCTGGACGACAAGCAGCTGACGTCCTGGAATGCCCTGCTGGCCGGTGGCTACGTGCGCGCTGCAAGGGCCCTGGGGAGTGAGGAGTGGCTGGAACGGGCGGAAGAGATTCTCTGCTTCATTCGACGCGACTTGTGGCGAGACGGCAACCTGTGGGCGGTTTTCAACGGCGGCGAAGCCCGCTTTAATGCCTACCTGGACGACTATGCCTGGCTACTGAACGCCCTGCTGGACTTCCTGGCGGCGCGCTGGAGCCGGGAATGGCTCGACTTCGCCATCGATCTCGCGGATGCCCTGCTGGAGCGCTTCGCCGATCCGGCCGGCGGTGGATTCTTCTTCAGCGACGCGGCTGTCCAAGTGCCGATCACCCGCAGCATGATATTCCAGGACGACGCGACACCCAGCGGGAACGGCATTGCGATCCGGGCCCTGAACCGACTGGGCTGCTTGCTGGGCGAGCTCCGCTACACGGAGGCCGCTGAACGCGCCCTGTTGCGTGCGATGCCGCAACTGCAGGACAGCCCCCTGGCATTCGCGACCTTGCTCACCGCCTTGATGGATGCAGTTAGTCCGTCGTCAAAACTTGTCATTTCCGGAACATCGCCGGAAGCCGGCAAAAAGATGAAACGGTGGGCGGAGAGCCACTATCGGTTAGACTGCTACCTGGTTGGCCCAACGGTCGATGGTCTGCCGGGCGTTCTAAGTGAATTCCGGTCAGAACGGCCAGTGACCGCCTGGTTGTGCAGGGGCACGCAATGCCTGCCGCCGGTGGAGACTCATGACGAGCTGGACCGATTACTGTCCGAAGTGAGCGACTAGGGCCTGTTAACACTGCGTGGACACGTGCTGATATGGCTGAAATGGCGCCAATCAAGACGCGAGGAATGAGGTTTGGACAGAGTAAATGAATATGGGCCAAATGAATGACGAGCAACGCGGAGTGGCGCCATTTCAGCCACAACCCTCCGGGACGCGGCCGTTTTTCCGCCTTGCGGCGTTATCGCTCACTCATGTAGCGGTGCTACACGACGCTTGCTCTGCCTTGCCAGCCGCAAGACCGGCCTGCGGCAGCGCACCCCCCCGCAGTGTTAACAGGCCCTAGCATGCTGGAACTGGCTCTTCCCAATACCCATGCACTCGCCGTGATGGCCCTGATCATCGTGGCGCTGATCCTGTTCACGCGTGACAACATCCCGCTGCAGACGACCAGCCTCCTGGTGCTGGTCGGACTCACCGTAGGCTTCACCATCTTTCCCTACGAAAGCGACGGGCATGTGCTGCAGGCGAGCGATTTTTTCCTGGGCTTCGGACACAAGGCCTTGATCGCCGTATGTGGCCTGATGATCGTTGGCGAAGGTTTGATCCGCACAGGCGCATTGGAACCCGTGGGCCGCTTCCTGGCCAAACTCTGGCGTCGCGGGCCGGCCATCTCGCTGCTGTTCACGATCCTGATCACGGCTGCCCTAAGCGCCTTTATCAACAACACCCCAATCGTCGTGCTGATGTTGCCCATCTTGATGGGCGTTGCCGTGCGCATGGGCGAATCACCATCCGGCACGCTGATCCCGATGGGCTTCGCCAGCATCCTCGGCGGCATGGCCACGACCATCGGTACCTCGACCAACCTGCTGGTGGTCAACGTGGCGGCGGACATGGGCATGGATTCCTTCAACATGTTCGATTTCCTCGGCCCGGCCAGCATCGCCGGCTTCTTTGCCGTGCTCTACCTGTGGCTGGTCGTGCCGCGCATCATCCCGGAACGGCAACCACCAATGAGCGGGGTCGTTTCCCGTTTATACACAGCGCAGATCCGGCTGGACAGCGGCAGCCCGGTGGTAGGAAAAACGCTGGCCGAAGCGTTGCTGCGCGGGGGCGAGGGCATGAAAGTCGAATCCATCCAGCGGGGACAGGGCGTATTTATCAATCCGCTCCCGGACGTCGTCCTGAAGTCCGGCGACCGGATCACTACCAGCGACACCCAGTCCAACCTGCGGGAACTGGCGCGACTGTTGGGCGGCACCCTGTTTTCCGGCGACCAGGCTGTTGATGCGGAACACCCGCTCAGCGCGGAAGGGCAGCAAATCGCGGAGGTCGTGATCACTCCGGCCTCGCAACTCAACGGTGTGCGCATCGGCAACGCGCGCCTGCGTTCGAAGTACGGCCTGCGCCTGCTGGCTTTCGACCGTTATGAGGAGTCGCAAGAGCGCAAATCACCCGGCCTGGACGAAGTCAAACTGCGGTCCGGCGATGTACTGCTGGTCCAGTCGACGCCGGAGAACCTGCGCGAACTGAAGCAGACTGCTGAATTCCTGATACTGGACGGCAGCATCCAGTTGCCCAGTACACGCAAGGCGCCGCTGGCGCTGGCGATCATGCTCGGCGTAGTGCTGCTTGCCGCGCTCGACATCATGCCGATCGAAATCAGCGCAGTGTTGGGTTTTTGCGCACTCATTGTGACCGGCTGCCTCAACTGGAAAGACGCCATGAATGCGCTGAACACGCAGGTCGTCCTGATCATCGTGTCCTCGCTCGCCATGGGTGCGGCATTGATGAAAACGGGCGGGGCCGACTATCTAGCGAAATTGTTCGTGTACGTCACCTTCGGAGCCCCGCCGGCCCTGGCACTGGGCGGTCTGATGCTGATGATGGGCATCCTGACCAATATCGTGTCCAACAATGCCGCTGCCGTCATCGGCACGCCGATCGCCATCGGCATCGCGCAACGACTCGGCCTGCCGCTCGAACCCTTTGTGCTGGCGGTGCTGTTCGGCGCCAACCTCAGCTTCGTGACGCCCATGGCTTACCAGACCAATATCCTGCTGATGAACGCTGCCGGCTACAAATTCGGCGATTTCGTGCGCACCGGGCTGCCGCTGGCCATCGGCCTGTGGTTGGTGCTGACGACCGTGCTGGTCTGGGCTTACGGGTTGTAGGTTTGCAGGAGGCATGGGGTAGCTTGTTTCAGGACATGCTCGAGCCGTCCCTGGGCGCTCGAAGCCCGCTCCCGGCGGGCTACGGTCCTGAGCCCGAACGCCCGACGCCTCCTGCAACATGGTTGAGCGCCCGATTTGCACGTTGACGCACAGTCGGTTAGCGTTTCGCGAGAAGACAACTAAGGAGGTGCCGGGTGCTCCATTGCAGGGCCGTAATTTGTCGGGAACAAATTACCGAGCGACCAGGGATGGCCTGAGCGCAGGCAATGCAACGAGTGCGGTTTCGCCACAGGCGAAGAAGCGCTCGTGGAATGCCGTCGCGCGTGTGTCCTGCAATGGAGCACCCGGCACCTCCACGTGGACCTGACGCAAATCGAACCTAACTTCGGTCCCGCAATCAAGTAAGGAACAATAAGAATTATGAGTTCAGCTTCAACTGCAGCCGGTGTTGTCCGCCATGGGCCTTATCCCGAGCTGACCTGGGCGGCGATCCTGGTCGGTTATTTCCTGGGCGTCATCATCGCCGTCAGCATCGGTTATGCCGCGCTGATCCTGGGTTTCTCCATCGAAGGATCGGAGCTGGCGGCCATCCTCGGCTTCGGAATCCTGCGCGGCATCCTGCGACGCAACAGCATCATCGAGAATAACATCACGCAAACCGTGGCCAGCGCGGTCAACGGCGCATCCAGCGGCATGATGTTCTCGGTGCCGGCCATCTTCATCCTCGGCTACGGCTCGGACTTCAACCCCGTGCTGCTGACCTTCGGCGCGATAGCCGGCGCGTTCCTGGGCATTGGTTTCATCATCCCATTGCGTAAGCAGATGATCGACTTCGAACGGCTTACCTATCCTGGCGGAGTCGCCGTTGCGACCATTCTGAAATCCCCCGGCGCGGGTATTCACAAAGCCATGTTGCTGATTGGCGGCGCGTTACTGAGCGGCGGCCTGCACGCGGTCAGCCAGGGGACCGGCGTCGACAACTGGGATCTCGGCAGCGTGATCGGCATGCCGGGCTACATGAACGGGGTCTGGTACCTCTCCCTGCTGACCATCGGCGTCGGTTACATCGCCGGCAAGGGGGGCGTCGCCTTCATCATCGGCGGCTACGTCTGCTACTGGATCATTGCGCCGCTGCTCGGCGGGCTGGATCTGTTCCCGGTCGACCCCGCCAGCGGTGAAGTGACTGCGGAGCCGGATGCGCTCAGGTTATTGCTGTTCCGCCCGGTGGGCATCGGCATGCTGATCGGTGGTGCCATTGCCGGTGTGGCGATGGCTTTCCCGATGATCGTGAGCGCAGTTCGCAGCATGCAGAGCGCGGCCAAGTCAGAGGCAGCAATGAGCCGTGACGAGATGCCGATCAAACTGCTCTACACGGCGATCGGCGGCGCCGCCATCCTGCTGGCCGTGATGGCCGTGCTGTCCACGGACAAGATGGGCCTGGGCCGGGGTTTGATCATGGCACTGGTCGGCACGCTATGGGTATGGATCGCGGGCGTGATTTTGTCCGAGGCCATCGGTCGCACTAACTGGTCTCCGCTGTCCGGCATGACCCTGATCGCGGTCACTATCCTGATCTTCATCTCCAGCGGGCTCGGCGATACCACGGCAGCCGTGGTCTCGGCCGTCATGGTCGGGGCCGCCGCCTGCGTGGCGATGTCGCAGGCAACGGACCTCATGCTGGACCTGAAAACCGGGTACCTGGTGGGAGCGACGCCGCGACAACAACAGTTGGGCCAATTCATGGGCGCGTGGCTGGGCCCCATCGTGGTGATCGGCCTGATATTCGTTCTCCACGAGGCTTATGTTCTGGGCAGCGACAAGCTGCCTGCACCACAGGGCCAGGTGCTGGCCAGCATGATCAACGGCATTGTGGGCGGCGACGTTCCTGCCCAGAAATACCTGGCAGGCGCCGGCCTGGGTGCCCTGCTGAGCCTGTTTCAGCCCGGGCTCGGCATAACCGTCGGACTGGGCTTTTACCTGCCGTTCAATATCGTGCTGACTTACAGCATCGGCACGCTGCTGCGGGTCGTCAGCGATCATTGGCTCGGCCATGGTTACGGGGAGAGCACAGGCATCCCGGTGGCGGCAGGCTTCATCGTCGGCGAGGCACTGGTCGGTGTCGGCTTCGCGATCTCCATGATCCTGCAGGCGGTGTGACCATGAAAGCACTCGCATTGATCCTGGTTATCGCCTCCTTCCTCACCGGCGCGTTTCTGGCCTCACTGGACCCACGGACCATCGATTGGGCCTACATGGCACCTACGCTCATGGTCGGACTCGCCGGCCTTTGGCTGCACCGAAAGGCGGCGCGTCGCGAAATACATGGCGGTCAGCGCCTGGCCGGCAACATCGAGGTTTTGGGGGCCAGCCTGGAGAGTATCTGCGCCAATCTGGAGACGCTCTGCGCCCGGGGCGACAATCTGCCGGTGTACGAGGCCCGGTTCGAAATCGACCGCCTGTTTCGCGAGGATCTGAACCGTTTCGCGGAAGCCCGCGAAAGCATGATCCATGTGTTCGGCATGCAGAACTACGCCGATGTGATGAGCAATTTTGCAGCCGGCGAGCGCTACATCAACCGGGTTTGGTCGGCCTCCACAGACGGTTACGTGGATGAAGTGCGCATGTACCTGGATCGGGCCAACCAGCAGTTCCGGGATGCGCGGCAGCATTTCGAAGAACTGGCCAGCCGACAGGCATGAGCCGGGGCCCCTGGCGAATCCGCTCAGGCGGGAGCCGCAGCCATCGGGGCCGCCCGCAGGTCGCCGAAGGTCCGGCGCGACCACTGCACACGCTGCTCCGGTAATTCGTGCCTCGAACCCAGCGCCTCGACTGCATCCAGACGGCTTCGCAGTCCGCTGCGGTTCGCCAGCTGGATGTTGAGCCCCGGCCTGGCATTCAACTCCAGTATGAGCGGGCCCAGGTCGCGATCGAGAACGATGTCCACGCCCAGGTATCCCAGTTCAACCGCCTCGTAGCACTGTGCCGCCATCGACATGATCCGGTCCCAGTTCGGGATGGTAAAGCCTGCGATGCGGTGCCCGGTATCCGGGTGAATTTCGACCAGGCTGTTGCCGGAAACGCCACCGAAAGTGACCCCGTTGGCGAGCTCGATCCCGGCACCGATCGCACCCTGGTGCAGGTTGGCCTTGCCGTGCGACATGCGTGTCGGCAGGCGCGTCATGGACATGACGGGGTAGCCCTTGAACACGATCACCCGGATATCCGGGACGCCATGGTAGGTCAGCTGGCCGAACTGCGGGTCGAAGTGGACCAGGGATTCGATCATGGCCACGTCCGGCTGACCACCCAGTGAATAGAGCCCGCCGATCACGTTGGTCAGATGGTGCGCCAGGTCCTCCTTCAAGACCAGCTTGCTGTCCGAATCGAGAAAGTAGTCGGCCTTGCGGTCGGTTATGACCAGGATGCCGTTACCGCCGCTGCCATTGGCCGGCTTGATCACGAATTCGCGCTGGTCGCCGACGAGCTCTTCCAAATGCGAGGTCTGGCGATTGAATTCCACCACTGCAATCAGGTCAGGAACCGGCAGGCCCCGCTCTTTCAGGCGCTGCTTGCACAGGACCTTGTCGTCCACCAGCGGGTAAAAGCGCCGCTGGTTGTACTTGAGGGTGTAATCGCCGTTGCGGCAGTTCAGACCGAGCACGCCGGCCCGACGCAGTCCGCCGAAAGTGCCAAGCATCATGACTTGGGCGCCCCGGCAGCCAGCTGGCGGAAACGCGACAGCTCATTGAGCCGAAAACCTGTGTAGCGGCCCAAAGCGATGATCAGCCCCAGCACGACCAGGTTGACCTCGGGGAACACGGTCACCCAGTAGGCCAGTATGTCCAGCGACATGAACAGGTAAGCCAGCGCGGCAATTGCCAGTGTTCCCAGGCCTTCCCGGATCGCCTTTGCTCCGCCCCGCTCTTCCCAAACGACGGACATACGCTCGATCACCATGGAAATGATGACCATCGGAAAGAGTGAAACCGACAGGCCCGTTTCCGTCCCGATCTGGTCACTGACGATGCTGATTGCCGTCATCAGGAGGACCACGATGGTCACGACGGCGGCCAGCCGCGGCACCAGCAGCAGGCGCAACCTCTCGAGGTAGAAGCGAAACAGCAAACCCATCGAGACGATCATGATGAACAGCAGGATGCCCTTGACCAGCTCGGTCTCCCGAAACGCCAGCGCGATCAGCACGGGCGCGAAGGTGCCGAAGGATGTGAACCCGACGAAATTCCTCAGGATGACGATGACCAGGATGCCGAATGGCACCAGCAGCAGGACTTCGTAAACGGATTGTGTCTGTACAGGCAGTTCCAGCACAGAAATGCGGCCGATCAGCGAGTCCTTCAGCTGGGTGCGCAGTGCCGCCATGTCGAGTGCACTCCCCATCCGCTGCTTGACGGAGATCTGGAGATCCTCGAGACGAGCGCCGCTGATTGTCGCCAACTCTTCCTCGCCGCGGTACCAGATCAGGAAGTTATCGGGCTTGCCGGGCCGCCCGGTCTGCGGGTCGAACAGCAGCCACTTGTCGCCGTTATGTACAGCCAGCATGATCTTCAGAGCGGCATTCTGCACATCCCTGCCCAGCAGGATGCCATGAATGAGCAGGGTCGGGATATGAGCGCCGGCCAGCAGGGTCTGCACGAGCTCCGCGCGCTCCAGCGGTGAGTCGGTTTCCGACAGGAACAGCCGGATGTTCTCGCTCGGGGCAGGGTCGTTGAGGCGGTCCAGCACTTCGGCGGTGAAAGACTCGATGTCGGCAGACTCGGCCCTGACTCCCTCCACGATGTCCTTCAGGGCGGCGGCCCACGGTTCTTCCAGGACTGGCGCGGCGGGAAACTCAGGTGTGTCGGCGAAGCGTCGGTCCAGCGTGTCGCGAATCACCGTTGCCCGGTAGTAGAGTATTTTTGACTCGCGCAGACGCCGGATGGCCCAGTCCGCCTGACGCCGGAAAAGGTCTTCCTCCAGCGTCAACCCGAAGCCCCGAGAGATGAAGTTCTCATCGGTCAGCATGAACCCGGGGGCGCGAGAAGGCAGAATCAGACTGGCCCTGACCGGACCTTCCAGTGGGTGGATTTCGAGCCGCGCCTGTATGATCCACTGCTCCCCGGTGCTGTGCGGCAGGGGCGGAAAGCCCAGCACGACAACTTTGTAGGCAAACAGAAGTCCGCCCAGGAGCAGCAGCAGAAAGGAGAGAACGACCCACTGGCGACTTCGCGTCACAGTTCGGATTCCTTGACTGTCGCCGGTAGTTTACACCGCGGCTGCGTCAGGTATGTATTGCCCGTATCAATCAGGGCAAGCGACTTGAGCGCCCGGCGCCCGAGTAGCAGCGGGTAACTGAATTCACTGCGATCGACCAGGCTGAACTCGACCTCGAGCATCCGGTCAGCGATGCAGAGCTGCATCGTCACTGTTGGCCGCAGCTGAGTGTCGCCGTCATGCTGGATGACGCCGATGGTGCGGACTCGCTCCCGCACCAGCACATATTCCTCACCGGTCTCGGGATCGCTGAGCGCGAAGCGGATCCAACGCTTGCCGCCCTGACGGAACTTCTTGATGATGCGCGCATCGAGTGAAGACGTCTCAGCACCCGAATCCAGCTTGGCTTTCAGTTCGAGTCCCGGTTCAACCAGGTAGACGGTTTCGGCCCAGCCGAGGATGAGCAGTTCCTGCGAACTGGCCAGGGTGTTTGTCGCCATCGTCGCCGCAAGGGCAAGGGCGGCGATGCCTGTCGGGAAGAGGGATCGTGTCATGGCTCGAGAGGTCTCGGCGAGGAAGTGGGCCGGCGAAGAATTATACCGCCAATTGTCCGCTCCAGAATCGAAATTTCCCCGGCGAGACAGTCATTTTGTAAAAATTTTGTTAGTTGGGTGCGGTCGTCTGTGAATCTGCTGCACAAATAATTGACGCGCGTGTTGCGCAGGTTATACAGTTCCGGGTCCGGAATGTTTTTGCGGACATTTCAACCGTTACCCTTTGCCAAAACCGAGATCTAGCATGTTAATCAATCAAATGAACAAAATGCGCTTACTCAGTGCAATCATGATTGCGGGATTCACGGCGTTCATCAGTGGCCCCGTGTTCGCGCAGGCCACCGTGGACCAGGTCACCGCCGAAGGTATCAAGCGCGCCGATGCCGGAGCCGCCGAGCAACAGCGCGTCGAGCAGATCGCCAATCAGACCGACGACCTGCTTGCCGAGTACAACACGCTCGCCAAGGTGGTCGATGGCCTGAGGACCTACAACAGCCTGTTGCAGCGCCAGGTGACCAACCAGGAGTCCGAGAAACAGGCCCTGGCCGAGTCCATCGACAACGTGGCCCTGATCGAGCGCCAGATCGTTCCGATGATGACACGGATGCTGGATTCTCTGGAAGAATTCATCCGTCTGGACACGCCGTTCCTAATGAAGGAGCGCACCGAGCGCCTGGCGCGGTTGCGTGAAATGATGGAACGCTCCGACGTGTCTTCGGCCGAGAAGTTCCGCCGCGTGATCGAGGCTTACCAGATCGAGAACGACTATGGGCGCACTATCGAAGCCTACAAGGGGACGGTCGACATCAACGGCAACCCGCAGGAAGTCGATTTCCTCAGGGTCGGCCGTGTCGCGCTCGCTTACCAGTCTGTCGGCGGTCAGTACACCGGAGCCTGGGATATCGAGGAAGGTGCTTTCGTCGAACTGCCGCCTGAGAAATTCAAGGCCCAGGTCGCCCAGGGTATCCGGATAGCCCGCAAGCAGATCGCGCCTGATCTGCTCATCGTCCCAGTCGCTGCGCCTTCGGAGGGTTGATCATGATCAGCAGAATCTTAAAAGTGGCAGTGATCGCTTGTTTCGCGTTCGGCCTGGGTAACACCGTTTACGCCGCGCAAGCCGTTTCCCTGGACGAACTGCTCCAGCAGGTCAAGCAGGGCCGCATCAAGGATGCAGCCGAAAATCAGAAGCGCATCGAGGAATTCCAGCGCGACCGCGCCCGCCAGCAGCAGCTTTTGCGTGAAATGGAAGGCGAAAAAACACGCCAGGAAAACCTGTCTCAGCAACTCGAAGATACTTTCGAAGTCAACGACGCGGCGATCATCGACCTGGAGCGCGCCCTGCAGGAGCGCCTGGGTGAGTTGAAGGAGTTGTTCGGCGTGCTGCAGCAGGCAGCCGGCGACGCCCGTGGCAACTTCGACACGTCAGTCACGCAAATCCAGTTCCCTGGACGCGGTGAATGGCTGACGGAATTTGCCCAGAAGATGGGTTCGACCACCCGCATGCCCACGCTGCAAGAGATCGAGCGCATCTGGTTCGAATTGCAGCGCGAAATGACTGAATCGGCCAAAGTGGCGCGCATCAACACCACGGTCGTGAACGCCAACGGCGAAGAGGAACAGCGCGAAGTCGTTCGCGTCGGACTTTTCAACGTCGTGTCGGACGGCAAATACCTCGAGTACGTGCCGGAAACCGGCCGCCTGGTCGAGTTGCAGCGCCAGCCCCAGAGCCGCTACACAGGCCGGGCGGAAGACCTGCAGGAATCCGCGGCAGGCATGAACGCTTTCGCTGTCGATCCCACCAGGGGCCAGTTGCTGGCGCTGCTGGTGCAGTCGCCGAGCCTGGTGGAACGTATCCAACAGGGCCAGATCGTCGGTTACACGATCATCGTCCTTGGCATCATCGGCCTGCTGGTCGCCATCTGGCGCTTGCTCTCCCTGTCGACAACGGCAGCCAAGGTCAGCGGCCAGACCAAAAACCTGGACAAGGCCGGCGACAACCCGCTGGGCCGCGTTATCAAGGTTGCCCTCGACAATCCGGATGCGGACGTCGAGGCATTGGAACTGAAACTCGGTGAGGCCATTCTGAAGGAAACACCGAAATTCACGTCCATGCTGTCGTTCCTGAAGATCATTTCCGTCGTCGCGCCACTGCTCGGCCTGCTGGGTACGGTGACCGGTATGATCATCACCTTCCAGGCGATCACGCTGTACGGCGCCGGTGATCCGAAACTGATGGCCGGTGGTATTTCCACTGCGCTGGTCACGACGGTGCTGGGCCTGGTGGTAGCCATTCCGATGGTGTTCCTGCACACGCTGGTGCAGAGCCGCGCCAAGCGCCTGACCCAGATCCTCCAGGAAGAGGCGGCGGGCATGCTGTCCGAGCGCGCCGAGAGAACGGCATAAGGCGTATGGACGCCCTTTACTACTACCTGCCATTTCTCGAGACGATCCGGGACTTTATCGAACTCGGTGGCCCGGTTCTCCGGGTCATCGGGATCGTGACGTTGTTCATGTGGATGCTTATCATCGAGCGTCTCGTGTACCTGCGTACCGGTCACAAGAAGCTGGTCAGGAAGGCTCACAACTACTGGGACGACCGGGTCGATTATTCGTCCTGGAAGGCCCACCAGATCAGGGCCCGCATCATTTCCCAGGTCTCCGCCAACGCGGAACGCAACCTCGCGCTGATCAAAACCTGCGTTGCGTTGTGTCCACTGTTGGGCCTGCTGGGCACGGTGACCGGCATGATTGAGGTGTTCGAGGTCATGGCGATTGCGGGATCGGGTAACCCGCGCTCCATGGCTTCTGGCGTGTCGAAGGCGACAGTGCCGACCATGGCCGGCATGGTCGCGGCGCTTTCCGGCGTCGCGATGTCGGCCTACCTGGAAAACAAGGCACGCAGAGAGCGCGAGTTCATCGCGGATGAATTGATCATCGAGGCGAGCTGAGGTCGATCGACCTGCTCAACGGGAGAAATAGGATATGCGTCAGCATTTAGCGCAGCAAATCGAAGAGGAAGAATCAGAGATCAATATCACGCCCATGCTGGACGTGGTGTTCATCATGCTGATCTTTTTCATCGTGACGGCAACCTTCGTCAAGGAGGCCGGCATCGAGGTCAACCGCCCCGACGCCGCGACGGCCGTCAAGCAGGAAAAAGCGAACATCCTGGTGGCCATCGGGCCTAACAATGACATCTGGATCGACAGGCGCCAGGTCGACATCCGATCCGTGCGCCCGAACATCGAACGGCTGCACGCGGAAAACCCGCAGGGTTCGGTGGTCATCCAGGCGGACAAGGAATCCAAAACGGATACCCTGATCCAGGTGATGGACGCGGCGCGCTCCGCTGGAGTGTTCAACGTGTCTATCGCGGCAAACGAACCCTGACGAGGTAAGCCATGTCGGCCACGATTCACGACACATTATCCGTCCAGAAGACCGGCAACCTCGTAAGGTTGCTGATCGGCGTCGTATTGGGCCTGATGGTCACTGCCGCCCTGTTCTGGACCATGCAGTACCTGATCGAGACGGCCGACCGGGAACTCAACGAAGGCGTTTCGGGAAACCTGGTTGATTTCGTGCGCCTCAAGCGCGACGAAAGCATCCAGCGCAGGCAGCTCAAGCCAAAGAAACCGCCGCCGCCGGATGCGCCGCCACCGCAGCCGCCAACGCCGCAACTGGATAACCTGAACCCCAACGCAGAGAAGATAGCCATATCCGCCGCGCCGGTAGAAACGGACATCGAGATGAGCGGTGGTTTCAGCCTGGGTGTGGGTGAAGGCGACTATCTGCCGATCGTGAAGGTCGCTCCTATCTATCCGCAGCGCGCATTGTCGCGCGGCATCGAAGGCTATTGCGTGGTGCAGTACATCGTAACCCGGCAAGGTACGATTCGCGACCCCTTTGTGATCGAAGACCAGTGCACGAGCTCCCTGTTCCATCGCGCCTCGGTCCAGGCTGCATTGAAATTCAAGTACAAGCCGCGGGTCATCGACGGCCAGGCTGTGGAAGTGCCGGGCGTGCAGAACAAATTCACTTTCGAAATCGAGGAATAGGCTAGAGACCGTATGGACAGATTCAAGTCACAACTGATCGGAGCGGTCCTCTGCGGCGTCCTGCTGGCGGGTTTGTCGGGTCAGGCCATGGCCCAGGATGACAAGGAACGCAAGACCAAGGAAACCGTGGCGATGAGCCAGCAGGTTTATGAGAAATTGGCCGAAATCCAGGAGATGATAGAAGGCAAGGACTACGCCTCCGCCCAGCGGGCCATCGACGAACTCAAGGTCCGCAAGGGTCTGAGCGATTATGAACGGGCTCAGATCTACAACATCAATGGTTACTCCTACTATCTGCAGGAGCGTTATGCGGACGCCATCAAGGCCTACGACCAGGTACTGGCGACACCGGGGCTCCCGGAAGCCCTGCTGCTGAGTACGCTGAAAACCAAGGCGCAGCTGCATTTCACCGAAGAGGACTATGAGAGCGCGCTCAAAGTGGTGCGCCAGCTGCTGGCGGCCATTCCGGAGCCCAGCGCAGACGTAATGATGATCGAAGGTCAGGCCCTGTTCCAGCTCGGCCGTTACGACGAGGCGCTGGTGCCGATCAAGACCGCCATCGACATGTATCGCGAACAGGGCCAAAAACCGCGCGAAAACTGGTTGTTGCTGCTCCGCGTGATCTACTTCGAGCAAAAAGAATACGAGCTGATGATCGACGTGGTCAAAGAGCTGATCGCCTACTACCCCAAGGACACCTATGTCCTTACCCTGGCGGGTATCTACAGCGAATTGGGCGATACCAAGAAACAGCTGGCGCTGACCGAAGTGCTGTATGAGAAGGGCATGCTGAACACGTCTTCGCACATCACCAACCTGGCCAACCTGTACCTGCTGCACGGCCTGCCGTACAAAGCCGCTGCGTTGCTCGACAAGGAAATGAAGAGCAATATCGTTGAATCCAACGAACGCAACCTGAGGTTGCTGTCACAGGCGTGGTACCAGGCGCGCGAAGACGAAAAGGCTATTCCACCGCTTGAAAGGGCGGCAGCGATGACCAATGAGGGAGAGTTGTACATCCGCCTGGCACAGGCACACCTCAACCTGGAAAACTGGTCGGAGGCCGCCTCGGCCGTGGAGAAGGGCCTCAAGGCCGGCAGCCTGAAACGGAATGACACGGCCAATATCATGCTCGGCATGGCGCTGTTCAATCAGAAACGGCTGGAGCAGGCGCGGCGGGCGTTCGAGCGGGCAGCGACCGATAGCCGTTCACAGCGTGCGGCGACCCAGTGGATCGCTTATGTCGACAGCGAAATGAAGCGGCGCGACCTGATGAACCAGGCGCCTCCGGAACAGGCACCGCGCGAGCGCGATGAGTTGCTGGACGTGATAGAGGACAAAGGTTAGAAAGGTCCTAAACGGGTCGGAGCCTTTTTTTCACAACACTCCTCTCTGCCAAATGAAAAGCCCCGGGAATTCCGGGGCTTTTTGTACTTCTGGCTGGGGAAAAAGTGTTCCGACTCCCCTCTCTTACTTTTTTCCCGTCAGTTGAGCGCCACTACATCGATGGTCACCTTCTCCATGACCCTCTCGGTCGTATGGCTGCTGAACTTCGCAGACAACCCGCTGCGCTGACTGATGCCGAGGACGATCATGTCCGCTCCGACTTTCTCAGCTACGCCGGCAATGATGTCCTCCGGCTTGCCGAGGTCGCGGTGTATGTTTTCGCGGTCGAGCCCGCTCATTCGAGCAATCAGACCGCGGTCGGGGAAATCCTCGCTGCCCTTGTAGGCGTTGACGACGTGATACTCGGCCCCGAAGTATTCGGCCAGGAATTTACCACGCTCGAATATCTTCTCGTTCATCTCCATGTGCAGCGGGTCCTTGGCCTGGACGTTGACCGCCGCCAGCACGCACTTGTACGGTCCGGTGGTGCCTTCGTCGCAGATGACGACGTCACTGCGCGCATGCCGGACCAGGTCCCACTTGGAATCCGCGATGCCGCTCTTGTGCTCCGCCGAAGACTCGCACAGCATAATCGTGTCGCACACATAACGTTCGGCGGCTTCCTGGATGGATTGCCGCCAGTTGCGTGTCCAGAAAAATTCTGTGCTGTATTCCACCCCGGACTGTTCCAGTGGCTTCAACAACTCCTTGAACCAATCCACGCTCCTGACCACTTCCAGCGGCGTGTTTGGATCCGCCCGGTCTTCCGCCTCGAAACCGATCAGCAGGTGAAATTCCAGCGGCCACTCGCCGCGCTGCTCAATGATGTCGATCATGCGCTCCAGCGCCAGATGCCGCTCGTGGGACGGATCGATTACGACCAGGAATTTTCTCTTCTCCACTTGAAAAACCTCCGGATAACAATTTGAGTTTCGCTTCCCTCGGCAATTGCTCCTGCATTGCCCTGCTACCGCCCGTCCCTGGACGCATGCTCCCGGCCCCGCCGGAAGGCGGCCGCACGCGCAACGGCGTTCGGGCGGCACTTAATGTATGCAGCGATCTTCTGTTTTTCACCACTGCGGGGGTGATGTCCGCACATTCTACCTGATAAACAACTGAAATCCCGCCCAGCGCGGCAAATTTGTTCCCGAACCCACCTTAATTTGGTCTCGCTTGCTGTTTGCCAGTGCGGTCTCGATAGCGGGATCGGACAAGAGTCTGCGATAGAGGTCAGTCGTGAAGTCACCGCCCATGCGCTCGCCGGCCGGCAGATACGAAACCAGCACGGCCTTGCAGCCCGCTTCGAGGAAATCGGCGACAAACGCCAGTCGGCTATCAGCGAGGGAACGGCTGCTGCCGGCCACGGCCGTTCCGCTAAGCACAACCAGCTGCGCCGCCATCTCCAATCCCCGGACGTCCGCTGGCAGCAACAACGATCTGCTGTCCGAGTGGCCTGCGCCGATCGGGGCCAGGAGTAGCCGTGAATGGTCCGGAAATGCCAGGTCCAGGGTTCCGGCAAGAGCGAGGTGAACCAGCGCGGCCTGTGCAAAACGGTCATCGTGGAACTCGTCCTTCCGTAAGGCCACGCCCTGCACGATGTGCAGGCCCGGCCCGACGAACTGGTCGGTCACGGCGGCGACTTCGGGCGAGGCTCTGAACTCCAGGCTGAACGGGTCGCCCTGCTCCTGTGGATTGCCGGCCAGGAACACCTGCTCATGAAAATTTTTCGCCACGACGGGCGCGCGGCGCTCGATCGAGCCGAGGCTGGCGAGATTTACCAGCGAACGCCGTTCTGCGAAGTAGGCGCCATCCACCCGCAATGCGTCCAGCGGCACGCCTCGCAAAGGCCCCACGGGCAACAGGTAAACTTTCTCTGGCAAAATTCCGTCCAGCGGCTTCAGCAGGGAACGGCCCAACGCGTCCAGGTGGCCGGACAATGCCGGAGATTCAGGCCCCGTCAAAGCGTCCCGAAGTTGCTCCAACTGTGCATCGATCCGCCCCGTTCCCGGCAACGCTATCGCCTGGACGCCGCCACGACGAGCCACCAGGGCCAGCGCCTGCTCACCGTCGAAGTAGTACGACAGGACGGCCTCTGATCGCGACAGCCCTTCCAACAGTCGTTCAAACCGTGGCCTCGAGATGACGTCAGCTCCGCCGGCGGCCGTTTGCCGTGCGGCAGCCAATCGGCGGTTCGCATCCGCGGCGAGACGCGACGCCTCGTCGCCCGCGGCGGCCTCTCGTCTGGCCAGCAGACCCCGCAACAACTCTTCGTCCTCAGCATCCAGGGGCCTGCTGCCGGGGCGGGCATAGTCGGCTGCTTCCAGCCTGCGCACGCGCTCCATCGCGAGCAGCAAGGCGGTTCCCTGCCCCGCTCCGGCGGCCCAAGTGGGGGGCAGCGTCTGCTCCAGCGCCAGGTAATCCTGCGCCATTTGATCATGATTCTCGGCGTACCAGGCACCCAACACGCCGGGCAGCGCACGCCGGTACCAGTACAGTTCATCGATCAGCTGCTCCATCGTTTCGCGGGCTGCTCCGGCATCGCCCGACCGGAGCTGCGTGCGCGCCTGGGTCAGCGCGGCATCGGCCGCCACCCGGGGAATACCGGAGTCCCGCAGCTTGCGGTAGGCCGTCGCTGCTTCGCCTCCCCGACAGGCTGCCTGCTGGTTGCGTTCCGCCACAAGCAGGCAAAGATAAAGCGTTGCGCGATGCGCACTCAGTTCGTCCCCTTCGTTCGCCGCTGCCTGCCGGCCACGCTGCATATAGTCCAGCGCCCGGGTTGCACCCGCCCCTTCCTGCAGCCATGCGTCCAGCGCTACCTCGATCAAGGCGGCGGCATGGCCTGGACCGTCTCCGGTCAATTCGTGCTGCTTCTCGCGCGCCCCCGCGGTCTTTTCGAACTCGCGCTGCTCGCGGTAAATGTTGCCAAGACTTCCGTATGCGCGCAGCAGGGCATGCTGATTGCCACGCTCCGGTGTGCCCGGCAGGGACATCTCCAATAGCCGAAGCGCCTGGTCCGTGTCGCCAATGGCGTAGTAGGACCAGGCCAGCTCCAGCCCGGTTGGCCCCCAAAGCCAAGGCTCCGCATGCGCCTGCTGTAATTCGAGCGCACGGTTCAGCTCGGTCGCTGCTTCCTGATAACGGTAGGCCATGTTGTAGAGCCGGCCCTTTTCGAATAGCCCGGCGGCCAGCTCCAGGTCGGCATTCTCCTGCTCCGCCTTGCCAAGGTCACCGGCCATATCGTCCAGCATCGCGATTGCCCCGGTCGTTCTGCCCAGCGATTCGTAGACGGCCGCGGCCGACGCGCGAATCTGGTTCAGTAATTCCGCGTCGCCGGCGCCGGTCGCGATGTCCAGCGCACCCCGGTACTGATCCAGCGCGCGCTCGGGTTCGCCCTGCATTTCGTAAACACGCCCGTCCTGGAACAGC
>Ga0209536_100005389_pt1 | contig 19900 bp, 13 predicted proteins | sample DeeMarSeWOR28_12_FD_187461 | JGI IMG/M metagenome (GOLD analysis project Ga0209536, IMG submission 187461) | Marine sediment microbial communities from White Oak River estuary, North Carolina - WOR-2-8_12 (SPAdes) (version 2) | ecosystem: Environmental > Aquatic > Marine > Intertidal zone >...
ACCGATTCGGCGCCAGGCCGGTTGATGACGACGCACGGGTGCGGCCCCGCCGGCGTTTCGATGGTGACCTCGAGCGCGGATTCGCCTGCCCTCCGCGCTAGATGAAGCGCAGCGCAACGAATGCCGTTGCCGCACATTTCGGGGACCGAGCCATCGGAATTGATGACATCCATGCGGGGTGACTCGACGTCGAGGATCAACACGCCGTCGCCCCCGACTCCCCGATGGCGGTCGCAGAGCGCGATCGCGCGCTCAGTCGAAAGTCGCAGCCCACCGAGGACGGCCTTCTCGATGAGGAGGAAGTCATTCCCGAGACCTTCGTATTTGTAGAAGGGCAACGACATGGCGATCGGTTCTAAGGCCATGGGGCCGAATCGTAAAACAGAGGCGTGCCGGCGGCGTCGCCTATCTCGTCTCCAACCCGGCGAAGCGCCCCTTGAACTCGCTTCGCTGACGCCCTAGTTACTGTATCAAGGGCCCGACGGGTTGGGCCCGAGGCGGGGAGGTCCTCATGCGATTTCTGATCTCGCTGGCCTGTGTCTGGGCGTTTGGTGCTCTACTGATCGCCGCCTTGCCGGGCTGAGCTGTTCTCAGACACCTGGTGTGTTGCGTTGCAGGGTTCGTAAGCTCCTGAAACTACGGGGTTTGGGGGGCTCAGCGTGCGTCGTTGGAACACGCTGAGCCGCCCGCGTGGTCAGCTGCAGCCCATGGAGTTTCCGCAGTTGAGGCACTTGTAGCAGGCGCCGTTGCGAACGGTGATGTGACCGCATTTGTCGCACATGGGGGCGTCACCCATCATCTCGCCAAGCTGCTGGTCGAGCGCGCTCCGATGGGAGCCGCCCTCGTCGAAGCCGAAAGTCACCTGCTCCGCAGGCTCGATCGCAGGCGGTGGCTCACTCGGATGGGCGCCCTCCAAGCGATGCGCCGCCGCAACGTCGGTCGGGTTCTGCAGCTCTTCTTGCTCTTCCTTGGGCGGAACCTGTGCGAAGTCGTACTGCTTCAGGTATTCGACCCCGAGCACCCGGAACACGTAATCGATGATCGACGTCGAGAACTTGATGTTCGGGTGCCCCTCCACGATGCCCTGCGGTTCGAACCGGGTGAAGGTGAACTGGCGGACGTACGCATCGAGCGGCACGCCGTGCTGCAGGCCCATCGACACGCTGATCGCGAAACAGTTCATCAACGAGCGGAATGCGGCCCCTTCCTTGTGCATGTCCACGAAGATCTCGCCGAGCGAGCCATCCTCGTACTCGCCCGTACGTAGGAAGACCTTGTGCCCACCGATGCGTGCTTCTTGTGTGAAGCCCTTGCGCTTCTTCGGAAGACGATGCCGCCGGGTCGTCGGAGGCGTCAGCCATTCCTGGACCGGCGGGGCCGCTGCTGGAGCCGCAGCCGACGGGGCCTTCGCCTCCTGTTCGTCCTTGTCTTTCGAGTCGTCCTTGGTGTTGAGCGGCTGCGACGACTTGGATCCATCGCGGTAGAGCGCGATGGCCTTGAGGCCGAGCTTCCAGCCCTCTTCGTAGATCTCCTCGACGTCTTCCACGGCGGACTCACGCGGGAGATTGACCGTCTTCGAGATCGCGCCCGAAAGGAAGGGTTGCGCGGCTGCCATCATGTGGACGTGCGCCATCGGCTTGAGAAAGCGTTGCCCAATCTTGCCGCAGCGATTGGCGCAATCGAAGACGGGGAGGTGCTCGGCCCGAAGGTGCGGCGCCCCTTCGACCGTCATCCGGCCGATGACGACGTCGTTGATTTCGCCGATCTCCTTGTCACTGTGGCCCCAGAAGCGAAGCAGGTGGAAGCCGGGCCTGTTGTACACCTCGGGTGCGATGCCGAGCCGCTCGTAGGCCTCGGTGCCGATGACCCAGGGCGCGAGCGCGAACCCGACGTCGAACACGCCGCGGAGGGCCTTTTCGGCCTTCTCGACCTCCCGCTCGGTGAGCCCATTCTCGAGCAGCGCCTTGCGTCCGCAATGGGGCGCTCCGGTGAAGGTGTTGGTGCCGGTCACATACGAGACGATGTCCGCGACCTGCGCTTCGGTGTAACCGAGCCGCTGAAGGGCCTTTGGCACACTCTGGTTGACGATCTTGAAGTAACCGCCGCCCGCTAGCTTTTTGAACTTCACCAAGGCGAAGTCCGGCTCGATGCCGGTCGTGTCGCAATCCATCAGAAGGCCGATCGTGCCGGTCGGGGCGAGCACTGTAGCCTGCGAGTTCCGATAGCCGTAGAGCTCCCCGAGCTTGCACGCCAAGTCCCAGTCTTCATGGGCGGCTTGGACCAGCTCAGGCGGGCAAGCCGTCGGCTCGTCGTCGGTCATGCCGGGCCCGCCGGGCTCGTTGATGCGGTAGGCCGCCTCTCGGTGCTTGCCCATCACGCGCAGCATCGGCTGACGGTTGCGCTGGAAGCCCTGGAATGGACCCTTGCTTGCCGCGATCTCCGACGAGGTCGCGTAAGCGTGACCGCAGAGGATGGCGGTCAGAGCCGCCGCGATCGTACGACCCTGGTCGCTGTCGTAAGGAATGCCGAGCTGCATGAGCAGCGTGCCGAGGTTGGCGTATCCGAGGCCGAGCGGCCGGTAGTTGTGACTGTTCTTGGCGATCTCGCGGGTCGGATAGCTCGCGTAGTCGACGAGGATGTCCATCGCCATGATCAAGACCCGAATCGCCTGTCGATAACCTTCGATGTCGAAGCGGCCGTCCTCCTCGAGGAACTTCGAGAGGTTGATCGACGCCAAGTTACACGCGGAGTTGTCGAGGAACATGTACTCGGAGCAGGGGTTCGACGCATTGATGCGATCGCTGTTGGGGCAGGTGTGCCAGTCGTTGATCGTGCTGTCGTATTGCACGCCCGGATCAGCGCAGCTCCACGCGGCCTGCGCGAGCTTGTGCCAGAGATCGCGCGCACGATACGTGTCGCAGACCTCGCCCGTGGTGCGGAGCGTGGTCTTCCACTCCCCATCGGCTTCGACGGCCCTCATGAATTCGTCCGTGACTCGAATCGAGTTGTTCGAGTTCTGGCCCGACACCGTGTGGTAGGCGTCGCCATTGAAATCGGACTCGTAGCCGGCGGCGATCAGCGCGCGCGCCTTCTTCTCTTCTCGCACCTTCCAATCGATGAAATCGGCGATCTCGGGATGGTCCATGTCGAGGCAGACCATCTTGGCGGCGCGACGGGTCGTGCCCCCGGACTTGGTTGCGCCGGCGGCGCGGTCCAACACCTCGAGGAAGCTCATCAGGCCGCTGGAGGTGCCGCCGCCCGAAAGCTTTTCCTGCTTGCCCCGAATCTTCGAGAAGTTGGTGCCGGTGCCAGAGCCGTATTTGAAGAGGCGGGCCTCGTTCTTGATCAGCTCGTAGATCGCCATGAGGTCATCATCGACTGCCTGGATGAAGCAAGCGGAGCACTGGGGATGCTCGTACGCGGTGTCTGTCTGGAAGATCACGTCCTGCTTGGGGTCCCACGCGTAGTTGCCGCCCGAGCCCTCGATGCCGTAGCGCTGATACAGACCGCAATTGAACCAAACCGGGGAATTGAAGGCGGCCTTCTGGTGAACGAGAAGGTGCGAGAGCTCGGCCTCGAAGGTGTCCGCAGCGTCGGCGTCGGCGAAGTAGCCGCCGAACTTTTCACCCGCCTCGCGGATCGAATGGGCCACGCGGTAGACGAGCTGACGAACGCTCCGCTCCCCCTTGCTCTTGTCGCCTTCGATCCCCGCCTTGCGGAAGTACTTCGAGACCGCGATGTCCGTCGCAAGCTGGCTCCACCCCGCGGGAACCTGCGCGCCCTTGAGCTCGAAGACGACCGAGCCGTCGGAATTCGTGATCTGGCTGTCGCGCAGGACGTACTCGACCGCCTCGAGCGGGTCCTCGCCGGCCTTGGTGAGCCGTCGGTCGACGGAGAGGCCCCCGGCTTCCTGCGATACTTCAGCCCTGCGGGTCCCCTCGATTTCCAAATTGCTCGTCATTCCACTAATTTCTAGCGCCACAGCATACCTCCAACCAGACGTACGTCTCCACCCGAGTCCATTCCACCGGCCATCCCCAGGCGGAACCCCCGCTATCCACAATCAGCCCACAACGGGTTGCGCTGGCAGCCTCCTTGCCACCACAACCGCTTGGGGGCGAGCCTGCGAAGTAGCCCTCCTGAACCGGCTCCGTCAAGCAGAAATGATCAGCCCGATGTGCTTTCTTTCTTTTGCATGTAATTTCTGCGCGTTGCACGGCTCTCAAACCCCCGATTTCCGCGTTTTCGCACTGCGTCACAGAAGCCTCGCATCTCGACCACACTAGATGACACACCATGTATGGTCATTTTGCACACCCTACTAGATATAGGGGCGCCTGCTCAAGAAATGCGCAATATTTTGGGGTAACGGGTCGGTGAATGTACGACACGATTTCGCCCGGAGGGATGCGCAGGGGCTTGGGCGCGGCCCTGCAGCGCCCTCAAGATCGTTTCACAAGTTCGCGGAATGCCCGGTAAAACGAACTCGACATGCAAGTGCATCTCGTCGACGGCACCTATGAGCTCTTCCGATCGTGGTTTGGCGCGCCCGAGGCGAGGTCGCCGAGCGGTCAGGAGGTGGGGGCGACCCGAGGCTTTCTCCGTTCGATGGCCGCCATGCTGCGCGACGACTCCGTGACGCATGTCGGCTGTGCGTTCGATCATACCGTGGAGTCCTTCCGGAACGAGCTCTACGCGGGCTACAAGACCGGCGAGGGGCTGGAGCCCGAGCTGTTGGCGCAGTTCCCGCTCGTCGAGCGGGCAAGCCGCGCCCTTGGCATGGTGACGTGGCCGATGGTGGAGTTCGAAGCAGACGATGCTCTGGCTTCCGCAGCGTGGAAGCTTCGCGACCACCCGAAGGTCGATCGGGTCGTGATCGTGTCGCCCGACAAGGACCTCTATCAATGTGTGCGCAGCGGCAGCGTCGTGACGCTCGATCGCCGGCGCGGGATCGTCTTCGATGAAGCGGGGGTGCAGGCCAAGCTCGGCGTGTTGCCCGCGTCGATCCCGGACTACCTTGCGCTCGTCGGGGACGCGGCCGATGGGATCCCGGGTATTCCCCGCTGGGGCGCGAAGAGCGCATCGGCCGTGCTCGCCGCGTACGTGCATCTCGAGGCAATCCCCGAGGATCATCGGGAGTGGAAGGTGAAGGTGCGCGGCGCAGCGACGCTCGCGGCCAATCTTCGAGAGCACCGCGAAGATGCTCTGCTCTATCGCAGGCTCGCGACGCTACGGACCGATGCCCCCATCTCCGAGTCGCTCGACGACCTCCGGTGGCGCGGCCCGAATCGCGGGGCGCTCGAGACCTTGTGCGAAGAGATCGGCGAACGACAGCTCCTCAGCCGGATCTGACGCGGCCAAAACGGGCGTCGGGACGGAGCGTTTGCAGGTACTCGCGGGCGCGCTGCACGTAACCAGCCGCGCTTTTCTCGAGAGTGCCACGTTTGTCGGGATCGATGGTTCGCGCGACCTTCCCTGGCGAGCCGAGGACGACCGCATAATCAGGAATTTCTTGTCCTTGCGTGATCAGCGCATTGGCGCCGATGGTGCAATATTTCCCAATCTTGGCATTGTTCAGAACGACTGCATTGATCCCGATCAAGCTGTAGTCCCCGACCTCGCATCCGTGGACCATGGCCTGATGGCCCACCGTAACTCCGCGTCCGAGCACGAGGCGAATACCCGGATCCGTGTGCAAGACGGCGCTGTCCTGAATGTTCGTTTCTTCACCAATCACGATCTCGTCCGAGTCGCCGCGGATGACGGCGTTGAACCACACGCTGCATGCGTTCTTCAACACGACAGAGCCGATGACATCGGCGGAGGGCGCAACGTAGACCTCGCCCTCGATACGCACGCGCCGGTCGCCGAGCTCGTAAATCATCAGAGCGCGCTCCCCTTGAACAGCACCGGCGAGTAGACGTTGAAGCCAATCGTGACTTGCCAAGTCTCGCTGTTGACCTCGTTCGCGCGCGTCGTGAATCCATAGAACGTGGGGAAGTTGAAATTGACGAATACGTCCATCATCGTCGCGCGCGCCTCGACCGTGTACCCGACACGCGCTCCGAGCGGGATGAAATAGAACGGGCCTTGGACCAAGCCCGAAGTGACGGTTCGAATCGTCTGGCTCAGATCGAAAAACGTCATTCCACTCGTGAATTCGAAGAAGAGCTCGTCGGTCGCATTGGCCACGAACTTGAACGGCACATTCAACGACCACACCGACGGACCGTTCGGATTGTCGTCGACGACCATCTCGATCCCGGTGTCGAACGAGAACCGCTGCTCGATGATGAAGCGAAGCGGAATGCCGCCGAGGAAGCCGAAGCTGGTCCTCGAGGGAATTCGGAACACCGCGTCGAACGCCATCTTGACGACCTCGCGGTCGAGCACTTGGAAGCGCCCATAAAACGGGATGTCGCCAAACTTGGCGTCCGGTGCCAGGCTGAGCGCGATCAACCCTTCCCCCCCGAAGCCGACCCCCGGATAGATGCTGAGCGTTGGAAACGAGCCCATTCGATAGCGGGAAAATCCGATCTCGAAGTCCTGAGCCACGCTGATCGCAACCCCGAAGCTCATCGTCGAAATCGTTCCGGTGGGGCCGAACGGTTCCTCGAGGTCGCGGGGATTCTCGACCCTCCGGCCGACCGCGGTGTCAAAAGTGCCGCGCATCATCCCGCGGGGCAAGACGAGATCCCGGTTGGCGTAGCGCAGGTCGTAGAACTCCGAGGCGCGGCGCGGCATCCGACCCACCGGCGGCGCCTCCACCTCCTCCACCCAGTCGGGATTGTCCGCAGAGCGCTCTTCGTATTCGGTGGGCGGCGGATCTGCCCAATCGGGATTGGGCGCGGCTGTGGAGGACGGGGTCGACTCGGGCGGAGGCTCCGGCGCCTCGACAGCGCTCGCGGGCGGCGGCGCGGAGTCCGCCGGGGCCGCGATCGGATCGCCCCAGCCCGCCGATTGAGCCGAGGTCGGGGTCGGCACGCCGAGGAGCGAGACGCTCGCAAGCACGCAGAAACGGGCGACGGTGGTAAGCACGGATCGGGCCATAAACCAATCCCCGACCCGTGCCAAGCACGGACCTCGGCACCCACAGCGCTCCACATTGCGCGGCAGTCGCCCCCGCCTATACTCGCGGCCGTTTTGGCGATGTAGCTCAGGTGGTTAGAGCGGGCGTTTCATACGCGCTAGGTCGGTGGTTCGAGTCCACCCATCGCCACTAGTCGGTTCGTGCCTCGCTTCGCGGCGGCCCAATATGACTTGACTGAACGAGTGTGCTCGTTAGCGTGAAGAGATGCCCGTCGCCTCGCGCCGACGAATCGCCACTCGAGCTGGCGTGCAGGCCGCCGGTCTGTCTTCCGTGCTGGCCCTCGGGGCTTGGCTCGCGCTCGGTTCGGCCGGCGTCGAGATCGGCTCCTCGGACTTTGCGTGGGTCGCGGCGGCCGCCGTCGTCGCAGCAGCGCTCGTCACGGCATTCTACGTCGAGTTTTCGGTGGGTCGGCGCATCGCTCGGCTAGTCGACGCACTGGATGCCAATACGCGGCGGAGCAGCCTCGAGCGCTTGCCCGACCTGGGCAATGACGAGATCGGCGAGATCGGCCGTGCGGTCAACGACCTACTCGCCAATCTGACGTCGCTCGAGATCCGAATGATCGAACAAGGTCAAGAGCTTCGGCACACGCGCGAGGAGCTGATCCTGAAGCGTGCGCTGAGCTTGAAGTCCGCGGAGCTCGAACAACGCCTGCGTGAACGTGCTCTTCTATTCGACATCGTGCGCGCCAGCGCGTCCGAGCGCGAGCTCGACGCCGTGCTCGAAGAAATCGCAGGCCGACTCGGAAAAGCGCTGCACCTGCGGGAGTGCCTGCTCTTCCTGGTCGACTCGAAGAACCGACGCCTCACGTTGCGTGCTGCTTACGGCATCGAAGCACCCGGCGAGCTGCTCGAGCGCATCGTGCTCTTCGACGAAGGTCCGCTCGGCGAGGTCGCGCAGTCGGGCGAAGCGCTGATCGTGGATCAGCTCGAGATGGGGGAGGGTGCGCCCACGTGGGACCCGATTCCCCAGGAAGGCTCGATCGCGATTCTGCCGGTTTCCCACCATGGAAAGATCACCGGGGTCATGGCCGCTACGCGCGGCGGCGCCGGTGGGTTCTCGGAGGTCGAGACTGGGCTCCTCGAGGCGATCGGCGACCAGCTGGGTCTCGCGATTCGGCACACCCAGCTGTTCGACGAGCTTCGTCGCGGCTCACAGCACGACGACCTCACTGGGCTCGGCAATCGACGCCTCCTGCGCATACGGCTGCAGGACGAGCTGCACCGTGCGGAGCGCTTCGCCCATCCCGTCAGCGTGCTGGCGATCGACATCGACCACTTCAAGGCGCTCAATGACCGGCATGGTCACCCGACGGGAGACGCCTCATTGCGAAAGCTCGCTGGCCTCATGACGCGGAACCTACGGCGCATCGACACCATCGCGCGCACGGGCGGCGAGGAGTTCGTCGTTCTTCTTCCGCGCACCACCCTCGCGGAAGCGGCCCAGGTAGGCGAGAAGCTTCGCTCGATCGTCGAGCTCACCGAGTTCCCGGGCGGCGCAGGCCAACCGGGCGGAGCGTTGACGATCTCGGTAGGTGCCGCATCGCTCCAGCCTGGCGAGAGCGGTGCCGATCTGCTGGCCCGCGCCGATACGGCGCTCTACGAAGCCAAGGACCAAGGCCGCAATCGCATGGTGACCGCGAGTCAATCGTTGGCGCCGGCCCGTTCCGCGACGAGCTCGCGGATCTGACGAAGCTCGAACGGCTTTTCGAGGCAAGTGACCTCCGTATCCGAGAGAAAGCTCCGCGCTTCTTCGCCGAACGCGCCACCCGTCATGAACACGAAGCGCGATCCCCGCTCCGGCCGGCGCGCGGTCACCTGGCGATACACTTCCATCCCGCTCATCTCGGGCATCATGAGGTCGCAGAAACACACGTCGAAGGAATCTTCGTCGGTGAGCCTCGCGATCGCCTCCTTTCCATTGGCGAGCACTTGCACGTCATGACCGCGAAGCGCGCGGCGGATCGAGCGACCTACGAGCGGCTCGTCATCGACGACGATCACACGGGCCCGGGCCTCGGCGGGCGCCACCGGAGGCCTCTGCGTCGCCTCGGCCGTGCTCGCACGCGTCGAGGCCGGTAGGCGAACCCGGAAGGTACTGCCCTCGCCGGGCTTGCTCTTCACATCGATGGAGCCGCCGGCTTGGCGAACGATGTTTCGGCAAATCGAGAGGCCGAGGCCGGTGCCCTCCGAGACGCTCTTCGTCGTGAAGAACGGCTCGAACACGCGGCTCGTTCGCTCGGGATCGATCCCAATCCCGTTGTCTGTGACCTCGACGACGGCCCAGCCGTCGTCATCGGTGAAGATCCGAAGCGCGATCCGGTTGGCGCTTGCGGGTCTCTCCGGCATCGCCTGCACAGCATTGATGAGCAAATTCAAAAAGACTTGGCCGAGCCGCGACTCGCTCGCATCCACCAGGGGCACTGCGTCGAAGTCTCGCTCGAGCGTGGCTCGATGCCGGATCTCGTTCCAGCAAATGTTGATCGAAGATTCGAGCACAGCGCGGAGATTGACGTTGTCTTGTCGTTCGTCGTCGACGCGCGAGAATCTTTTCAGGTCACGCACGATGTGCTGCATGCGCGTCGCTCCTTGAATGGCCTCGTCGAGCTGTTGGCGAGCGCGGTCGACCCAATCGGCTTCGGCAGCGTCGTCGAGCTCCTCGCGCGTGAGATGCAGATTCGACAACACGTACATCAACGGGTTGTTGAGCTCGTGCGCCACGCCCGCGGTGAGCGTGCCAATCGACGCCATCCGGTCCGCGAACGCAAGGCGGGACTCCATGTCCTGGCGCTCGGTCTGTCGCTGGGCGCCCTCGGCGATCGCGCGCTCTGCGATCAACAAGCGAGTGCGAAGGATCTCGGGGTCGACCGGCTTCGACAGATAGTCGGAGGCCCCCGCCTCGAGCACGGCGCCGACATCGTCGGGCTGGTTTCGTCCTGTCACCAGGAGAATGAAGACCTGATCCCCGCCCGGCAGGTCCCGAACGGCGCGGCAAAGATCGAGGCCCGACATCGTCGGCAGGGTCCAGTCCACCAGCATGAGCTGAAATGGCCTCTCCTGATGGGCCCGAAGACCCTCCTCGGCGGAACCGACCGCGGTGACTTCGTAATTTCGCTCACGCAATTGCTCACGGAGCAGCGCGCGCATCGAGCTCGAGTCGTCCACGACCAGCGTTCTCAAGAGTCCTCCCATCACTAGCCCTTAAGTCTAATGCAAATCGGTCAAAAGGTTATGGTTTGCAGATGGTCTTGACGGGCCGCCATTCATCGCTACTGTCCCCTTGGATAACGCATCGCGTCATCCAAGGGAGGATAGTGACATGACTCGCAACAGCCAACTTCGTAGGAGCAGCACCCGCCTGCAGCGACAGGGGGCGCTTTGGTTCCAACAGACGCGCAATGCGGGAGAGACTTTCGTCGAGGAGTCGCGCGTGGCGAGCACGACGTTCGCTCGAGACATGAGCGCCGCGGGCAACAAGCTCGCGACCGAGTGGGCCCGCTCCGCGGAGGGTCTCCGTAAGGCGCTGCTCACGGAGGCGTTCGACTGGCAGAAGCTCGTACTACAGACGCGCGACGCGTATGTGGCAGCCGCGAAGAAGCGGATTGCTGGGCTCGAGGCGCAGGCCGCGAGCACGCGGGAAGCGCTCAAGCCGGAGGTGGTCGAAGCCAGCGTGCTCGAGTCGACGCGCGAGCTGCTCGCCAAGGCCCAGAGCACGGTCGACGAGCGAATCGACAAAGCGACCAAGCCGAAGAAGGCGCCCGCAAGAGCGAAAGCCAAGCCGCGCAAACCGAAGGCTGGCAAGGCCAAAGCCGCCAACGCGCCGCAAGCAGGGGCGGACGCACCCATTCGCAACTACGATCAGTTGACCGCGAAGGACGTGGTGGCCCGGATCCAACGCCTGTCGGGGCCGCAGGCCACGGCGGTTCTCGACTACGAGCGGGCGCGCAAGAAGCGCGCGACCGTGATTCGCGCCGTGCAGAAGCGTCTCGCCGCGGCGAGCTGAGCACACTACACTCCGCCCCGTGGGCGAAGTGAAACAGGTCCTCGTTGCGGACGACGAGGAAAACCTGCGTCGCGTTCTCAAAGCGCAGCTGCAGCACGATGGCTATGAGGTCCACAGCGTCGGGGACGGCGCCGCGGTGCTCGATGCCATGGGAGAGCACCACATCGACGTGCTGATCACCGATTTGCGGATGCCCAAGCTCGACGGCATGCAGGTGCTGAAGGCCGTGAGCGATCGTTACCCGCACGTGCCGGTGATCATGATCACCGCACATGGGACCGTCGACACCGCGGTCGAGGCGCTCAAGCTCGGCGCGTTCGACTACGTCACCAAGCCCTTCGATCGGGCCGAGCTCAGGCGGGTCGTGAGCAAAGCAGCAAAGACTCGAGAGCTATCTCAGGCACACGTGAGCGGCGACCCGAGCGAGCGCGGCCGCTACCGCATCATCGGCGAGTCCGAGCCAATGCGAGCGGTGTACGAGGTGATCGAGAAGGTTGCCGACACGCCGAGCACCGTCCTCATCACGGGCGAAAGCGGCACCGGGAAAGAGCTCATCGCGCGCGCCCTGCACGAAAACAGCGCTCGCAAGCACAAACCCTTCGTCAGCGTCAACTGCGCCGCGATCCCGCCAGACTTGCTCGAAAGCGAGCTCTTCGGATACGAGAAAGGCGCATTCACCGGCGCAGTCACCAGCAAGCCTGGGCGCTTCGAGCTCGCGCACGGGGGTACCTTGTTCCTCGACGAGATCGCCGAGATTCCAGTGAGCATGCAGGTCAAGCTGCTGCGCGCGCTGCAGGAACAGCAGTTCGAGCGCGTCGGGGGCATCAAGACGATCAGCGTGAACGTGCGGCTCATCGCAGCCACCAATCGAGACCTCAAAGCCAGCATCGCCGAGGGTGGCTTCCGGGAGGATCTCTACTATCGCCTGAACGTCGTACACGTCCACCTGCCGCCGTTGAGGGAGCGGCCGAGCGACATCCCGCTGCTCGTCGACCACTTCATCGAGAAATTCAATGCGAAGCTCGATCGCTCCGTCACCGGATTCGACCCCGATGCGCTCCAACAATTGCTCGGATACACCTGGCCCGGGAACATCCGGGAGCTCGAAAACATCGTGGAACGCTGCATGATCTTCGCCGCGGACGGAGATGTCGGTGCGCAGCACCTCCCCGCGGAAATACGCGATGTCGATGGCCCGTCCCACGGCGTGGTCGCCGGCATCGACGTCACTCCCGGCGAGACCGGTCTCAAGGAGGCGGTGCGGGAAGCGACCCTCAAGCTCGAGCGGGCCTTCATCGTGCGAGCGCTCGAACAGACGGGCGGCAACGTGACCCATACCGCACGTCTGCTGAAGATCTCGCGCAAGAGCCTTCAGAACAAGATGAAAGAGCTCGGGCTCCGCGACGACTGACCGCTACGCGTCGTAGCCCGAGCGCTGCATCGAGAGCATGGCCTCGAGCTCGTCTCGGCTGACTGGCTTCTGAAGCACTGGGTTCGACACCGACGCCGCGAACTTTCGTAGTCGTGGTGTGAAGGCGCCACCGCTCATGAACACGATGCGCTCGGCGAGCTCTGGGATCTGCGCTCGAACGGCCTCGTAGAACGACTTGCCGTCGACCCTGGGCATCATCAAGTCGCAGACGATCGAGTCGAATTCGGGGTCGGAAGCCAAGAGAGCGAGGGCCTCGCCTCCACCAAGGGCGGTGACCACGTCGTATCGTCTTCGAAGCCGCCTCCTCAGAGCGGACAGCACCATGGCATCGTCGTCGATGATCAGGAGCCGGGATCGGGTCAGTGGCGCTTCGGAGATCGGACGGCTGTCGTGGCGGCTCTCCGTGACCTCGAAACCGGTCTCGATCGGGATGATCAGCTCGAAGCGGGTTCCTCCCTCTGGAAGATGGTGCACGTCGAGCCTGCCGCCATGCTCTTCGGCTACGCGCCGGCAAGACGCGAGCCCCAACCCCATGCCACCATGACCTGCCTTGGTGGTGAAACCGGCCGTGAAGATACGATCACGATGCTCTTCGCCGATCCCAGCGCCAGTGTCACGCACCCCGATGACAACGTGCTCGCCAGCCACCCGGGTCGAGACGACGATCCGATGCTTCTCGTAGGCACCGCCCTCGATCGCCTCTGCCGCATTGGTGAGCAGGTTGACCAAGGCCTGGGCGATCCGGCCTGGAAACACCGCGACCAGCGGGATCGGCTCGAATCGCTTCACGAGGCGTGCGCGGTATCGAATTTGGTTGAAGACCATGGCGCATGCGTCGTCGACGACGCGCGTGAGGTCGGCCCTTTCGGCGTGGTCATCGTCTGCCCGGGAAAACGTCCCGAGGCTTCGGGCGATATCCTGGATCCGGTGCATCCCCTTGTAGCAATCGGTGAGCATGTCGGCGGCATCATCGATCACCTCTTGTAGGTTGGTCTCGACGGCGAGCTGCTCGAAAGCCAGTGGGGTCACCGCTTCGCGCGTCGAAAGCTCGACCCGCAACTGGCGGATGAAGCGGCGAATCGCCTGGTGCGATTCCCGGAGACTCTCGAGGTTTGCCAAGACGAAGGTGAGCGGATTGTTCACCTCGTGCGCGAGGCCTGCAGCGAGGCGGCCGACAGCGCGAAGTCTGTCCTCGGGCACGCGAGGCGCGAACAAGTGAGGTGGCAGGCTCGCTGGTATGCTCGGTGGCGCGCTCGGTGGCGCGCTCGGACTCTGCGCCGGCTGTAGCTGCACGATGGTCGCTTCGCGCCCTTCCCAAAGGGAAAGGATCGCGGTGGCAGTGAGCTCACGCCTCTGGTCCCCGGAGAGCTCTACCGTGAAGACCGACTGCCGCCCCTCGTCGGGCAGCGCGTACTGGAAGGGCTCGCCGAGCAGCGCTTCGCACTCGGCTCCGAGCAGGATGCACGCGGCGGGGTTCACGAAGACGATTTGATGGGCTGCGTCGACGATGACGATGCCGTCGGTGGCTCGCGTCAGGAGCAATCGACTTTGGGTCTCGCTGCCATGCGCGTCACGCAGTTGCATGAGCAGGCGTCGCAACTCGTACTCGCGATTGATCGATTGCTGAAGCCCGGCGACGTAGTCGTCCGGCACAGTGATCGCCCATGGCCGCTCTTCGGGCATCGTGCAGGCTTCCTCGCCAAGTAGCAGCGTGCAGATCCCGCGGGCCACGGCCGGAAGCTCCGGACCGAGCGCCGTGTCCCAGCAGAGGATGTGCGGCGCGTGGCTGTCGACCTGATGAATCGCGTCGTCGCGGTTCACTGCGACGCGACTCACCACGGCCTCGGGCCAAGCGTGGAGGCTCTCGCGGACCAACATGATTCGCTCTGGATTCGACGAGGCGATCAGCACGCGTAGGCGTCGGCGCCCAGAAACCTCGGACATTTGAGTCTTGTTGACGAGCACGAACTTCTCTCGGCCGGGATCAGCCTTGACGCCCCTCTAAAACCATAGCACTGTAATAAGGCGCTGGTAACGGTATTTTGGGGATGTTGGGTGATGCTCGATAGGCGCGACGGCGAAGAGGGGCACGAGGTCCGGGAGGTCCTGCTCGTCGAGGACAACCTCATCGACGCCCAGCTCGTTCGGCGCCTACTGCGCCGGGTCAGCGGTTCGTACTACCGGATCACCCACGTGCGGACGCTGAACGATGCCATCCTTTCGGCTGAAGAGCTGACCCCCGACGTCATCCTCGCGGATCTCAACCTGCCAGACTCGCGCGGCACCCAGACGGTGACGAGCCTGCAAACCTCCTACGCGGATACCCCGCTCGTGATCGTCAGCGCATGGGAGGACGAGACGATCTCGTTGCGATCGGTCAAGGCCGGGGCGCAGGACTACCTGGTCAAAGGTCACATCGACGGTGCCAATCTGCACCGCGTGATCCGGTATGCCGTCGAAAGAAAGCGAACGGAGCTCGAGCTCGTGCGGCTGGCGCACTACGACCAGCTCACGTCGCTTCCCAATCGAACGCTACTCAGGGAACGCGTAGAGCATGCGCTCGCGCGCGCCATGCGGGCTGGTCATGGTGTTGCGACACTCGTGCTCGACATGGATCGCTTCAAGGAGATCAACGACATGCTCGGCCACGAGATCGGCGACAAGCTGTTGGTCGAGGTGGCTCAACGAATTCGCAGCAACGTCCGCGACCAGGACACGGTTGCCCGTCTCGGCGGCGACGAGTTCGCGGTGGTGCTCGAGGGGGTGAGCGAGGCCCGTGAGGTGCTCCCGGTCATCGAGCGGATCATCGCCAGCCTCGCCGAGGTGACCACCATCGGCGGTCACGAGATCAACAGCTCGACCAGCGTCGGAATCGCGATGTTCCCAGAAAATGGGAGCAATCTGTCGCAGTTATTGCGGGCTGCGGACCTCGCGATGTACCAGGCGAAGTCCTCCGGTCGCGGCCGATACCAGTTCTTCGCAGACGCGATGCAAGAGGAGGCCCAATCGAGGCACGCGCTCGAGTGGGCTTTGCGGCGCGCGGTCGAGAAGGGCGAGTTCCAGCTCATGTATCAGCCGCAGGTCTGCCTGAGGACCGGCATGGTCATCGGCGTCGAGGCACTCCTCCGATGGATGAGTCCAACCCGCGGCCTGCTCACGCCCTACCACTTCATCTCGGGACTCGAAGAGTTCGGGCTGATCAACGAGGTTGGGGAGTGGGTCCTGCAGACCGCGTGCGAACAGGTTCGACGCTGGCACGCGATGGACTTCGAGCCCATGCGCATTGGAGTCAATGTATCGGCGCACCAGTTCGAAGACCCGATGCTGATCGACAAGATTCGTGGCGCGCTCAAAGAGACGAAGCTGCCGCCCGAGTTTCTCGAGCTCGAGCTGACCGAGAGTTGCCTCATGAGCGACCCAGGCGACGCCGGCGCGCTCCTTCGCGAGCTCCGTCAAGTGGGCGTGCGGATTGCCATCGACGACTTCGGCACGGGCTACTCGTCACTCACGTATCTCCACGACTTCTCGCTCAACGCGCTCAAGATCGACAAGAACTTCGTGCAAAGCGTCGAGGCCAACGACCGCGGCGGTCCGATCGCGAACATGATCGTCGGCCTCGGAAAGAACCTCGGACTGGATGTGATCGCGGAGGGCGTCGAGACCGAAGCGCAGCTGGAGTACCTCCGTAACCAAGGGTGCGACGTCGCGCAGGGATATCTCTATGCACGCCCCGAGGCCCCCGACGCGCTGGTCGCGTGGCTCTCCGAGCATCAACGGGTCTCCGAAACCCGCGTTCGGTCCGTTCCGGCGCGCAAGCCCGAGGACGAGACCGGCACCTGAGCACCACGACCGTGTGCTAGCGTGTCTGTCATGCCGGCCGCGACGGTGCTCGTCGTCGACGACGAACGAAACATTCTGACCTCCGTTTCACGCGCGCTCGGGTTCGAGGGATATGAAGTCGAGGTGGCGGGCAGCGCGGAGGTCGCACTCGACAAGATCTCGAAGCAGAGCTTCGACGCCATTTTGCTCGATGTGCAGCTTCCAGGCATGAGCGGGCTGGAGCTGCTCGACGAGCTGGGCAAGCGCGGTGTCGGCACGCCGGTGATCATGATGAGCGGACACGGCACGATCGACGTGGCGATGGAGGCGGTGCGCCGGGGGGCGGACGACTTCATCGAGAAGCCCGTAGGCAGTGATCGACTGGTGCTCGCACTCGGACGAAGCCTTCGCCTCCGCGCGCTACAGCATGAGAACGCCGAGCTTCGGCGACGGTACGGTGCCGGCGAGACTCTTCTCGGGACGAGCTCGGCGATCCAGCGGCTTCGCACGCAGGTCGAGCTCGCGGCGAGGTCGAACGCCGCGGTGCTCATACTTGGCGAGCGAGGCACGGGAAAAGAGCTCGTGGCTAGCGCGATCCACGCCGGCTCGGCGCGGGCAGAGGGTCCCTTCGAGAAGCTCAATTGCGCGGCGGTGCCCGAGGGGCTGATCGAAAGCGAGCTGTTCGGGCACGAGGCAGGCGCGTTCACCGGCGCAACCAAGAAGCGCTACGGCAAGTTCGAACGAGCGAGCGGTGGAACCCTGTTTCTCGACGAAATCGGCGACATGCCCCACCAGATGCAGGCCAAGCTGCTGCGCGTGCTTCAGGAAGGCGAGCTCGAGCGGGTCGGTGGCAGCGCCCCCGTTCGAGTGGACGTGCGCGTGGTCGCTGCGACGAACAAGGCGCTCGAAGCCGAAATCGAAGCGGGTCGGTTCCGCGCCGATCTCTTCGATCGGCTCAATGTCGTGCCCCTGCAAGTACCACCCCTGCGCGAGCGCGCCGATGACGTGCCTCTGCTCGCAGAGCACTTCCTCGCGCTCGCATGCGAGGCGCACGACCGGCCGGGAAAGAAGCTCTCCGCGGATGCAATGGCGTTGCTCGCCAGATACCCATATCCAGGCAACGTGCGCGAGCTCAGAAATCTGGTCGAGCGGCTCGTCATCCTGACCCCTGGCGAGGCCATCACCGAACCTGAGGCGCGGGCGCTCTTGCCGATCGCTCGGTCCGAGGCTTCGGAGAGCTATTTTCAGCCGGAAACACCGCTGCGCGAGATGCTCGAAGCGGCCGAAAGGGACTTGATCACGCGCGCGCTTCGACACCGCGACGGCCACGTGACGAGGACAGCGGCGGACCTGGGCCTAGAGCGGAGTCATCTCTACAAGAAGATGCGCGCGCTCGGCATCCGGAAACCGGATTCGCAGTGACGTTGCGTTCCGGCCCGAGCCAACATAGAGATCGTCATAGGTTTCGAGGCCACCTTGTTCGATAATCTCCTCCCCATCGACCCCGAAGTCGCAGCCCGGATCGAGGCGCTCGACCTCCAGTTCAACAAATTCGGGGTCGACCCCTACGGTATCGACAAAAACGATCTGATCCGGCTCGTGTCGGCGTTCGCGTGGATCTATCGTTTCTACTTCAAGGTCGACGTGTACGGGCTCGACAACGTGCCGCCCCGCGGGAGAGGGATTCTCATCGGCAATCATTCGGGAGGCGTCGCGATCGACGGCGCCATGGTGATGGGATCGATGCTGCTCGACGCCGAGCCACCGCGGCTCCCGCACGCGATGATCGACAAGTTCATCCACCAGTTTCCAGGCGCTTCCCAATTGATGGCCCGCACCGGCCAGTTCACGGGCAATCCGGACCAGGCGATGCGCTTGCTCAGCGACGAGCGGCTGCTCCTCGTATTTCCCGAGGGCGCTCGGGGCACCGCAAAGCTCGCGAAAGACGCGGATTCCTTGGTGGAGTTCGGCAGCGGCTTCATGAGACTGGCGCTCGAAACCAAGAGCCCGATCATCCCGTTCGGCTTCGTCGGCGGCGGAGAGGCGTTGCCGACGGTCGCGAACCTCAAGCGACTCGGAAGACTGCTCGGGGTGCCTTACATTCCCGTCACGAAGTGGGGCGTCCTGATCCCCAAGCCGACGCGATTTCAATTGCTCTACGGAAGGCCGATGAGGTTCGAGGGCACCGGACACGAGCGTGACGAGGTCGTGGGAGCGATGGTCGATCAGGTCAAAGAGCGGATCCACGGCTTGATCCAACAAGGCCGTGCCCTCAGGGAGAAGAAGATCTCCGAGGAAGATCTCGTGCTGTGATGAGAGTTCTGGTCACAGGCATCTCGGGTACGCTCGGACGATTGGTCGGGCTGGAGCTCTTGCGGCGAGGCTACGATGTCGCCGGCATCGACCGCCGCCCATGGCCCGATGGGCCGCCCGAGATCGAAGTCCATCAATTCGACATTCGAAAGCGCCCCGCCGAAGACGTGTTCCGGACCTATCGGCCCGACGCGGCGATCCACATGGCGACGGTCACGCACTTGGTCCACCAAAGCCCCGACCGTATGCGCGTGAATCTCTACGGCACCCGGGCGTTCATCCACCACTGTCATGCCTATGGTGTCAAACAGGCGGTTTTCGTGGGTCGCCACACCTTTTACGGCGCTGCGGCCGACTCCCCGCTCTACCACACCGAGGACGAGCCACCGATCTCTGCACACGCTTTCCCGGAGCTCGCTGACCTGGTCGCTGCAGACCTCTACGCGGCCTCGGCACTCTGGCGCTACCCGGAGATCGCGACCGCGGTCTTGCGTATCGTCTACACGCTCGGGCCGAGCCGTCATGGAACGCTCGCGACCTTCCTGGGGGGCCCCACCGTTCCGCTGGTCATGGGCTTCGACCCGCTGTTTCATTTCATTCACGAACGCGACGCTGCAGAGTCGATCGTGACCGCGCTGGCCCACAAGCTCCACGGCATCTTCAACGTCTCGGGACCGACGCCCGTGCCGCTCTCCACGATCGTGAAAGCGGCGGGGCGGCGCGCGCTGCCGATGCCCGAAACGCTATTCAAGCTCGGGCTCGGGCGCCTTGGGCTTCCTCTGCTCCCTGCGGGCGCGATCGATCATCTCAAGTACCCGATCGTCGTCGACAGCGAGGCCTTTCGCAGGGCGACGGGCTTCCAGTACTCGTACGACGAGCGCGAGACGATCAACAGCTTCCGCACGGCAGACTGACAGCGAACGCAGACGCTGGCCCTGACGCTGAACGCGGACGCGGACGCTGACGCTGTTTGTCCCGAGGAGGCTCGGTCGGGATGCGCGGCACAGCGAGTGGGCTGGAGGTGGGTCTTATCGCGCCATCAAGGGCCGTACCGACGGGTCCCGCTCGCGAGCACGGGCGTCGCGACCGTGTCGCCGATCGCGGACGCTGTCCGCTGCGCCATGGCTTCGAGGACCACCGGGTCGCGGAAAAACACGACGCGGGCGTCCGGCGGACGGGCGGCCTGCAGATGCGGCCTCGGAAGACTGACCGGGTCAGGCCGCGCAAGCCGCCCTCGGACGGCG
>Ga0209536_100005390_pt1 | contig 19897 bp, 17 predicted proteins | sample DeeMarSeWOR28_12_FD_187461 | JGI IMG/M metagenome (GOLD analysis project Ga0209536, IMG submission 187461) | Marine sediment microbial communities from White Oak River estuary, North Carolina - WOR-2-8_12 (SPAdes) (version 2) | ecosystem: Environmental > Aquatic > Marine > Intertidal zone >...
ACTGATTCGTTATTCGACATTCTGCGGTTCTTCTGTCGATAGATCACGTCTTCAGCGTGATTCGCTGTTATAACCAGACCCGACCCATGAAACGGCATATTTGAACGAGGTTGCGACATCGACCTACGGAGTCTCATAGGAGGGTTTAAGGTTCAAATGATACCCTCAAGGAACAAGAATAATTTTTAACAGTCCCTCTTCCTTTTGGTAGAGCCTGCGAAACCACTCACTGCCTTCGGAAAGAGGTGCAACCGCACTGATAAGAGCATCCACATTGATAACGCCGCGCGCCATCATATCCAGGCAAGCCGGATATTCACCGCATGACGCACACGAACCGTGTATGGTGATTTCCCGAGTGACAACGGTTTGAAGCGCCAGCTCAATGGTTGGTGAGAGGTTGCCAATCAGTGTCAGATGCCCGCCTTTGCGCAAACAATCAAGTGCAGTTTGAGAAGCTGGCGCCGTGCCGACCGCCTCAAATGCGATGGCAGCCCCCCGGCCCGAGGTCAGGCGCCGGACCTCAGAGATGACATCATCTGATCCTGCCAGAAAACCGACATCCGCTCCTTGGGCCCTGGCTAAATCCAATTTGCGGGGCTCCACATCCACGGCAATAATCAAGCCACAGCCTGCGACGCGCAGGGTTTGTATCAAAAGCTGTCCGATCATACCGGACCCAACCACCACGGCTGTATCGTTAATGGAAACCGGCGTGCGCCGCACGGCATGCAAGGCAATCGAACACGCTTCCACCATCGCGGCCCGCTGGAAGTCGAGGATTTCCGGGAGACGATAGAGGATATGTTGGGGAACGGCCACGTATTCTGCAAATGCCCCGTGCTGACGGAACTCGGTGCATGAAACGCCCAGGACCCGGCGATTGTCGCACAGATTTACTTCTCCCCGGCGGCAATGGTCGCATTGCCCGCAATAAATAGTCGAATCAAAGGTTACCCGATCACCGATGGTGTATCGCGTCACATTCCCGCCGGTCTCGGCAATGATTCCGGCAGCCTCGTGCCCCATGATGACCGGCGGGATACGCCGCCCGGTGCTCCCGTCCAACCCGTGGACATCACTTCCGCATATGCCGCAAGCCTTAACTTGAATCAACACCTCATCCGGACCGATTTCCGGTTGTTGAACATCTTGATAAACGAGTTTGTGGTAGTCCGCTAGCACTAAGGCTTTCATTGGCTCCTTGGTATGCCGTTCAGTGATTTCAATATTTTTTGCCCCGCCGCATCCGGATCAAGGCCCCTCCTCGATATTCTGCCGGCATTCTTTGTTTGCATTTAGCGCCGGTTTGGACTCGAGGCGCCAGGTTCGAAACGCCGCTAACAACACGATGCGCGAAGTGAACTAAGTTCTATGCACTCGAATTTAAAGCAGGTCCATTAATGGTTATCTCCAATAGAGGCGCTACCCCGTCACGAATGGCCTCGGCCACCAGAATGGCCAGCTCCGAGTTATCTGTACGAATAACTGGCACAAATCCGTAGCGCAAAATTTCGCTTTTGACATGATCATTGGATATCTTCACGTCTCTGCCTCTGATGACAGGTTGAAAAACAATAAGAAATCCAATAAATCCTTGAAATCCTGTCTAAAAATAAGAAAATATAAACGAATCCATTCATTGTCTAAATAATTTTTGGTGCATTAGTAAGTTACCGATGAACACCCGGCCTCGGCCCCTCCAGCAAGGCCTCGACTTCTTCCTTCGTACACCAGTTGAAGTCTCCGGGAAAGCTGTGCTTAAGCGCCGCGAAGGCCACACCGTAATCCAGCCCCATTTGCACATCCGCATTCGCGATATAGCCAAAGAGAAAGCCGGCGGCAAAGCTGTCTCCACGACCGACCTGATCAACGATATCGATGGTATATGTTCTGGTGGTGTATGCCTTCTTGCGGGTCACAGCAATCGCACTCCACAAGCATTTCCAAACCGTGTCTCCTTCGCGGTAACTGACGGCAACTACCTCCGCTGGATATCGATCAAGCAGTATCTCGGCCAGAGCTTCATCATTTTTGGCTTCAATCCCCAAAATCACACGGGTGTCGCCTTTGGTGGTAATCAGAATGTCTACATAATCCATCATGGGTGCCAGAGTTTTATTGGCCTCCTCGGGGCTCCAAAGCTTGGCCCGGTAGTTCAAATCCATGCTGATTTTGCAGCCCGTGTCTTTGGCGATCTCAAATGCCTCCAGCGTTGCCCTTGCTGCTGATTGACTGAGCGCCGGAGTAATCCCGGTCACGTGCAAACATTTGCTCTCCTTAAGAAATTCTCTCCATTTTACATCACCGGGGTTTATCTTGCTGAAAGAAGAGTTTGCACGGTCGTATACAACCGAACTGGATCGGGGTGTGGCGCCGAATTCTAAAAAATACAGACCGGCTCTCCCATCGGCATCCCATATAATTTTAGAAATATCAACTCCGAGCTCGCGCGCTTTGTTTGCAATCATGCGTCCTAACGGATTTGCCGGCAGTATGGATACCCAGGCACTTTTCATCCCGAGACGACTGACACCCACCGCTACATTCAATTCCGTGCCACCGATATTTAAATCCAGGGTTGTAGTTTGTTCGAGCCTTTTGAAATCCGGTGGCGAAAACCGGATCATCGCCTCTCCAAAGGCAACCAGATCATACATGGGTGTCCTCCAATATCGATTCGGTGTTCTCGCTCTTACAAGAAAACCACCGTATATGCAAAAGTTAGTTAAGTAGATATATTACTTCCAAAAAAGGATCAATCTTAAACTAATCGAAATGGGATAATGTGATCCATATTTGAGTTTGACACTTAATGTCGTATCTCCTATTAAGATGAACCTAAATTGAGTGTTTCACATGTTAAAAAGGGATCATCAACATTAAAGGAGAAAACGACGTATGAACTTACCGAAAATGGTGGGCGTCAAACAAAAATTTAACACCAACTCGATTAAGGATATTCGAAAGGCGGTAAGATCAACATTGGCGACCATCAGACCTGAAAAATATGTATCGCCGGGAGAGAGCGTGGCCATCACTGCCGGCAGCAGAGGAATTGCCAATATTGCCGTCATAATGGCGGAACTCATCGCTGAATTAAAAAGAGTTGGCGCCGAACCCTTTATTGTCCCTGCCATGGGTAGCCATGGAGGCGCCAACGCCGAAGGGCAAAAAAGAATCATTGAACACTACGGCATCACCGAGGAAGCGATGGGCGTTTCCATCCGGTCGTCGATGGAAGTTGTTCAAATCGGTAAAACCCCTGAAGGCATTCCCGTCTTACTGGATCAAAATGCTCACCAGGCTGACCGCATTATTGTTGTCAATCGGGTTAAACCCCACACCGATTTCAAGGGTGAAATTGAAAGTGGTCTGATTAAAATGATGGCAATTGGACTCGGCAAACAAAAGGCTGCCGATCATTATCATAATGTCTTCATGCGCCTGGGGCATTATCACGTGCTAACTTCAGTGGCCCGCGAGATCATCAAACAGTGCCCGATTGCTTTCGGTCTGGCGCTGGTTGAAAATCAGCGCGATGAAACTGAGATTATTCAAGCCATACCGGCTGCAAACATTGAAGAAACCGAGCGCGAATTGCTCGTCGTCGCGAAAAAATTACTACCGGGAATACCGTTTAACCCTATCGACTTACTCATCGTCGACGAAATGGGCAAAAATATTTCAGGCACCGGTATGGACCAAAACGTTATTGCACGAACGGTTATCCCCTACCACCAAGTGCCTTCAAAACCTCAGATTACACGCATTTTTGTACGAGATCTAACTTCCGATTCAGAGGGAAATGCCACCGCCATCGGCAATGCGGATTTCACCACCCGAAGGCTGGTGGATAAGATCGATCACCGGGCCACCAATATGAACGCCATTACATCTTCATGTCCCGAGGCCGTCCGCATACCGCCGTTTTTTGATAATGACCGAGAGACTATTGAAACGGCGCTGAACACCATAGGCGAAGTGGCACCGCAAAACGCCCGGATCGTTCACATTAAAAATACATTGATGCTGGAAAAAATGTATATATCCGAGGCATTGATAGCCGACGCCGAAAATCTGAATGATGTCGAAATATACGCTGACCCAAAATACTTGGAATTCGATGCGCAAGATAAACTGGTCTCTGATCTTTAAGTGGCTAGAATCAGTGACTCCGCTTGAGATAGGCTCTATAGGTGAGCTGATTCGCGGATGTGTGACTGTCTGAGTCGCGTTATAGGAAAAAGGTCTATTTTAACAGGGTAAATCCGTGGGTCTGCCTGCCCTGTGGAATGCGAAGCCTATTCCTCTGGGGCGGCTAATTAAAATTCGGTTATTACCGTTACACCGGTGGTGGAAAAGCTATTCATATTGGCGAGTGCTTCTATTGACTCATCCAAACGGATCGTTTTCCCAATCAATTTTTCCGGGCGTAACTTCCCCGATTTAATCATTCTCAGCAAGGCTGGATAATTGTAAGCTTGGATGCCGTGGCTTCCCAAAATTTCAAGCTCATTGGCAATCACTTTATCCATGGGTACGGCTGGGTGGCGATGATCCGCCAACATCAGTCCAACCTGGACATGCTTCCCACGCTTTCTTAAATTGGCAATCGAGTTAAAACAGGTCGCAGGGCTGCCAAGCGCGTCAATAGATACATGCGCGCCGCCTTGGGTGACATCTACAACACGTTCGACCACATTGTTTATTTCCTTTGCATGAATTGTTGCCGACGCGCCAATCGATCGAGCAAGCTCAAGTTTTTCATCGGCAATATCAATTGCGATAACATTTGCACCCAGCGCGTTGGCAATCATAACCGCCGATAAACCAACCCCGCCGCAGCCGTGCACCGCAACCCATTGCCCGGCAGAAACCCTGCCTTGCGCCACGACTGCCCGAAAGGAGGTCACAAATCGACAGCCCAGACTCGCCGCAGTGACGTCATTGAGGTCAGATGGCAGACCTACCAGATTGGTGTCGGCGTAATCGATGGCCACAAATTCAGCAAAAGAACCCCAATGGGTAAACCCCGGCTGAAATTGCCGATCACAAACCTGGTGGTTTCCGGAAAAACATTGGGGGCAGGCGCCGCAACCACAAACGAATGGAAGCGTTACCCTGTCGCCGATACTCCACCTCCTGACATCTCTTCCGACCGCCTCAACCACCCCGGCGATTTCATGCCCGGGCACGTGGGGTAATTTAACATCAGGATCATGCCCCATCCATCCATGCCAATCGCTTCGACACAGGCCGGTTGCCATTACCTTCAGGACAACACCGTGTTTCTGCGGGGTTGGGTCCGGTACGTTTTCAATTGTCGGTGGTTTGGCGAACTCATCGTATAAAACAGCTCTCATGGTGATTCCTTTCGTTAAAAAATGAATGTGTCTCTTGGGAAATCTGGTTATCTGCAAAGCACAAGTGACTTCTTCTGGAATAGGCTTTGGAGGTGAGCCGATTCGCGGATGGTTGACTGTCTGAGTACATTAGGGAGCGTTACATCAAACAGCTTGATCCTGTCACAAGAGACCACAAATACTTCATACTTCTCACTTATTTATTGATCTCGAGGTTCTGTTTGCTGTTACGCTCCCTTATGTGCGAGTTTCACACCGCCGCGGATCGGGTTATCTTCAAAGCCTATGTGACTCACTTGAGCTTTCAGGATAACCGTATTACCCACTTATACCCACGACAGGTCCGGAACACGTCGATGCCAGTCGGTGGCTTGTTGATAAGCATAACCGGCACGCAGCACCACATCCTCTTGGAACGGTTTTGCGTAAATCATCAGTCCGATGGGGAACCCGTTTTTCGTAAATCCGCAGGGAATGCTCAAGCCGCACATGTTCAGCACATTTCCGATACTGGTGTTGCGGAGATAGAGAGCATTGTGTTCCAAGTAATTTTCAAGGGTTGTGTCAACCTCGATTAACGGTTGAGCCGGCACAGGTGTTGTTGGAACCAACAGAATGTCCACATCCTGCAAGGTGTTGCCGACTTTGGCCCTCAGTTGTTTGGCAGCGTAACAGGTTTGCAGGTAGGTTTCGGCCGTAATGTCTTTACCTTTTATCATCCGCTGAGCGACCACCGGATCTAATTCATCGAAGTTCTCTTCCAGCCACATCTTGTTGACGACATAGCCCTCGGACGCGATAATCACTGCGCCGGGATTTAACTGTGAGGCCTCTTTGGCTTCAGGAAATTCAATCCGGCTTACCTGAGCGCCCAAGTCTTCGAAAACCTTGCCGCATTCCCGCACCGCCTTTTCGACTTCCGGGGAAACTTTTTCAAAAAAAACGGATTCAGCGAAGGTCATGCGCATTCCGCTTACCCCGCCCCTTAATTCCTTGAGCACATCTTGGGGGGCCAGACCGCATGTGATCTCATCATCGACGTCGGCTCCTTGAAGGCACTGATAAACCAGGGCCGCATCCTCCACCGTGTGCGTCAGCATCCCAACCGAGTCCAATGTCCAACTCAAGGGGTAAACCCCGGCCCGGCTGATCCGCCCCACCGTGGTTTTTAAACCCGTCACACCGCACAAAGCTGCGGGGACGCGCACCGATCCTCCGGTGTCCGTCCCAAGCGCCATGGGCACCATGCCGGCCGCAACAGCAACAGCGGATCCGCTGCTGGAACCCCCTGGTAAATGCGGTACCGCCCCCCAAGGATTGTGAGGTGTACCGTGATCATGATTAATCCCCACCCCGCTGAAGGCGAACTGAACGGTATTGGTTTTACCAAGCAAGATCATTCCGGCTCTATTCAGCTTTCGAATTACGCGGGAATCCTTTTCAGCAAAATTGTTTTCGAACAATTTTGAGCCCACCGCCGTGGGAAGACCTCTGACATCAAATAGATCTTTGGCGGCATATGGAATTCCATGCAAAATTCCCAGATCATTTCCGGTGCGCAACGCCTGGTCTGCAAATTGGGCTTGTTCAACCGCCTTTTCTTTGCACACTAAATGAAAGGCATTCAGGTTGCCATCCAATGATTCGATACGAGACACGCAATGCTTCACTAGCTGGAGAGCAGACATATCTCCTTTTCGGATGCGTGCAGCAAGGTCAACGATACTCCCATATTCCGACACGATTTGATCCATCATTCTCTCGCTGTATGAGGGATGAGCGAAGCGAACTGGGTTCTATTTTTCGCCTCCCAGTTGTTCCAATAGCATTGCCAGTGATGAGTGATCCAGATCGCCATTTCCCCTGGCGATCTGAGCATTCATCAGCTCGGCAACGGTGGATGTTGTCATTAACGGCAGTGATACCTCGCGGCCGGTTTGTAAGGCAATTCCGAGATCTTTGCGGTGCAGCCGAATTCTGAATCCGGGCTGGAAATTACGATTGATAATCCGCTGACCGTGCAGATCAAGGATGCGGCTTTGGGCAAATCCTCCCAGTAACGCCTCGCGGACCTTGGTTGGATCCACTCCCGATTTTCGAGCGAGAATTAAGGCTTCCGATACCGCCTGGATCGTCACTCCAACCACAATCTGATTGCAGGCCTTGGTCACCTGGCCGGCTCCCGGCTCGCCAATAAGCACAATATTTTTCCCCATAACCTCAAAGATGGGCTTGGCACGTTGAAACGCGCCTTCAGAGCCGCCCACCATAATCGAGAGCGTTGCTTCTTTGGCCCCTACTTCACCACCGGAGACCGGGGCATCCAATGATTCTACCCCTTTCGCTTTCAAGTTTTCATAAACAATGTGGGCTGTAGCAGGCGCAATCGTGGACATATCGATAAACAACATCCCTGAGCTTAGGCCATCAGCTACCCCATCTTGACCAAGAACCACCTTTTCGACGTCGGGTGAATCCGGAAGCATGGTAATGATGACATCGCTCTGTTGGGCAACTTCTTTAGGAGATGCAGCCGGTGCGGCGCCTTCTGCGGCAAGCTCATCAACAGGTCCTCGGCTACGACTGTGCACCACCATAGGATAGCCCGCTTTGATTAGATTGCGCGCCATCGGTTTGCCCATAATTCCCAGACCTATAAATCCTATTCGTTCCATGCGCACCTTCCTCTTTTTTTAATAGTTTTATCTGATTATCTGTATAAACCAAGTGACTTTTCTTTGCGTATATTTTTATATGGTGATAACCTCTATGACATAGGTAACGCATCCATTCAAGTCTTCTTCGCCAGCAAGGCTCCGAGTTTGATGGCCTCGATCATTGACTGAGGATTGGCCCTGCCCTCACCTGCTTTACCAAATGCCGTCCCATGGTCCACTGATGTTCTCACGATGGGTAACCCCAGGGTGACATTCACTCCGGACATCGCTCCCCACTGTCCTGTCTGTTCATCATATTGAAATCCGATCAGCTTGGTGGGAATATGCCCCTGATCATGATACATGACCACGACGGCATCATACATGCCGCCTTTCATTTTTGAAAAAATCGTATCAGCCGGGATGGGCCCATCCACATTTTTACCCCCACGCACGGCCTCTTCAACCGCCGGTAAAATTTCATCATCGTCCTCATGCCCGAACAATCCCCCCTCACCGCAATGGGGATTCAGTCCGGCAACGCCTATTTTCGGTTCAGCAACACTCATTTTTTTCAGCGCTTCGTATGTGAGGTCGATGACTCTGACAATTCGGTCCTGTTTAACACGATCACAGGCCTCTCTGAGGCTGACGTGGGTGGACACGTGGGAGACTCGGAAATCACCATGGGTTAACATCATGCAGTAATCGCGGGTATGGGTCAGTGTGGCATATATTTCGGTGTGGCCGGCAAAATGATGCCCGGCGGCATGGATAGCGGCTTTACTTATAGGGCCTGTTACGGTTCCGTGAATTTCTCCATTCATAGCCAGTTCGACAACCTTAGCCACATACTCAAAGGATGCGTGACCCTGTTCAGCAGTAACTTTTTTGTAGTGCAGAGACTCCATGGCCATGTTTTTCATGTCCAATATGTCCATGGTTCCGTATTCATAAATGCCGTCGGCGACATTCACAACGGAATTTAATTTGAGTCCCACATCTGAGAAATCAAGGACATCCCGCATGGTGCGATAATCGGCCACCACCAGAGGTCGCGCTAGGGTGTAAATTTCTCTGTCATGTAACGCTTTAGACGTAATTTCCGGCCCTATTCCACCCGGATCTCCCACGGAAATCCCGAGAATGGGCCGCTTATCTGGTTGTGTTCCAGTATTCATGAAACCTCACTAACGCGTCCGGTTTACCGAAGGCACCGGCCTTGGTCACCACCGGCGAGCCATCCATGAGCCCGCCTCGTATTCGTCCCTGCACCATACCGGTGATAACTTCTCCTTGAACACTTACTCCGGTGGATCCTAAGGCATCTAAAACCGCAGCGGCAGTGTCACCCCCGGTCAAAAATAAACCCGCCGGTTTGACGACGTCAACTAGGGCCCTCACGAAGACCGCCAGCCCTTCAACGATGCGTCCGGCATCGGACATCCCGGTTTTTGAACAAGTGATATGGCCGCCGTCGGCCACCGATTGGGTCCTGATAATCAAATCTTTTTCCGCCAATATCTTACCTGCTCCCCGGGCCTCCGACACCAGTTTTGCATGTGCTTTTGGACCAGTCAACAGGGCCGCAGCAAGTGAAACAGTTTCGTAGGGATGGTTCGCCACCAACGTTTCGATCTGGCGGGAGGCAACCTCGGAAGCCGAACCACACACCAGAATCAAATGGCCGTCGGGCATTTTTTTATGTTCGGCGGTCGATCGGGACACCTTCGCACGCAGAGCAGCGGTCATGCTTGAGGCCAGACCGGCCGATCCCACCGGCAAAATTTTGTAAGGCAATGAAAAAGCCGTCTCGGCAATCTTTTCCAAGTCGCTCTGCGATTGGGCATCAAAGGTCACGTGTCGAACACCATCAACCAAAATCTGTGTGACGGTTTTTCGCAGTTCGTCGTCCGGTTCGCGAAGCCACTTTAAATGCACATGTCTGACCGGATGGTTGCTCTGAGACTCTATGACGCATGAAAGTCTGGCATCCGTTACCGGCGTCACGGGATCAAAGGCAATCTCGGTTCGATCCACCGGGGTCCCGTGCACCATATGCACGTTATTCACGGTGGTGCGCCCCATTTCCGGAAACGCCGGAGCGATAAAGCTGGCATCATAGGTCAACTTCTCCACCAGGGCATCGACTTCGGTTCCAATATTACCCCGAAGACAGGAATCAACCTTTTTATACATCCAATCCAGTTGCAAATCCTGCAAACGGACGGCAATCTTTGTCAGCCGTTGACGGCAACTGACCGGTTGCAAAGCGCGACTGTTGGTGTAAATCGCCAGAGCATGGGAAGATACTGATAGTGGCTCTATAATTTCTTGGGATATGCGGTCATGGGCAACCAGCAGCACGTCGTCGAAATAGGGACAAAATTGAACCCCGGTATCCGCTGCACCGGTTAAATCGTCTGCTATTATGGCAATTTTCCGAAACATAGGTATTAAATTCGGCAGGCCTTCAAAAGTTCATGTAGCCGATGTCGTCAATCGATTTTATGCTTTATGATGGCGCCCTTATCGGCTGACTCAGCCAGTCGTGCATAGAGTGCGAGGTATCCTTTTTTGTATTTGGGCTCGGGACGTTTCCAGCCGCTGAGGCGTTCTTCGATTTCGTTTTTCGAAAGATGCAGTTTCAAGCTGCGGTTTGGAATATCAATCGATATGGTGTCCCCGTTTTCAACCGCGGCCAATGGACCGCCTTCGGCAGCTTCCGGTGAAATATGTCCGACGAAACAGCCATTGTTGGTCCCCGAAAACCGACCATCCGTTACGACGGCGGTTTTCAATGCCAACCCTCGACCGTAAAGCAACTTCATCGCCTTGTACATCTCGCGCATACCGGGACCGCCCTTGGGCCCCTCGTAGCGGATGACGAGCACTTCGCCCTCGCTGACCCTGCCCTCAAGAATTGCGTTGTCGGCCTGCTCTTCAGAATCGAAGCAATGTGCTTTGCCGGTGAAGGTATGCATGTCCGCATGAATGGCGGCCGGCTTGGTAATCGCTGTATTCGGTGCCAGATTACCACGCAAAATCGCCAGTCCGCCTTCCTGGCTCCACGGATCGTCGAAGGATCGAATGATGGTGTTATCCGGATTTTTGGCATCGGCAACATTCTCTGCCACGGTTCTGCCGCTGACGGTTAATGCATCAGCGTGCAATATCGGCAGCAGTTGTTTCATGACGGCCGGAACACCGCCGGCATGATGGAAATCGGGAACATTGGAAGCGGCCGCGGGATTCATTTTGGCAACATGAGGTGTACTGCGGCAGAGCTTTTCAAACAGATCCATACTCACATCAAAATCCGCTTCGTACCCGATGGCCGGAATGTGCAAGGCAACGTTGGTCGATCCGCCGATAGCCGTGCTGACTCGAATACCGTTCTCGATACCTTTGCGGTTGAGTATTTGACGGGCGGTTATACCCTGTTGCACCAACTCGACGATCCGACGCCCCGAGTCTTGGGCAATTCTCAGACGGTCGGCAAACGTGGCCGGGATAGTGGCACTCCCCGGAAGAGATAACCCCATGGCTTCGGCCACACAGCACATGGTATTTGCCGTTCCTAAAAAAGAACACGATCCACAGGTGGGTGTGGCACATTGCTCCAGCGAAAGAAATGTGCTCTCATCGATGTCACCGGCTTTCAGCATTCCAAGCCCCTCGGTCAGCGACGTTGAATCCGAGGGACGACCGTCAAAATAACAGCCACCTTCCATCGGTCCTCCGACGACCATAATGGCGGGAAGATCCAGTCTGGCGCCTGCCATAAGCATGGCCGGGACAATCTTGTCGCAGGAGCCTAGAAGAACCACAGCGTCGAGACGATGCGCTTCTATCATCATTTCGATATCGTTGGCGATCAGGTCCCGCGTCGGCAATATAAAATGCATGCCTGCATGGCCCTGGGCGATACCGTCACAGGCGGCAATTACACCGAACTCAACAGGTGTTCCACCGGCCTGCCGAATGCCCTGCTTAACGAATTCCGAGACCTGATTGAGGTTATAGTGCCCCGGTACGACACGGTTCCAAGAATTTGCAATGCCGATCATGGGGCGCTCCAGATCGTAGTCGCTGTATCCCATGGCTTTGTAAAGCGAGCGGTGCATGGACCACTCCGGTCGTTGAAGAATTTGGTTGCTGCGCCAACTCATTGTAATTCCTTTCTTTTATCTATTATTCGATACAATCCAAATCTGACTGGATTTCGATAACCGATTATTCGTTCTGAATTTTCTTAGCAGTCTCCCATAAGGGTGTCAACTGCTCTGAAACGGTCAGTTGAGCCAAATTACCGTCCCAATCAAGTGAAAAATCGGTTGGAGTCCTTGGTTATTTGTTGTGGGAGAGTTTTTTCTTGACAGATTTGAGGCATGGGTGTTTTACATGGTTTAAAACCATCACCCATCAACGACATGGTGCGTAGTATCTTATCGTGAATCCGACCGTCTGTGAAAAACATCAGGGGTATTGAGTTGCAAAAAATGTGAATTGGTGACAGATGGTTTCCCCGTTTTGGTTTCCTAACCCACACACAGAAAGGAGGTAAACCGTAAAACTGCATCATCGGTATATTTCCAAACATGTCCCAAAACCCGTTTCCGGCTACCTTAAAGGCAGTAAGCATGGATTGAAATGGTAGCCAATTGTAATTTTCGTTAATCTTAAACGGAATACAAGGACATACGCTTATTAACAAATGTCTGAGGAAGAAAGGAGAGCATTGGCCATGAAAAAACAAGATAACACGATTACACGTAGGGATTTTATGAAAACTACAGGTGCCGGTCTAGCTGGTGCCGCGGTGCTCGCAAGTCCCTTGGGTTCGATTGTTAAGAAAGCATTTGCGGCGACTCCGCCGAACCTGGCGGTCGAAAAAGGTGCAACTTTGAACGTGCTGCGGTGGAGCGTGTTTGTCGGCGCCGACAAGGACCTGTGGGAAGCCAATTGCGCCAAGTGGGAAAAGGCTACCGGCGGCAAGGTAATCAATGAATACCTGGCCTGGGAAGACGTCCGGCCCAAGGCCGCCATGTCGGCTGCCGTCGGCGCCGGTCCCGATATCGTCCTGGGCTGGCATGATGACCCCTTCCTCTATCCGGATAAGCTGGTGGATGTCACCGACGTCGCCGAATATCTCGGTCAACAGTACGGTGGATGGGAAGATGTGTGTTTGAAGTACGGCATTAATCCGGCCACCGGACGCTGGATTGATATTCCCATGGGCGGACCCGGCCAGGCCATTGTCTATCGCAAGAGTTGGGTCAACGAAGCCGGTTATCAGGAGGTACCGGTAGACATGGATGGTTTCATCACGTGTTGCAAAAAGCTCAAGAGTATGGGACATCCGGTCGGTTTTGCTCTGGGCCATGCCGTTGGAGACGGTAACAACTGGGCCCACGGCTTTCTGTGGGCCTTTGGCGCCAAGACGGTCAACAAGGACGGGTCCCCGGCGATCAACAGCAAAGAGACCCGCATGGCGCTGGATGCCATGAAAGACCTTTACGACAACGCCATGATTGCCGGGTGCGCTTCCTGGCTGGATCCCCATAACAACAAAGCCTACCTTGCCAACCAAATCTCCGTGACCAACAACGGAATCAGCATTTATTACGCCGCCAAGAGCAAACCGGAGTGGGCGGATATTGCCGCCGACACCTATCATCAACATCCGCCGGTCGGGCCGGCCGGCCATCCGACCGAGCTGCATCTGTTCGATCCGGCCTTCATCTTCAAACATACCGATTATCCCAACGCCGCCAAGCATTTTCTGATGTTCATGCTGGAAGAACAACAGGCCGGACCCTGGATTAACGCCATGCGCGGCTATGTCACCCCGCCGCTGAAGGCCTATCGTAACCTGCCCGTCTGGACCGAAGATCCCAAGCACACAGTCTATCGCGACTGCATCAAAAACATGCTGCCCAACGGCTACGAGGGGCCGATCGGACCGGCCTCAGCCGCGGTAATGGCGGAGTATGTGGTGGTCGATCTGTTTGCCAATTACTGCGCACGCGGAATTTCGGCCGATCGGGCCATCGACAGCGCCGAAAAAGCCATTGTCAGGGCTTACAAGTAATGACACGACTGCCGCAGAAATCAGCAGGGAGGGATGCGACTGACCGGCGAATAACCGGCAGCACCCTCCCCGCTGCCATCACAGGACACGCAAGGATAGCGCTCTGGAATGGATGAGAATATGGCTTTTTTTATTATACGGCTGACCCGGAGGTGAACACGTGGACGCAGTTGCCGTAAGAGAGCAAGAACCGAAGGTCACCTGGCTGTCGCGGGCGTTGGAGAATCCCACCATCCTGGGACTTATGTTTGTCGCTCCGGCCGAATTGCTGCTTTTGGTCTTCCTGGCCTATCCCTTCCTGCTGGGCCTGTGGCTCGGTTTTACCGATACCATTGTAGGCCGTGAGGGCAGCTTCGTCGGCTTTGCAAATTATGCCGACCTGCTGCAGGACCCCAGCTTTTGGTTGACCGTATTCAATACGTTTCTCTACACCATCGTCGCGGTAATATTCAAAGCCATACTGGGCATAGGCCTGGCCGTGATCCTCAACCGCGACTTCAAGGGCAAAGGGTTTATGCGGGCGATCATTCTGCTGCCGTGGATCATTCCCACGGCCCTGAGCGCCATCTGTTTCTGGTGGCTTTATGATTCCACCTTCAGCGGGATTTCCTGGATTTTGATGAAACTGGGTATCATCGACCACTTTATCGATTTTTTAGGCGATCCCTGGAACGCCCGCTGGTCTCTGATCGCCGCCAATGTCTGGCGGGGCATCCCCTTTTTTACCATCGGCTTGTTGGCGGGACTGCAGACCATCAGCCCCGACCTGTATGAGGCTGCGGAAATCGACGGTGCCGGCGCGTGGAAAAAATTCCGGCGCATCACGCTGCCGCTGCTCACGCCACTGCTCACCGTGGTGACGGTCTTTTCAACCATCTGGACCTTTGCGGATTTTCAGCTGGTCTGGATCATTACCAAAGGCGGGCCGGCCGGCGCCACTCATATCTTTGGAACGCTTTCCTATCAGCGGGCCATGCAGGGGGGCCATTTCGGCGAAGGAGCGGCCATCTCCAATTTTATGCTGCCCATTTTGGTCGCCTGTGTATTTATTGCCTTCGTTTTTTTGAAAAAAGAGGATTAAGCAATGGCAATCGAACGTGCCGGATCAAAGCTGTTGAGGTTTTATGTGCCGTTGGTGCTATACCTAATCTTTCTACTGTTTCCCTTTTACTGGATGATCAACACGGTCTTTAAAGCCGATACCGAGCTTTACAATCTCAACCTCAACCCGCTGTACATCCACACCTGGACACTCAGCAATCTCGTCAAGCTCTTCACGGAAACCATCTTCCTGCGCTGGATGGGCAACACCTTTTTTGTGGCGATTACGGCCACCCTGATCTCACTGGTCGCCAGCCTGCTGGCCGCCTATGCGATTCAACGGCTGCGTTTTAAAACCTCGGGTCCGACCGGCGTGGCGATCTTTTTGGGATACCTCGTTCCCCAGACGATTCTATTCATCCCGCTGGCCCACATTATTTTCAAGTTGCGTCTGTGGGACTCGCTCTGGGCTCTGGTCTTGACCTATCCGACCTTCCTCATCCCGTTTTGCACCTGGCTGTTGATGGGCTACTTTAAATCCATACCCAAAGAGATGGAGGAGTGCGCTATGATCGACGGCGCCAGTCGGATCAAGATCTTTCGCAAAATCATTTTGCCCCTGTGCCTGCCGGGAGTGCTTTCGGCCGGCATCTTTTGCTTCACCCTATCATGGAATGAATATCTTTACGCCCTGGCATTTATTTCCAGCACGGCTAAAAAGACGGTTCCCATCGGCCTGGTCACCGAACTGGTGCGCGGTGATGTTTACCACTGGGGGTCGTTAATGGCCGGTGCCCTGTGTGCTTCGGTGCCGGTGGCCCTGGTGTACTCGTTTTTTGTTGAACATTATGTCGCGGGTATGACCGGCGCTTTAAAGGAGTAAACCGAACATGGCAGACGTACGGTTAGAAAACGTGGTCAAAAAATTCGACGAGGTCGTCGCCGTCGACGAATTTAATTTGAATATCAAAGACAAGGAATTTGTGGTCTTAGTCGGACCCAGTGGCTGTGGGAAAACCACTACCTTACGAATGATTGCCGGTCTGGAGTCCATCACCAGCGGCAATGTTTACATTGGTGACAACTTGATCAACAAACTGCCGGCCAAGGACCGCAACATCGCCATGGTGTTTCAAAACTATGCCCTGTATCCGCACATGAGTGTCTTTGACAATATGGCCTTCTCCCTCGAGATGCGCAAACGTCCCAAAGATGAAATCAAACAACGCGTTCAGGAGGCGGCGGAAATACTGGGGATCGAACACCTTCTGCAGCGCAAACCCAAGCAGCTTTCCGGTGGGCAGCGGCAGCGTGTGGCCGTTGGCAGAGCTATTGTTCGAAAACCAGAGGTCTTTTTATTTGATGAGCCTCTTTCCAACCTGGATGCCAAGCTTCGGGTTCAGACCCGACTCGAATTGAAAAAACTTCACGAACGCCTGGCCACAACGGCGGTCTATGTCACCCATGATCAAGTCGAGGCCATGACCATGGGAGACCGGATTGTGGTCATGCAAGACGGACTCATTCAACAGGTAGGTTCTCCACTGGAACTTTATGATACGCCGGCCAATCGCTTTGTCGGTGGATTCATCGGCAGCCCGGCCATGAATTTTTTCGATGCCGAATTGTCCGGCTCCAAAGACGAAATGAATCTTCAAACCGGAGATGTACAACTTCGTCTGCCCTTAGAACAGTCCGCCCGTATCAAAAACTATGACAAAAATAAGGTTATCGTCGGCATCCGTCCTGAAGATCTGAAACCAGCCGCGTCCCACATCCCTGGGCAAACCATCCAGAGCACCATCGAGGTGGTGGAGCCGATCGGAAACGAAACATACGTCAACGTCGATGCAGGGGGGTTCACGTTAACAGCAGCCATCGGGCGAAAATCCCAAGCCTCACCGCACAGCGCGATTATTCTTCAACCCGCATTTGACAATCTTCACCTGTTTGATGTGGAGAACGAGAAGGCACTGATTTAAAGTGGCACTGGATGGTTTCGCCCCAATCAACTAGTAACCCAGGGCCCCAACGGGCCCTTTTTTTGGAAAATGGGACAACCGACATGACGCCGGCAAATCTATATGTAACCCGCATCATTGCCGAAGACGGTATCCGCATCTTGCAGGCTTTTGCCGACGTGCGGGTCTGGCGGGAACGACAGCTGATGCCCAGGGATATGCAGCTGCGGGCCTTTGCAGATTGCGATGGAATTCTAACAACCGGTGACATCCTTGTTAACGAAGAGCTGATCTCGGCCTGCCCGAAAGCGAAGGTATTCAGCAATCATGCCGTGGGTTACGACAACATCGACGTGCCGGCCTGCACCCGTCACGGTGTTCTAGTGGGGAATACCCCGGGTGTGCTTTCGGAAACCACTGCCGATCTTGCCTTCACCCTGCTGCTGGCTTCCGCCCGCCGCGTAGTGGAACTGGCGGGTTGGGTCAAACAAGATCAATGGAAACCGGAAACCGGTCTCCTGGAAAATCTGGGAACCGAGGTTCACCACGCGACTCTGGGCATAATCGGTATGGGCCGTATCGGCGTCGAAATCGCTCGCAGAGCCACCGGCTTTAACATGAAGATTCTCTACCACAACCGTCAACGTAACAGGAAAGCAGAAAACGAATTCGGTGCCGTCCATGTTGGTAAAGAGAATCTTTTGAGGCAGAGCGACTTTGTCAGCCTCAATTTACCCCTAACGCAAGAAACCTATCATTACATTGGCGCCAACGATTTTAAACCTATGAAACCGTCGGCTATCCTGATCAATACCGCCCGCGGTCAGCTCGTGGATCAGGCTGCGTTGCTCGATGCGTTAAAATCCGGAGAAATTGCCGGTGCCGGGCTGGATGTCACCGATCCGGAACCCATGCGGGCGGATGACCCGTTGCTCAACCTGCCTCAGGTGACGATTCTGCCCCATGTCGGCAGCGCTACCCGTGAAACCCGGGCAAAAATGGCTGAAACGGCGGCCCGCAACCTGATCAATGCGCTGAAAGGCCAGCCGATGATCAGCTGCCTTAATCCCGAAGCTTACGGCAAAGGTCGCAATAAGAAAATTTAAACGAATCCATACATATTCCAATTAATCTTCGCCGCATTCGTTACTAGGGGGTTGATAATTTTTTTTCGATTCAAATGTCGCACGAATAATAGAAGAGAACCGCAGATAAGGAGAAATGGATATGGGTATGAGATAATCAAGGGTGAATTCTCTTCAAAACCGATACAATCAATTTTGGTCGACTGACGTATGAATGTTCTCTTGCCACAACCAATTGAAGCGGAAGCAATTGCACTTCTTGAAGAGGCAAAGTGCAAAATTATGGTTGCCCCCAACCCGTCGCCTGAAACTGTCTACCCCTTGCTGCAATTAGAGAATGTTATTCTTACACCCCATACAGCCGCTCTCACTCGCGAATGCGTAACCCGCATGGCGACCGAGGCCGCACGGTGCGTCCTCGAGGTTTTTGCCGGTAGAGAACCGCCGAATATAGCCAATCGTGACGTATTGAAAAAAAAACGATGGCGGCATCTCAAACTGATTCGTTCGTTAACTCGTTGATGGGTATAACCCCATTCGCTCAACCACGATTTGGAGAATGTATTATGACACCAAAACTAACCGGAATTTTCGCCCCGATTACGACACCGTTTGTCAATGAAGACATTTCCCTGGAACATCTAAAATCCAACATGCGCAAGTACAAGGAAACAGAGTTGGCCGGATTTTTCGCCCTCGGCAGCAACGGTGAAAGCAAAAGCCTCACGGAGGACGAAAAGCTCAGGATTCTTGACGTCATCCTCCAGGAAAAAGGCGACCATCAGCTGGTGATGGCCGGCACCGGTTATGAGTCCACCCGTCAGACACTTGCCTTCAGCCAAAAAGCGGCTGCCCTGGGAGTGGATTTCGTCTCCGTTGTCACCCCTTCGTATTTTAAAAAACGGCTCACCGATGAGGCCATGGTCGGTTACTACACCGATGTTGCCGATGCGCTTTCTATTCCGGTGCTGGCATACAATGCTCCCGGATTTACCGGCATGACCCTTTCGGCCAACGTCATTGAAACCCTTGCCCGGCACCCAAATATTGCCGGGATGAAAGATACCTCAACAGGCAATATGAGCAGTTATCTAAACGTGTGCGGGGCTGATTTTGATATTCTTGCAGGAACCGTCAGCACCCTCTTTGAATCCATGCTCCTCGGCGCCAAAGGTGGAGTCGTATCGCTTGCCGACGCCATCCCACGGCCGTGTTGTGAACTCTACAATCTGTTAAAATCCGGTCATCTGGAAGCCGCCAGACAACTCCACTACCGGCTTTTCAATCTCAACCGCTCGGTCTCTGGAAGCTTCGGGGTTGCCGGCGTAAAATATGCCATGGATGTCGCCGGCTATCATGGCGGAAACCCACGTCTGCCATTACTGCCACTGACCAGAGAGGGCCAGCAGTCCATAAAGGACGCTATTTCGAAAGCGGGATTCATTGAGGTTTAATGCCGTTCAACCGACAAAATGGTAAAGCAGGTACAAAAGCCTCCATGCTGCCCACCGATTGGTGGATAATTTGACGGTATGGACTATATTTTAGCTAAAGTGATCGGTTCCAGGTTCAGGGTTCAACGTTCAAAAGTTGTAACATGCTAGTTTCAATGATTTTATTCTCAATTGTTTGGACTAGCATCTTTCACCCATTGGGTGAAACATGGAATTTGACTTGATTGGCGCGTCATATA
>Ga0209536_100005391_pt1 | contig 19893 bp, 14 predicted proteins | sample DeeMarSeWOR28_12_FD_187461 | JGI IMG/M metagenome (GOLD analysis project Ga0209536, IMG submission 187461) | Marine sediment microbial communities from White Oak River estuary, North Carolina - WOR-2-8_12 (SPAdes) (version 2) | ecosystem: Environmental > Aquatic > Marine > Intertidal zone >...
CGACCCCTACGGCCGTAGTACGGATCAGGGTAGAGGGAGACCACATCTGCCCGCCGGGGCATCCGCTGGAGGGGATGCAGACTTTGCTCTTCATTGATGAAGTCGTTGTCGAATCATGAAGACGGAAAGGAAACCTCTGCAATGGACTCCCCCGGACGATCGTTGCCGGTTGTCGTCCTCCTGCTGGTCCTGTCCTGCGCCGGGCCGCGAGATGCCGTGAACCTCCAGATGGAGCCAGAGCTCTTCGGAATCACCCCGGATGGAGATAGCGTGTTTGCCTATACCCTTCGCAACTCCTCAGGCATCGAGGCAAGAATCATTACCTTCGGAGCTGTCCTGCAATCGCTGACCGTTCCGGACTGGTGGAACGCACGCAGCGACATCGTGCTGGGGTATGAGACGCTGGATGGTTATCTCGACGATCGGGCCTATTTCGGGGCCATTGTGGGCCGATACGCCAATCGCATCGCCCGGGGCAAATTCACACTCGGAGCGAAATCCTTCACCCTGGCCACCAACAACGGCCCCAATCACCTGCATGGCGGTCTCCGTGGCTTCGACAAGGTCGTGTGGACTGTAGATGAGGATGCCAGCGTCGCGGGACGCCTCCTCGTTCTGGACTATGTCAGTCTCAACGGGGAAGAAGGGTACCCGGGTACCCTGACGGTGAGAGTGGTCTATACACTCACGGAAGACAACTCCCTGCGTATTGATTACGGGGCACAGACTGATGCCCCGACGATCGTGAACCTCTCTCACCACTCTTACTTCAACCTGGCCGATGGGGGGAGAGGGACCATCCTCGGTCATGAGCTGATGATCAATGCGGAGGAATTCACTCCTGTCGATGCCACGCTGATTCCGACGGGAGAACTCCGCTCGGTCGATGGAACTGCACTGGACTTCCGCCGGCCGAGACGCATCGGTGAGTGCATCGATGACGACGACCAGCAGCTCCACCACGCGGGTGGGTATGACCACAACTGGGTCCTCCGCCGTCCCGGCGGGGGGTTGACCCTTGCGGCAAGACTCCGCGAACGCGCCTCCGGTCGCATCATGGAGGTGCATACAACTGAACCTGGACTTCAATTCTATTCGGGGAATTTCCTGGACGGAACAATCACCGGGAAGCGCGGCATTGCCTATGTCCACCGCAGCGGGCTCTGCCTGGAGACGCAGCACTTTCCCGATACGCCAAACCATCGCGAATTTCCGTCAACAGAGCTCTACCCAGGGACGACCTATTCCTCAACAACTGTGTACCGCTTTCTGGTCGAGACAGAGGAAGCCCGAAGGAGTGATTGACCTCGTTAGCTGAAAGCGTTCGTTGTCCCGTTTTTGTGCACAGCCACAAGCAAGCAGACAGGACCATTTATGGCACACGTCAAGAATTCCAAGGGTGTGATTGGCATCCTCACTGGCGGGGGAGATGTTCCCGGCCTCAATCCGGCCATTCGGGCTGTCACCATTCGTGCAAGCCGAGAGGGGTTCCGCGTGGTGGGTATCCGCAGAGGCTGGGCTGGCCTGATCGATATTATCCGTGATCCCAAGGCGGACAATAGTGACAATTTCCAGTGGCTCAGTGATGAAATCGTCAACAAGGCAGGCCGAACCGGCGGGACGTTCCTCCATACCTCGCGTACCCGCCCGAGCCATGTGAAGAAGGCGAGTGTCCCAGAGCATCTCCGGGATACTTACGCCAGCGATGTGAACGACCTCACACCGGAAGTGCTTAAGAACCTGGAGTTTCTGGGCGTTGAATACATGATTCCGATCGGGGGGGACGACACCCTCAGCTACGGCGTCCGGCTCTACCAGGAGGGCGTCAAGGTGGTAGCGATCCCCAAGACCATGGACAACGACGTGCCCGGTACAGACTACTGTATCGGGTTCAGCACCTGTGTGACACGTACGATTCAGATGACCAACAGTCTCCGTACCTCAGCAGGCTCTCACGAGCGCTTCCTCGTGCTGGAGGTCTTTGGGCGATATGCGGGGTTCACCGCAATGCTGCCGACGATGGCAGGCGCCGCCAATCGCTGCGTGATCCCGGAGCACAGGTTCCAGATCGAGCGCCTAACAGAACTGATGGTGGAGGACCGCCGAAAGAATCCCAGTCGCTATTCCGTCGTGCTCGTTTCGGAAGGGTCGATGTTCGAAGGGGGAGAGATGGTGTTCTCCGATGCCGCCACCGATGCCTATGGGCATGCGAAGTTGGGTGGCATCGGAGATCTCGTTTCAGATCGCCTGAAGTCACTCTCGGCCAAGTACAACAACGGCCGGAAGATTGAGGTGATCAACCAGAAGCTCGGGTACCTCGTCCGCGGCGGCGATCCCGATGCCATTGACTCCATCGTCCCAATGGCGTATGGGAACCTCGCCCTTGACCTGCTTCTGGCGGGCATCCACGGGAGGCTTGTGGTTCTGAAAAACGGGCGTTATGACAACGTCCCTATCGACATGGTGACCTCGTCGAAAAAAGTTGTCAACGTTCGCGATCACTACAACACCGACCGCTACCGTCCCCACTACCGGAGCTTTGAGATGAAGCCGCTGTTCCTGATGACGAGCGAGATTTAGGTCGCAGCACCACGGCCCCTCCATGTGGCATACCGGATTTCCTTGCGGCGCTAACAGTACGGGGGCGGAAGCGTGGTGTCCCCCCCGGAGACGAGTGATCAGCTCGCCCCGAAGACAGCAGAGCCAGTGCGGCCCCGGTCGACCCTTACGCGTCCGTGACTGAGCCAGTCCCGGTCTCGTCCCAGCGTGGGATCACACTAATCGGTTCCTTCCTCCTCAGCGCACCAGGCAATAGCGCAGCTGGGAATGACGCTGATCCACATCGACTGTCGTGTGTCGCGCCTGGGGGGGGAGGTCCTCGACTGGGTCACCGATGTCAGGACTCCGCAGGAACTCACAAGCTGAGGGGTATCGGTGTGATATCCCGCATGATGGGAGTGGCCGGATGTGGTTACCTTGGATAGTGGGAATGGGTGATTTGTAGTTGATGGATCTTGCGGTGAACGGTCCCCAAGCACCGGTGCGTTTCATGCGTGAGCTGATCGGGGCACGACGTCAGCTCCCGGCTGTCGTTCGCTCCCTCGGGAAGGTGCTCCCGCAGGCGCGTTCGTACTATGGTAGATCCTATGCCGGCCTGGCCCTCCGGGCGCTGAGGCTCCTCCGCCGCCGTTTTCTCCCGGAAGAGGCATACCAGCTGGGCCTGTTCGATCCTTCCCTGGAGCAGGCCACACTGGATCGCTACCTGAGCAAGAGTGCCCTCAAGCAGATCCAAAACCGACTCAATCCCCTCCCCTGGGTTGGGCTCGTGGAGGACAAGGGGGTCTTTTATCGATTGTGTCGAACCTTCGGTCTTCCCATTCCCGAACTCTATGCCATCGTCTACCGAGATCGACCCGGATGGGCCGCCGGCAAACGTGCACCGCGTTCGAGGAGAGACTGGGAAGAGTTCCTCGAGTCTGAACTCCCACCTGAGTTCATCGTCAAACCTGCCTGCGGGGTCTACGGTAGGGGCGTCACTGCCTACGCCCGAAGCGAAAGGGGTTTCAGAAGTTCAACGGGTGATCTGCTCGACGCACGGGAACTGCTGAGTTGCCTGCAGGCTGACCCTCGAGACCAGGGAGTTATTCTCCAGGAACGATTGTGGAGCCACCCTGTTATCGCGCAGTTAAGTGGGACAGAAGCGCTTCAGACGCTTCGGGTCGACGCCGTTTCGACCACCGAAGGACCTCGCATCATGCATGCCGGTCTGAAGATCATTCGGGGCGGGAATCTGGTAGACAATCTTGACCGAGGTGCAACCGGTAACTTCATCATGCAGATCTCCCTCCACGACGGCCGTGTGCTCCATGGCCGCGCTTTTGAGGCGGGGCGACCCGGGTTCCTGACAATATCCCACCACCCGATCACTGGGCAGCTGCTTTCAGGGACCAGGATCCCGTGCTGGGAAGAGGTCCGCCAGGTCGCCCTCCAGGCAATGGATCTGTTCCGTCCTCTCAAGGCTGTGGGGTGGGATATCGCCGTCGCCGGCGACGGTGTGCGCGTGATCGAGGGAAATGCCTGGTCTGACCCTCCTCTGCTCCTGCAGGGGGCGATCAGGCGGCCACAGGGGGTTCGCGAGCCTGCTGATTTCTTGAGTCGACTCTACTCAGGGACCGGCATCGTGTCCGTGTCGCCCCAGGACCCACCTCCCGAGACATGAGGAGACGACAGTCAACACGGGTCGCCCGAAGTGGGCAGAGAGCGCGTCAGGGTTTCATCTCTCTCCTGAAAATCCTGCCGGCCATCCTGAGGATCCACGGCCCGGCAGCATTGGGTAACGCACGGCGATTTGGGACACTCCTGCGCATGCGTTTCATGCCAGAGGAAGCGTTTCAGCTCGGCCTCTTTAGCCCGGCACTCCGAGCGCACGACATCAAACGGTACCTGAGCAAAAGCGCGTTGAAACATCTCCAGGAAAGGCTCAATCCGGAATCGTGGGCAATCACGGTCGAGGACAAAGTCCTCTTCTACCGGTTGTGCCGCGAATTGAACATCCTAACTCCAGAGCTCTACGCCGTTGTCTATCGCTCCCTGCCAGGATGGACGAGGGAGGGTACCGTTCCCGGCCGGGCCTCAGCATGGGTGGAGTATCTGAGAAAGGGACTTCCGGCGCCTGCAGTGCTCAAGCCAGGTTGGGGTGTCTACGGTCGGGAGGTACGGATCCTCTCCCGGGCAGGAGGGCACTTCATCGATCACGCAGGGGAGACCTGGACCCCGCAACGTCTCGTCGAGAAGATGTTTGACGACCCCGCCGATCGAGGGTGGATCCTTCAGGAACAGCTGCGCAACCACGACCTTCTGCGCCGCCTCAGCGGGTCGGAGTCGCTCCAGACGTTCCGCATCATCACGCTTGCCGGAGCCGACGGGACGAGTATTCTGCATGGCCACCTCAAAATCATTGTTGGCAACAAAGCCATTGACAACAACGAACGCGGGTTGCACGGGAATCTCCAGGCGCAAGTTGACTGCGCACGCGGCACCCTGGGACCAGGGGTGATACTTCGAACGGACGGTCGCGGCATGGAGCGCCACACGAACCATCCCACAACGAATCAGGTGATCGAGGGACTGTCCATTCCCGGCTGGACCCAGCTCTGTTCCTTCACGCTGAAGGTCGCCGAAGAGTTCCGGCCCCTCCAGACCGTTGGATGGGATGTCGCGCTGACCCCACGGGGGCCACGGATCGTGGAGGGAAATGCCTGGTATGATCCGCCCCCTGTTGGACAAGGCGAGGAAATCGCTTCCCTTGCCCGCGCACTACACAAGGAACGAAAGGAAACTCGATGAACGATCACTCCCCGCACTGGCTTCGCTGGGCGCGCGAACTCCAGGCTATTGCGCAAACAGGTCTTGCGTTCAGCACGAGCGGCTACGACACAGAACGCTATGGCCGTATTGCCGATATAGCGGCCAGGATAACCGCCCAGGCCAGCGCCCTTGATGAACAGGGTCTTTTGAGTATCTTCCTGGCACACCCTGGGTATGCAACACCAAAGGTCGACGTCCGGGGAGCAGTGATCCGGGACGGAAGAATCCTGCTCGTGCGGGAGAAGCAGGATGGCCGTTGGTGTATGCCTGGTGGGTGGGCCGATGTGGGTGAGCGGCCCTCTGAGATGGTCGTCCGGGAGGTGCGGGAAGAGAGCGGTTTCGATGTCACCCCTGAGAAGGTTGTTGGTGTTTTTGACGCCAACCGCGAGGGGGGTGCACTCCAGTTTTTCCATGCGTACAAGATTGTATTCCTCTGCAGGCTCCTGGGAGGAGAAGCACGGACAAGCAACGAGACTCTCGCCGTGGATTTCTTCTCCTTGCATGCGCTGCCGCCCCTGTCATCGAATCGCACACACCCGCGCCATATCCTCGAAATCGAGCGTCATCTTCAGGACCCGTTACGCCCGGCCGCATTCGAATGATCAGCGCGGCCACTCACACTTGCGAGGGGCCCCAGAATGCCCTTGCTTGGTGAACTCAGTGCCCTGCTGACAGCGCTCCTCTGGTCGGCAAGCTCCATGGTGTTTGCCGCCGCCACACTGCGTGTCGGATCCGTTCGTGTCAACGTCACCCGGCTTGTGCTGGCCTCGATCTACCTCCTGGCTCTCATCCTCGTCCTCCACCTTGATTTCTCCATGTCGGCAACCCAGATAGGGCTGCTGACCTTGAGCGGCATCGTCGGCCTGGCGCTCGGGGATAGCTTTCTCTTCAAGGCCTTTCAGCATATCGGCGCCCGGCAGAGCATGCTCATTCTCTCGATCGCCCCCGCCATCGCTGCCCTGCTTGCCTTTCGCTTCCTAGGGGAAGATATTTCCGCTTGGGGAATTCTCGGGATGGGCATTACACTCTTCGGTGTCATGGTGGTCCTCCTGGAACGCCGAACAGCCGTAAATGCCTCAAAAAGGGGCGACTGGGTCGGAATTCTCCATGCATTTCTCGGTGCACTGGGACAGGCGGTTGGCCTGATATTTGCAAAAATGGCATTCGCCGAGGGTCCGGTCAACGGGTTCGTGGCGGCGCTGGTGAGAATCCTCGCGTCGCTCGTCCTGCTGCTGCCGGCAACCCTCCTGACAGGCAGGTTGACACGCACGATGGAGGCGCTGCAAAAGGATAGACCCGCGGCCCTTCTCACGGTGGCTGGTTCGATCCTGGGGCCCTTTCTCGGCATCTCGTTCAGCCTGATCGCCGTGGCGCATACGCAAGTCGGGATCGCGGCCACCATCATGGGAACGGTGCCGATCCTGATGCTGCCGATGGTGCGGGTGGTCTACCGGGAACGCCTCTCGTGGCGGGCGATCACCGGTGCGATGGTCGCGGTCTCTGGCGTAGCGATCCTCTTCCTCCGGTAGCGGTCAGGGACTAGGAATTACCGCGGTTGCGATTTCACCACAGAGAGAGAATGATGAAACTTCAGGCAATACGAGTGACGGCACTCCCGATGTTCATCACCGCTGTGACGATGGCGCTGGTATCACCCTCAAGGAGCGCCCCGCTTTCCAACGTTCCTGTGGTCGTGACGCAACCAGACGGATCCTCCCTGGACTGCTTCGCCAGCGGGGACGAATTCTACAACTGGCTGCACGATGGGGACGGGTACACGATCATGAAACATCCGGCAACGGGATGGTATCTCTATGCGCAGGAGCGCTCCGGGAGGCTCGTGCCTACCGCACTCGTCCCTGGCAGAGACGACCCTCGTGCCGCTGGACTGAAGCCTTGGCTTGCTTGGTCGGTGGACGCGATGGAAGAATCTCGGGACGCATTCCTCGCGGCCTCGCCGGCCGCCATGGGTCTGGCGCCGAAAAGCGGGGTGATCAACAATCTTGTTGTGTTCATCCGATTCGACGGGGAAGAGGAGTTCACCAGGACGGTCTCCTCAGCCGAGGGACTCTTCAACAATCCGAGCGCGGGTGTGAGCTCGATGTACAACTACTTCCTCACCGTGTCGTACGGAGCGCTGGAGGTCTTTTCGACGTTCTACCCCATTCCTCCCGGCACGACTGTGATTTCCTACCAGGATTCTCATCCCCGCGGGTACTTTCAGCCTGCCGACTCGACAAACCCGATCGGGTACACCGGAGGTGACAATGGGACCGAGCGACGAGATCGTGAGCACCAGCTCCTAGCCGATGCCGTGGCCGCAATTGCCGGGGAAGTCCCGGCCAATCTTACTCTCGACGGTGATGAAGACGGGCGGATCGACAATGTCTGCTTTGTCATCTACGGATCGCCCACGGGATGGGCCTCTCTCCTGTGGCCACATCGGTGGGCACTCTATAGCCGTACGGTCAATATTAACGGAAAGCGCGTCTACGACTACAATTTTCAACTGAATTCCAGTCTTGGTGTCAGCGTCCTCTGTCACGAGATGTTCCACTCCCTCGGGGCGCCCGACCTGTACCGCTATACAGACAAGACGATTACTCCGGTGGGGAGCTGGGACCTCATGGCCACGAACACCAATCCCCCCCAGCATATGGGTGCGTACATGAAGTACAAGTACGGACAGTGGATTAACACCATCCCGACCGTTGCGGTCTCAGGAGTCTATACGCTCAACCCGCTTAGCTCACCCACGGGGAATAGCTACAAGATCCTCTCCCCCTATTCGTCAACGGAATTCTTCATCGTGGAATACCGCCGGAAAGGGTCGCTGTTCGAGAGCAGGATCCCCGGCGAGGGGCTCGTAATCTACCGCATCAACAGCGACCGGACCGGCAATGCCAACGGTCCACCTGATGAAATCTACATTTACCGTCCGGGAGGGACCCCGTCGGCAAACGGCTCACTGAGCTCCGCGGCGTTCAGCCTTGAGGCAGGTCGGAGCTTTTTTGGTGACAGCACCGATCCCGCCTGTTTCCTCACCGACGGGAGTCCCGGAGGGATTACGATCTCCGATATCGGCGCCCGTGGCGATACGATCGTCTTCCGCCTCGGGCCCCCGTTGCCGATTCAGCTCGCTTGGATGACTGCGCAGGCCGCAGCCCTCAACGGGCCTGTCGTGTTGGAGTGGCAGACCGTCTCCGAATACAACAACTTCGGATTCTCTGTCCTGCGATCCTTTTCTGCAGGAACCGGATTCGAGGAGGTGCCAGGAGGGTTCGTTGCCGGTCACGGAACCACTCTCACACCGCAGAGCTATACCTTCATCGACTCCTCGATGCGTGGTCACCTCTACTACCGTCTGAAACAGATTGACCTTACGGGAGAATGGACCTACACCGAACCTGTGGCAGTGACCGTCACCAGCGTTTCGGAGGACGGGATCCCGGCTTCATTCCTCCTCAGCCAGAATTACCCGAACCCGTTTAATCCCGAAACGACCATACGGTTTTCGGTGGAGCAAACCACTCCAACCACGCTCTCAGTGTTTGATCTGCTGGGCAGGGAAGTGCTCCGTCTCTTCGATGAGAGGGCTGTTGCAGGCACCACCTACCAGGTTCAACTCAATGGGAGCGACCTGGCATCGGGTGTGTACCTCTACCGCCTCACCGCGGGGAGCCGGTCGGAACTGAAGCGCTGCCTTCTCGTTCGCTAGATATCCGGGAAGCGTTCGGCCACCTTGTGCCTGTAGCGCTGATTCCGTACCATCAAAGGTCCCTGACTGACGCTGACTTGGATCATTTCCTCGCTCTTGTGACCGCATTCCTGGTAATTGCACTCCTTCTGCTTCCCGTTCCCGCCCTAGAGGATGGCTCCGCCGGTATCCTCGCTGACGCAGATCTGGCATTGGCCCGGATCGACTATCCGGCGGCTGAGGATTTGCTGAAGCTGGCGCTGGCCAAGTCACCATCAGACCCGGTTATCCACTGGAAGCTCGCACGGGTGCATGTCTTGAGCGCAGAGGTTGCCTCGGGAGATGTGCACCTGCTTCACCTCCGCGCTGCAGAGAACCATGCACGAACTTCCATCGGGCTGGACACCAGCAGGGCGGAGGGTTATAGTTGGCTTGCCGCAGCGTTGGGGTACCGAGCGTTGCTCTGCTCAACGGGCGAGCAGCTTGAGCTGCTGGACGAGCTCCTGGGGGCAACCCAGAAGGCGATTCTGCTGGACCCCACCGATGATATCGCTTACTCGATTCGTGGTTCGACGTTCCGTGCCCTGGGAAGGGTGGGATGGTTCCAGAGGAGCATCGCGGGCCTGCTGTTCGGCGGTGTCCCTGAGGGGGGGTTCGACGAGGCTCAATCTGCACTGCGCGAGGCCGTCCGCCTGGCCCCAGATATCATGCGCCATCGCTATGAGCTGGCCGTTCTCTTGCTCGATATGGGTCGTGAGAGCGAAGCACGCCGAATGCTGACCACTGCCTCCAGGCTTCCGGTCCGCATTGCCAGCGACGTTCCGAGGCTGGAGACCATCTGTGAGCTCCTGGCTGCGCAGCATCCCTCGAGTCCGGACCTTGTCGGGCAGGGAGATGGAGAATGACCACTGGCGAGGTCCATCGACTCAAAATCTGGTTTGCTTCCCTCGTCCGACATAATCAGAGCGACGACGGTGACATTCGGATCAACGTTCGACTCAAGGCGCACCACACCTACCAGGTTTGCCGGGAAGCACGGATGGTGGCCAGTGGCATCGGGCTGGATCCCGCCGATGTGAATCTTGCCGAAGCCGCCGCACTCCTCCACGATGTTGGGCGATTTGAACAATATCTCTTATTCCGCACATTCAATGACGCCGAGTCAACCGACCACGCTGCGCTCGGTCTGGAGATTCTCCGGCGGGAGGCGATTCTTTCGGGTCTTGCTGGCCACGATGCGCAACACATCGTTGATGCCATCAAGGCTCACAACAGACCGGACATCCCCACTGATCTCACGCCGAAGGGGCTGCTGCTTTCCAAGATCCTCCGGGATGCAGATAAGTTGGATATCTGGAAGATTATCGTGGGGTATTACGAACAGCCCGTCGAACAGAGAAACAGAGCAATTGCTATGGGTCTACCCGATACACCGGGCGTGTCGACTGCTGTCCTTGCCCGCCTCAGGGAAGAGCAGGCCGTGTTGAGGAAGGACCTGCGGAACCTCAACGACCTCAAGCTGTTTCACATCGGGTGGGTCTATGACCTAAACCTTCAACCGGCGTTTCAGGCCGTCGGAGATCGGCGGTACATCGAGAGGATCGCAGAGACGCTCCCGCCGTCGGAGGAAACAGAGGAGCTGGTTCGGAAGGCTGTGCAGTTTGTATTGACCAGGAGCCTCCGGGCAGACGCAGTCGCCCCCCCCAGGCAGAAGCCGTCCTAGCGGACGAGCAGCATTCTTCGGATCAGTCGTGTGGGGTTCGCTCCGTGACGACCAGCAGAGGTGAGTCGATAGAAATACGCGCCACTGGGGAAGGAAGTTGCATCGAAGCGAACCTCGTGAACACCCCGCGCCAGACCCCCCCGGATGGGCGTTGAGACCAGACGCCCCAGCTCGTCAAAGATCTCAATACTGACATTGTACTCAGCTCCCTCGCCCCCGAGCTCGAACCGGATCGTCGTGGTGGGATTGAACGGATTGGGATAGTTCTGATGAAGAAGAGTGCTGGCCGGAACACCCCCGTCGGTCTCCGCCACTGGCGTCGCGGGGAGTGAAGGCGACAGCATGAAGGTGAGGAGGTTCTCCATCAGCATACAGGCTTGAACGCTGTCCCTCAGGGCGGAGAAGGAGAACGGGACGAGAAGCGTCGCACCCCCTCCCGGTGAGCGATGAAGGAGCAGCCCGCCTCGGGCCTGACCTGCGGACCACCCCCCGAGCACGCTCGTGTTCAGATCGGCGGGTTCAGGCAGAGCCAGGTCACGCTGGGCATAGGAAGCCGGCTCATAGAACTCCAGCGAAGCTGAGATTGCATGGGGCGTGCTGAAGACCGCTGAAGCAGAGAAATCTGGAACGAATTCAGCTCCGAGAAGGTCACCACCGTGCTCCCCAAGGTGTAGGACTGACCGGCGAAAATCTGAATCGAGCTCATACTCCTGTCGAGCAGCATACGCGAATCCCACCTCACCCCCTTCAACGAGCACCCTTCCACCGCCGGCTGCGTAACGGAGGATCGCTGCACGCTTTGTAGGATCGTCAAACGGGCGGGGATTTTGGCCGCCTGCGAGAACGACGAGCGGACACCCTCCAAGATCAGCAGTGTCCATGGTGGCCCAGTTCACGGCATGAACCGAGTAGCCCTGCGGCACCGATAACGTCTCGATGAGGCTGGAAAAGGGCAGCTGGCCAGGATGAAGCAGAACGACCGGCGGCTGCTCGGTGAGACCTGCACGCTCCGAATCGGCGGGAACCACCCCGTCATCGGCGATAACTAAGATGCGCATCTCCGGGTCCTCAGGCAGGAAGCGCTTGACAGTTCCCAGCCAGTGAAAGAGCGTGACCTCGTGTGCGCCCCCGTAGAGGTCACGATCCGCCTGCAGGATCGCAAGGGCGGCATCCTGTGCAGTGGGGGAGCTGCCGAGGGAGAAAAGGCTGCGCAGGACGAGACGATCGGTGATATCCCGACCGAGATCGTCATGGATTCCCATCAGTGCCGAGGCCCAGAGTTGACCCGCAGCATGGATCCCGAGCGAGCCGAACGGATACGTCCCCGGAGCGTTCAGGATACGCCCGGACCAGAACACATTGTGCCCGTCCCACTTGAAGATCCACTGGTACGGCGGCTCGTTCGGCTGCCACTGACCCAGTGACCGGCTGTACGATGCCGCCCAGTAATCGGAATACCCCTCCCCGAGGGCAGCGGCCTCGCCGCCCCCCCAATACGGGATGAGACTGTATACGATTGCGTGGCCGTATTCGTGCCAGATGACGTCGGCATCCTCCGCATCATCCACACCGCCGGTCCCGAAGGAGATCCAGTTACCGGAAGGACTGTAGTGAGAATTGTCCTGCCCGTGATAGCCGTGAGGATCGAGGCGGAGCGTGCGGAGGCGCGGAATCTCGAAACCGAGTTCCTGCAGCCTGCGGTAGGCAGTAGCCGCATGGTAGTAGGCCATGACCGCCTCAAACGCCGGGTGACTCCTGGAATAGCGGAACGCATCCGGACTGCTTTCGGTGAATGCGACAGGATCGGCTGGGGCTTCAATCTCTGTCACAGTGCAAAAGGGCCCTGCGAGCATGACCAGTCCGTCCTCGACGCGGAGGGAATCAAGCGGAACAATCGCGCGTGCCGCTGTCAGGATATCGCTATCAGCGTCATCGTTGTCAAGAAGTCCGGGGTCTCCGTACGTGCCGTTGACCTCACTCAAAGGGTCGGAGCGATACACCGCACCCAGCCCCTGCACGTACTCGCTCCCGTGAGCCTGAACAAACAGATCTGTGACGTTCAACACCTGGCCGGTTTGTGCGTCGACAAAGATCTCCCAGTCCCCGTACGGCTCGTTCAACGTGGCCGTAACCCTGTAGGCGAGATGGTCGCCCCCCCCTGGGGCTCTGTATATAAACAGCGTTGCCGATGGCAGTTCGATAGGAGGTCCGGACGCCGAAAGGTGACGGTGGGCGATTGCCAGGGCTTGCTCGGAGCTCACCGTCGCGTGAGTACCTCGAGGATCCAGCCCGTAGACCACATCGTTCGCTACCATGCGAATTTCGTTGTCCGCCGTCGTCGTGATCACAACGCCACCGCGAAAGACAGGGATGCCATGGAACGTCTGCGCGATGCTGATGTGTGACCCAGAGGCGGTCTCGATGACGCGGGCCTCGTTCACGTCCAGCGAAATCGCATCGAGTCGCAGTTCTGCCGTGCGCTCACGGAGATAGAGCGAAGCGACCTCCCGTGGCGTCGAGCCAGAGACACGCTCCTGCAGTCCGGAGAGCACCCTGGGAATGCCCTCGCGGTCCACCCTGGCGTGTTCCCTGGGACGGTCCTGCTGCCCGGAAAGAGCGGAGCTCGGGCCGGTCAGGAGCGCGAGAACAAGCAGGGAGATCATGACTCCAGGACGTGGTTCGGAAGCATGGTCGGAGTGATCGATCATACTGACCCAATGCTACAGCAGAAAGCCTATTGGCGTGGTGCTGCATGTCACGTTTTGAAGAAAGGGGAGAGGAATGGTCGCTATTGTGGCCACTCCTGTTGTGTTACCGCAGTCCTTCAATCAGCCGTCGGGTGATTTCGGATCGAAAGTAGAACGGGAGCTGTGTGCGGCGTCAGGGTTCGCTCAACGGGTGAGGGTACCGTCCCGGGCACGAAACTCGTCCATTTGAAGCCCCATGTCCTCGATCTGGAGAGGGGCGAAACCGATTCGCTCAAGCAGCGCCGTGTCACGGATGCTCAGCCTCCGCGATGCCGGGTCGAACACGAAGGGAATGGGGCCAAGAATGTTGCCGGCCAGGACGTCTCGTGCCGCTTTGTCGCTCGCAGTGAGATGCTCGTAGCCCTCTTGGAGATCGATATTGAGATAGTAGGGGTCCCAGCCTGAGAGCCCGGGAGTGCGACGCCTGAGCAGGACCGAATCTGCAACAACATTGTCGCGGATGATGACAACGGAGATGTCAAATGCATTGTAGTCGTAGACATCAAGCCAGCGCCCCCCCCAGGAGATATTGCGAGCGATGCGATTGTCTCTGGGAATGGCCGGGTTACCGTCAAGATATGAACCCAGTTCAGGGTAGCGTTTGCTGTACGGAGGAGTATGGATGCGCATATCCTCCATCTTGGTGAACAGCTCCGGTCGCGTTCCATCAAAGTAATATCCCGCCCAACCGAGACCGCGCGCGTCGAGGTGAACGGACGGAGAGCACTCGATGTAGATATTGTTTTCGACGATGTTGTCGCGACCTCCACCGATCAGCGTTGCGCGTCCGGCACGGTAGAAGAGATTGCCGTATACAGTGAAACCGCTTGCCCAATCATCCAGGTAGACACCCATCACACCGTGCAGGCCGGGTCCTTGGAGATCGTGGAAATAGTTGTGTCTGATGAGATTGCCGCGCCAAGTCCAATCTCTCCCGGTATGGAGCGCCCCTGCGTCACCAGTTTCCTGGGTGACACGGTGGATTTCGTTGTATTCGATGATATGCTCATTGCCTTTCAGGTACATTGCTTCGAAAGGAGCATCGTGAATGAGATTGTGCGAGACCGAGTTGCCCACGCCGTCGATGATGATTGCGTAATTCCCCGTACGGAGCCAGCGACTCCAGTGATGGATGTGGTTATTCTCGGCTGCATTCCCGGCCGGTCGAAGCGTGGCGCGGTCTCCTCCCGAGAGACGGATGCCCCCCCGCGCCACGTCGCGGATATCACAGCTGCGCACGAGGTGACCGGTTCCGCCGTCGACGATTACTGCGTCATCCCCCAGATTCGTGAATGTGCAGCCGGCAATGACATTGCTCAATCCGCCCCGGATGACTACGCCAGGGCCCCGGGAAACGGCGAAGGAAAAGCCCTCGATCGTTATCAATTCTGCCCCTTCGAGCAGAACAAGAGGGTCCTCCAGCAGTGAGACTTCAAGCTGCGTTCCATCGAGTGAATCAACGGGCCAGAAGACAAGCAGCCCGGTGCGCCGATTGAGAAACCACTCTCCGGGGCTGTCAAGCTCCTCGAGTACGTTCACAGCGCGATAGCGCTGATTCTTTGTGTACCCATAGTGATGGTGAGGAGCCGCCAGGAGAATCTCCGACCGGAGGGTGTCAATCGAGCTGACGTGCTGATAGGAGTCACTCCAGTCGAACGTCCAGTACCCGTGCAAGAAGATCTGATCGATATCGCGCCAGCAGCCGGGACGGTCCTCCCTGTAGGTGATGACTCCATAATGGCGACCTGCAGGGACACCATCGTATCGCTGTTCGCGCGCCAGCCCAGGATGCAGCACGGTATCTCCGCGCTGCGGCACATCAGCGATCCGTGCCCACCCCTCGTTCGGCCAACGGGCGGGTGTCATGCGCATGCTCTCCTGGAAGAGCTCCATCCCCGGACTTCCACGCTGGGTCACCGTGCCGTAGTCGGTAATGCCGGCAAGCCGCAGGTCCAGATGGCGCACACGCGGGCGAGCCCCTTCAGGGAGACGCGCCAGAAGCTCCTGATTGGGAAGGGGTGAGAGCTCTGGCAATCGAGTTCCGCCGGAGATCAGAACCCGTTCACCCGGGTAGGTCCGCCAGACTACCGGGGCCACCGGGCTGCCGCTGTCCTCCGATGTGAGAAGAAGTGTCTTGTTCAATCTGTAGGTCCCTTGCCGGACAAGCACGGTGACAGAGTGCCGCGCTCCTGTCACCGAGCGCAAGAGTTTCCTGACCCTGGCCTGACAGGCGTGCAGGGTGGCAAGGGGTCCGTCAGTGCCTTTCAGATCAGGATCCGGGAGTGCCCCGGTCCATGCGTCGTTTCCGTCCACGGATACGTAGAGACGAATGGTCGTATCCGGCTTCTCCCCCTGGTCAGTGGATCCCGACGAGGGAAGCAGGGCAAACATGAGTAACCCCAATACGGTCATCGTGAGACTCCGTGGATGAGAGACGCCAGGAGATCTGCCGCTGCCAGACCGGAGAGTGCGGCCCCTTCAATGCGCGGTCCGCCGAAGGAATCCCCCGCGATGAGGAGGGGGGGATGTTCCACGGCGAGCACAGCAGCACGCGTTGCCGTGGAACGGGGCTCGCTGTACCGCCACCGGTGGATCTGGGTCATCCGGACGGGCGATCCGAGATAGGGGCTGATCGCATCCAGGAGAAGCGACCGCACGACCTCGTCCGGATCCCTGTAGTGCGCGTCGCTGAAGGCAGGACCGGCATGAACAGTTACGGTGCCCTCAACGGTGTGAATCCCCTTCTGATGGTTATCGGCGATCCAACGAACCGGTTCCGGCCCGAGGCTTGCGCCCCCGGGGGGCGGGACGGCACTTGGACCGACCAGAGCAGCCATCAAGGCAATGCAGGAATTGTAGGAGATCGAGCGAAGCTCGTCGGCGAGACCTGAGCCGAGCTCAAGACCGGAAGCATTGAGTATCTCCACAGACTGCGGTAGGGGGGGCGTCAGGATAACTGCCGTGGCTGGGAGAGTTGCCCCCCCTTCACAGCCGATAACCCAATGGTCGTTCTCCCGGTCGAGTCGCAGGACTTTGTGGTGAAGCAGAAGGTGTCGATCCCTGGCAAGGTGCTTTGGCACCGCGGTCATGGAGGGGACGCCTACGTACCGAACGAGGTCACTCTCCTGAGTGGTGACGCCGGCAGAGTTGGCGACCCAGGGGCGAAGCAAACCCTCACGGTTCCACGCCTCCACCATGTGCATGAAGGAATGAGTGCGGGCCGTAAGAAATTGAGCCCCCTGATCGAACACCCCCCCGTCGGTCCTTCTGGTCGCCATCCTGCCGCCGACTCCTCGACTCTTCTCGAGAAGCGTTACGGTCAGGCCACGCGCACTTAACATCTGCGCGGCCGTCAAGCCGGTCATGCCGGCACCGATGATCACGCAGGTCGAATTCATCCGGGGATGTGCGAAGGTGGTGAGCGTCTTTCGGTGTGCGACAACGTACACACTGGATATGACAAATCCAAGGAGCGGTTGCTTTTCTGAACTTGAGCCGATACCATAGCTGGGGCGCGGTGGAGGACCACCCCCGTGTGCAGAAGTCGATGAACCCTCGCCGAGAACGCTTTTCATGCTGGCTTCAGACCTCATTCGCACACTCAAGCTCACGCAGCATCCCGAAGGTGGATACTACCGGGAGATCGGGCGGAGCGATGAAGTCCTCCCGCGGGCGGCGCTCCCGCCTCGCTACGAAGGAAAACGCTCCCTCTACACAAGCATATACTACTTGCTCCAACGGGGAGAGATCTCCCGGATTCATCGCCTCCGATCCGACGAACTCTGGTGTCTGTTGGCCGGGGGACCCCTCGAGCTCCATTGCCTGGCTCCTGAGGAAGGCCACACAACAGTGCGGCTTGGGACGGCGCTCGACCGGGGCGAACATCTTGAAACCATCGTTCCTCGAGGGCGCTGGTTCGGAGCCATGGTCGTGGAGTCCGGAGAGTTTGCCCTTGTGTGCTGCACGGTCGTGCCGGGGTTCGAATTCAACGACTTCGAGCTGGGAGACCGCCTAGACCTTCTTGCGGCTTTCCCCTCACACCACGAGATCATCGAACTACTGACGTAGGAGTATGGAATGGGAACCGCCAGTCGTACCGTAGGAGCAGGATCGCTGGTCGCGCTGCTCGCCCTCGGATCGCTCTGGTCGTCGGCGCAGGAGTCCAGGGTTATCACGGGCGCGGAGCTCCTGGTGACCAGTCACATGGACCTTCTGGCTGGACGCCGAATCGGCCTTGTAGCCAACCATACGGCTGTACTTCCCGACGGACGACACCTTGCCGATGTCCTGGCGTCAGACCCGCGTGTCAGGCTCACGGCCCTGTTTGGGCCGGAGCATGGTATTCGCGGCGATACAACGGGCGCTCTGGAAGATGGCGTCGACGCCCGGATGCGATTGCCTGTCTACTCGCTCTACGGGAAGACGCACAGACCCACCAAAGAGCAGCTGAGCGGTGTCGACATCCTCATCTTCGATATCCAGGATGTCGGGGCCCGGTTCTACACCTATATCTCAACCCTCGGCCATGTGCTCAGTGCTGCCGGAGAAGCGGGGATTCCGGTTTTCGTCCTGGATCGGCCCAATCCTCTCGGCGGAGTCGGCATCGCAGGACCTCTGGCAGAAGACTCGCTGCTGAGCTTCGTTGCCTTCGCGCCTATCCCGATCATGCATGGAATGACCGTCGGTGAGCTGGCCCGGATGTACAACGGCGAGGGGTGGCTCGAGAATGGCGTCCGCGTTGCTCTGACGGTTATTGCGATGGAACAGTGGCGCAGAGACATGTGGTACGATCAGACGGGCCTCGAATGGATTCCGCCATCTCCGAACATGGTTACGCTGCAAACAGCAGTACTCTATCCCGGAACATGCCTCTTCGAGGGCACCAACATGTCTGAAGGACGGGGGACCGAACGGCCGTTTGAATACATCGGCGCGCCGTGGATGAACTCGGCCCTCGTGATCGAGATCCTCGAAAGCCAGAACTTCGCCGGCGTCCGATTCGAATCCATCCAGTTCACCCCGACACGCCGAGCCCATCAGTCGGGAGGGCTGAAGTATGAAGATCAGGGGTGCAACGGGGTATTCGTCGAAGTGACCGATCGAGCCACGTTTGAACCGGTCACCACCGGTATCACGCTGCTGTGGGCGGTGCGGGCCGTCCATCCCGAGAAATTTGCATGGCGGCCCCACTGGATCGACCGACTGGCGGGAACCCCCGTGCTCCGGAAGGGACTGGATGGCGGCGAGAAGCCGGCAGAACTCATCGGGCGCTGGCGGCAGCGCCTGGAGGAATTCGCCCGAGCGCGTGCGCGGTATCTGCTCTATGATTGACAGGTTTCCCGGGTTGGAGGGTGAGCCAGTTCCCTCGACAAATAACCTCAGAGCGTTACCTGGTACACGGAGACCACCCATGAATCTCTCGATCCTCCTTCCAGCGATCCTGGTCACGATGCAAACCTTTGCCGGCGGGATCACCCGGGTCGAGTACCGGCTTGGGATGCCCGAGCCGTGGACCCATCTGTTTCATGTCGAGGTGACGCTGGCGCCCCTCGGGGACCGGATCGACTCCGTCGATCTGGTCCTTCCGGTTTGGAGAGCCGGCCGATACAGGATCTTCGACTTTGCCGGCGGTGTCGTTTCCTTCGAAGCGGTCAATGCCGACGGTGTCCCTGTTCCCTGGGTGAAAGTCGACAAGACCACATGGAGAATCAGTACGGGTGGAGCCAGAGATGGAATCACGGCGCGCTATCGGGTCTATGCCAACGAGTTCGACCTGCGGACGCGCGGTCTCAATGATGAGCATGCGTTTGTCGATGGCAAGGCGGTGTTCATGTATGCACCCGCCTACCGCTCGCTCCCAGTGCGGCTGACCATCGAGCCGTATCCGGATTGGCATATCACCACGGCACACCATCACGATCCGGGGGCGGAAACAACCTTCAGTGCGGCCGACTACGATCGACTCGTCGATGACCCCTTCGAGATCGGCACACAGCGGGACGTCGCATTCGAGGTTGACGGTGTTCCCCATCTGTTGAGCTTCTCCCGGGCGGTTCGCTGCGACATGGAGCAGCTCGTCGTCGATGTGAAGCGGATCGTACGGATGAACCGCGCGTTCTGGGGGGACCTTCCCTATGACCGGTATGTATTCATCTTCCATGTGGCCCCCGGACTCGGCGGGGGGACCGAACACATGCACTCCTCGGTCATGGGAGTTGCCCCTCGTCCGTTTGGAGTTCTCGACCCGTGCTCGTCACTTCTTGGACTGATTTCTCACGAGTTTTTTCATACGTGGAACGTCAAACGACTCCGTCCTAAAGGGATGGATCCATACGACTGGACAGGTGAAAGCTACTTCC
>Ga0209536_100005392_pt1 | contig 19890 bp, 16 predicted proteins | sample DeeMarSeWOR28_12_FD_187461 | JGI IMG/M metagenome (GOLD analysis project Ga0209536, IMG submission 187461) | Marine sediment microbial communities from White Oak River estuary, North Carolina - WOR-2-8_12 (SPAdes) (version 2) | ecosystem: Environmental > Aquatic > Marine > Intertidal zone >...
TTTGAACTTGCAGATTATGCGAGAGGGCAAAGAGCAGGGCCAAGGTGTCGCTTATCTAGATGACGGCACCATGGTTGTGGTTGAGAATGCCAGCAGGCTTCTTGGTCAAGAGGTGGAAGCCTCGGTTACCAGCATCCTCCAAACTACCGCTGGTCGAATGATTTTTACCACACTAAAGGAGGAAGCGGGACAGCGACGCCACTATTAGGTGCATTGCAGTAATCAGCAGCCTCAATCTGTTCCGATTAGACAGAAAGAGGCAAAGACAAACCGACGCGGCGACGCGGTGGCGCGGAGAAAGAGTAAACTTGTCATGAGTGGTATTTGTCTCCGCGTCTTCGTATCGTCGCGTCGCCGTTTCGACTGAAGGGGAGTGTGTCCGAATATCGTTTTGAAGTTTCCCAGGAGAACGCGGGCTCTCGGCTTGACCTGTTCTTGAGCCGCATGAATCTGGAATTGTCCCGTAATCAGGTTCAGCGACTAATCGATAACAACTGCATCCTGGTTAATCACAGTCCACAGAAAGCGAGCTACAGAGTCAGATTTGAAGATCAGATACTGGTATTTGTTCCTCCACCCCCACCCTCCCAGCTTGTGCCTGAACCGCTCTCTCTAGATGTAGTTTTTGAAGACGACCATTTGATTGCCATCAACAAGCCCCCTGGCCTGGTGGTACATCCTGCCACCAGCCATCGCAAAGCCACCCTCGTCCACGGCCTCCTCCATCATTGCGACCATCTCGCTGACCTGGGCGGGCCATTGAGGCCCGGTATAGTTCATCGGCTAGATAAAGATACAAGCGGGATTATTGTTGTGGCGAAAGAGAATTCAGCCTATCGTCATCTCAGTCGCCAGTTTAAGGAAAAACTTGTCTACAAGGAATATTCCGCCTTGGTTTATGGGCCCTTGACTCAGTCCTCCGGGCAGTTTACAGAGCCTATCCGGAGACATCCGAAAAATCGTAAGAAAATGGGGATAATAGCCGGGGGCCGCGAGGCCTCCACCTTCTGGTGGCTCGAGCTCTTGTTCGGCGAAGTTTCTTTGGTAAAGGTGGTGATTAAGACTGGACGGACACATCAAATCAGAGTGCACTTTTCCCATGCCCGTCATCCTGTAGTTGGTGACGCCACCTATGGCGGCAAGAAAAGGGTGAAATCCGTGCAAAACCCCTTAATGCGCGCTCGACTCAGCAAAGTAAAGCGCCAGATGCTCCACGCTCGCAGATTGGCGCTGGAGCATCCTGCTACTGGTGAAAAGCTCGAGCTGTCGGCCCCGTTGCCAGAAGATATGAGGGACCTATTGCAGTTTTTGAGGACATATGACCAGAGTGCTTCGGACTGAGCCGGCGACGCAACGACGCGGCACTTTTCCAGCGAGCAGCTTGCAGCTATTAGCTGGCAGGTTTCTACATGAAGTCTTCGTTGCTGCCAGCTGCCTCCTGCTCGCTGCCTGCTCCAGATCCCGCGTCGCCGTATCTCCCTTTCTCCGTTTCATTACGCGGCGGGTTATGCCTTACATGCATTGCGTAAGTCGGATTTCATAATGTGAGGGTGGTGATGCTAAGAGTGGGTTTAACCGGTGGAATAGCTTCCGGGAAGAGCACGGTGTCTGAAATCTTTGCTAGTTTGGGGGCAAAGATTCTCGATGCCGATGAGGTCGCTCGGGAGGTTTTGCTGCCCGGACAACCAGCATGGACAAGGCTGCGGCAAGCTTTTGGGCAGGATTTTTTTCATCCCGACGGCACAGTTAAACGAAAACAACTGCGCAAACTGGTTTTTGCCGATTCAGAAAAACGCAAGCAGCTAAACGCAATTGTGCACCCTGAAGTGATGAGAGAGATAAACCGCAGATCTGAAACCTTGTCCTCCTCAATTCAGGCTGGGGTCCTCCTGGTCGATGTGCCTCTATTGTTGGAAGTGGGAGTGGCGAACCGATTTGACAAGGTTGTGGTAGTTTATGCTAGCGAAAGTGTTCAGATTAAGCGGCTCATGCAGCGGGATGGAATCTCTGAGAAGGAGGCTAAGCAGGCCTTGAAAGCGCAGATGGTTCTCAAGAAAAAAGTAGAGCAGGCCGATTATGTAATCGATAACAGTGGCAGACTGGAGGAGACCCAGGCTCAGGTGGAGAAGCTTTGGCAGGAGCTCCTCGTCCTGGCAGGCAAAAAAAGACGCGGAGAGACGGCGACAGGGGGAAATGAGTGAGTTGGGCTATAGTTCTTGAAGAATTTTTATTTCTGATTTTTCTCTTCTGCCGAGAATCCAGTGGCTGAAGGTCTGCTCTTTCTTGGCCAGAAGGAGTTGGCTGGCGAGGCTGGCTTTCTGTTTTTGAAATTCCTCTTCAGTAGCCGGCTGGCGATCTTCCAATTGCAAGATCATGAACTTGCCATCAATCTCATAAACTTCAGGAGCCACAGGCTGCCCAGATCTGAGGGCGAATGCGGTGATGACCAGATCCCTCTGATTTCCAATAGGCCGGGCTGGAGAAGTGGCTGTAAAGAGGCCCGTTTTTTTCACTTCCAATTTGTTGTTCCGGGCAATGTTGGTAATGGTTCCTTCCTTGCGAGCGGTTTCGAGCCACTCTTGCGCCTTTTTGCGGGCCAGATCTCTACTCTGTTCCGCCAGCCAGTCTTCTCCAACTTCTCCTCTTGCTTCGTCAAACTCCTTCAGTCTGGAATCCTGAATTGCAATTAATTGGGCCACTAGCTGATCATCCCCCACGGTGAGCACTGGTGAAACCTCTTTCAGTTGCAGAGAAAAGATAGTTTCACTGATCTCGGGATGGGAGCCAAGCAAAGGGATAGGTTCATCGGCAGCAAAGAAACCGCTTTCTTTTACTACCAAACTCTTTTGCAGTGCGGCTTTTTGCACATCATCCAAGGCGCGGCTTAGATCTATGAAAGACTCGGCCCGCTGCCAGGCAATTTCACGGGTCTGCTCTTCTTTGACGGTCCGGATAACGGTTTCCTTTATTTCGGCAAGAGGCTTGATCGACTCTTCTTTGATATCCTCGACCTTAATGATGTGGAGACCAAAACGGGTCCGGACCAAGTCACTGATCGCACCTTCTTCCAAAGAAAAGGCAGCGTCAGAAAAAGGCTTAACCATATCTTCGCGGGTGAAATAGCCTAAATCTCCCCCTTTGGATGCGGTGGAGTCTTCCGAATATTTCCTCGCGAGTTCAGCAAAATCCTCCCCTTTGCGAGCTAGGTCCAGTACCATATCGGCTCTTTTTTGAATTGCTTGAATATCTGAGGTCTTGGCCTTTGGCGGTATGCGGAAAAGGATATGGCGAGCCTGCACCTTATCTGGTTCTTTGTAGTCCTCCTGGTGCAGTCGGTAGAAGTCTTCTATTTCCATCTCTGTGGGCTGGACTTGATCTAAATAATCCCTTGGCCTAAACCGGACGTAGAGAATGTTACGTTTGACCGGGAGTCGGTATTTTTCACGATTTTTGTCAAAGTAGTCCCTAATAGACTCATCATTTACTTGCAACCGGGCCTTGAAGTCCTTCGGGCTTAACTGTATGTAGGCCAGATTCACTTTATCCTGGGTATGATGAAAAAAGGAAAGCATTTCTGCGTCCAGCACCTTGGTGGACCGGGTGATGAACTGCTGGACTTTACTAATCAGCAGGTCTTCACGCTGACTGGCTTCGAACTCCTGAGGAGAGAGTTTGTTCAAGCGCAAGATTTGCTGGTAGCGCTGCTGATCAAAACGGCCATTGGTCTGAAAGGCTGGATAGGAGATAATGGCATTTTGAAGTTCCTCTCGCGAAACGTCCAGTTCCAGCACCCTGGCCTCTGCCAAGAGCAGTCTGCGGTTAATTAACTGGTCCAGTGCTTGTCTCTTAAGATTCAGGGTTTCCGCCAACTCAGAGGAAAACTGTTGGCCGAATTGACGGCGCATCTGTTCCACCAAATTTTTGTACATGGACTGATATTCAGGCATACCTATGTAGGAACCATTTACCACGGCAACACGGCTTGCCTTTTTCTCGGTATATGAATAGCCCCCCCAGAATATAAACACGATGACGATGGCAAATAGTGCCACCTTAATCAGCCACGATGTGGCATGTTTGCGCATAACTCCGAGCATATTCTAACCTCGCGATGAAATGGTTTGCATGGACAGCTCTAACCATCAAAACCGAAATATCGAACAGCACAACAAGGAACCGCAGAACCGCAAAAATATATAACGATCACTTCGATATTCAAAATTCTTTGTTTCGGTCCCGTTGGAAACTAACCAATATCATTCTTGATTGCAAGCCCATAACAGAATGTGATCAACAAGAGTTGTAACTTTGTCTTTCTTATTCCTAATCACTGAGGACGAATCAGAGCATGTTGGTTGTCCAGGAATTTCCCCACCTGCTGGAAAAACTTTAGCCCATATATATTCATTAATCTCAATTACTTGGCATTGGCCTTATCTGTTTTCGATTCTAAAAAAGCCATCTGCTCTGAGGCAAGTTCAAGATTTTTGCGTGCCTGAAGATAATTTGGCTTGAGGTTCAGGGCCTTCTCAAAATATTCGATCGCCTCTTGATATTTTTTCTGTCCTGCAAAAGCTACACCTATATTGTTAAACGCTTCTGGGTGGTTCGGGTTGATTTTAACTGCCATTTGGTAATTTTTGATGGCTTCATCAAATAAACCCTGCTGAACAAGAACGTTTCCCAGATTATTATAAGCCTCCATATATCGGGGGTTCAGTTCAATGGCACTGTGATAGTGCTTGACTGATTTGGCAAAATCATTGCTCTCAAAAAGTGCAATCCCCATATTGTTGTGAAACTCAGCTGATTTCGGATCCAGTCTGATCGCATCTGCATAATGCTCTATGGCTTTGGCCAAATCTCCCTGCTTTACTAATGCTGCAGCTAAATTGTTATGGGCAAGTGCATTGTCAGGATTAATTCGTAATGATTCGGTAAAATGGTCAATGGCCTCTTTGCGCCTTCCAAACATCTCCAGAATGTTCCCCAAGTAAAAATGAGCTTTGTAATTTTTAGATTCAATCCTGAGACTTTCAACAAAATGGTCTTTTGCCTTATCGTATGCCCCTTTCTTAAAATAGACTACCCCCAATTTATTGTGAATATCAGCCTTGTTCGAGGTCTTCCTAAGCGCTGCGTTATAATGGATAGCCGCCGCATCAAGGCGACCTAGTTGATCCAGAACTACGCCAAGTGCATAATCCGGGTTTTCTTTCATATGTTGTGCTGCATATTCTTTGAGTTTTTTCTTAAATCTATCGGGATAACCAGCCTGATCATAAAGCAAGGCGAGTTCATATTTTATCGACTCATCATAGGGGTCATATTTCTCAGCAGCTTCGTATTCCTTGATAGCAATCTCTTGCAGTTGCCTGATTTCTTCAAACAACTCCACTTTGTTAGCAATCGCCAAATTGCCGTTGGAACGAGTATCGATTTTGGCTTTAAGCGTTTCGGATTTATCTTTATACAGTTTTCCAAGATCTTTTCTAATAGGGGCATAATCGGGGGCTAAGTCACGGGCTATGGTAATTTGCTCTAGCCCTTCCGTTGGACGTCCCAGGCGAATAAGAGTATGGCCGTAGACGCGCCGCAACTCTGGAAAATGTGGATCTTTCTCTAACTCCTTTTCGAACTCTTCAAGTGCCAGTTCGTCCTGGCCTTTGTTAAAGAGTGCCAGGCCAATAAAATAGTTCTTAGGGAATCTCTTGGCGAATGAAACGTCTACCAATGGCGCGTTCACCAGCACGGCGAAAAAAGCGAGAATGAAAAGACAGTGAGCCACTTTTTTCACGTCTTGGATCTTTATTTGTTTGATTAAATATAGAATTCCAGCAGCTGCAAAGGGAATCATTATTGGCACAATTGGTACTCTATATCGGGCCCTGACATGGAAAAGCATCAATGAAAGAGAGTATACGCAGATATAGCCTATCAGTAACCACTTATCCCTATGTGCTCCCTCTACCCCAATTCCTAGAACAAAAAATGGAAACAACAGGCCGAATGGTATGAAGAGCGGCCCGCATTTGGATATCAGAATACGCAGGAGCCAGGAACGTTCTCGATAAATATCCAGATCGCTATTGGGGGTGAGTTCTTCCCCATAAAACACCAGGTACAATTTCTTTATCAATTTCCCCATCCAAACGGTTGGCGATCGGGAAATGTCCTCAAAAGCCTTTTTTATAAACCATAATTGATATTCAGACGGTTTAGGGTCACGGCCCAACTCTTCCCGGGGAGAAAAAGCCATCTTCTCCCACTCTATACCAGGCTGAAGACCAGTCAGCCTGTCGGAATCTGCGCTGTTGCCGATGTAAAAATTCATACCTCCCTGGGTTGAGACGGGGATGAAATCACCGCTTTTCTTATAGTTGCTCACTGTTACCGGTATAATCGGAATAACAGTTAAGGCGAGAAACAGGACCGGTGCAAGCCATCTGCGCTTTTTCGACGACATCCAAAGATAAATGACGAACACAGGGAGGACGATCAATATATTTTCTCGAGTTATGGCAGACAATCCCATCAAAAGACCGGCAATGGCCGCCCAGATGGGGCGGTCTTCCGACCAGGACAAAATGCAGAGTATCATTGATGAGGTTAAAAATATGATAAGCACCGGCCGAAGAAGCTCGCCTTCAAAGTAGATAAAAGGCCCATACAAAGCGGCGATACAACCCGCAACCAATCCTTGGCGACCGCCGAACAACCGCTTGCCGATAAGGGCAATCATTACACAATTGATTGCGCCAATCGCGCTCTGAAGCAATCGGGGAACGAGATAGTCATGCCCGAAAAATCTATAGATCAAAGCGAGAAAGTAGCTATACAGTGGAGCTTGATAAAATGGTTTTTTTTCGGCAACCGATTGCAGAATCTTCATGGCGTTCAGGTCATACATTTCTGCATCGATTATTGGAGCCTTAAATAAGGGCATTGAACTTATGTGCCAGACATAAATTAGACGGACAATAAGTGCGATCCCAAATACAAGACCTAGGCATGCTAAACCACACGGATCTTTTTCTCGGGAGCTTTTCTGACGACATTCTCGCGAGGAAAACTGCGTTTCGTCATCCGTTGTTTCTTTTAAAAAGCTCTTTTGACTGTCCATTTCAACAATTGTCCTACGGAATTTTTTGGTCTTCAGATGATCCATGTACTGGTGAGGACAAAGTAGAGGTCCCTCCATACTGAAGAGCAAATCCCTGTTAATCCGCTCCTACCCACAGAAGAGAACACCTCCCTGGAGTTCGCTCGACTGCGGGTAAGCAACTCTGATCAATTTACTCTATTATGTAAGATAAACAATACCAAAAGAGAATCTATTCCTCCATTAAGGTCTACCAAAAATTCTGCAAAAAAAGGGCCAAGGGTCAAGCTCATAGACTTACTGCCTTGAAAAACCTTTGCCCCTTTTTATGCTTAACCACTAAAGCTGACAATTATTGTCACAGGTTGACACTAAGTGATACACGCAATGACCCTGTTTGACCCTATTTCCCGCAATTTAGCTTTGGCAACTGATTTCATCCCAATCCTACCACCCCTTATTTAACAGAAGGGAAGAGGTGGTGACAGAGAGATTAAGTAGAGTAATCAGTAGCTTATATATGTTGAATCTTTAAAAAGGTCGCTGGCCAGGAACATTCCCGGGTACTTATGGGATGGGATCTCACCTAATTGGCAAGTAAATTGCATCGTATCCCGGCAAAAGAAAAAAAGAATCCAAGAATCCATGGGAGGGGGTGAAACAAGCGAAGGGTAGCATCAAGGACTTAATTATTTAACAAAATAAATAAATTGGAAAAGAAAGGAGAAGGCTAATGCTTACAAAAATCAGAAAAAAGCTCAACAAAAAGGGTTTTACCCTCATTGAGCTGATGATCGTTATCGCCATTATCGGAATTTTGGCCGCCATTGCTATTCCGCAGTTTGCCGCTTACCGGCAGAAGAGTTACAACTCCGCGGCCCAGAGCGACTTGCGCAATGTGAAGACCAATCTGGAGGCCTTTTACGCTGACTATCAGGAGTATCCCTAATCATTCATTTGTGATGAGGCTCTAGATTCAAGAAATTGCTTTCTTTTCTTTAAGGAGGAATACCCCATGAAAAAATTAATATTCATTGGATTTGCCGTGTTGATGATAATCGGCTTTGCCTTGACAGGTCCAGCATCTGCCGACGTCGACTGGGACAACCAAGGTAATGATCCAGTAACCTTGGGAAGTGGCTCAGCTGGCGACGCCACCCCAGCCGAGTACGGACTCTCAAAGAATGTGTATCTCGATTATACTACTGACACCGATCACATGAACTACGAGCTCGGCTCTTGTCACAAGTCCGGCAACCGCGGATATGGCACCTCAAACGTCACCACTTTGATTTACTATGATGATAAGGACACAGGTGAGACCACTATGACTATGCCGGGTAGTCCAGGTACTGACCATACGTTTCCAAGTAGCTGGACGGCGATGTAATGCCAAGAAAGGTCTAAAGAACAAGGGGGTCGCATGCAGCGCCCCCCTTGTTTTACGCGAAATCCAACAAATCGCGCCCCACTTTCCCCCTGCCGGTTGGGGTCGCAATGACAAGTTTCACCTCTCATGCTAACCCGCCTTCACAGAGGACTTCCAGTATGGGGAAGGTTACACTTATTAGCAGACAGCTTGCTGCATTTATCACCGTAGCAATCAAAGGGGGGGTTCGAGATCGGGTACTAGGGGCAATCCTGGTAGTCGGTCTTTTACTTTTGTTCACCACCCCGGTGGTGGCATTGTTTTCCATGAGGCAAGTGGTGGCGTTGGCCGCCAGTTACTCCCTGTCGATCATTAGCCTCATGGGTCTTCTGCTCACCCTGTTCATGGCCATGGGCTTGATGGCTCGGGACCTGGAGCAGCGAAGCGTCTACACGGTATGCTCACTTCCCATTTCCCGCACGGTTTATCTTCTCGGCAAATTCTTGGGGTTGGCCATCCTTATTTTGATTGCCATTGCCATTCTCGGTTGCTTTGCTGCAGGGGCCCTCTTCGTGCTGGAGCGGTTGAATCCAGGGGGACCACCGGTTAGCTGGAGTGGTTTTTTCATCGGGCTTTGGTTCCAGTACTGGGTATTTCTGATCCTCGGAGCCATTACCCTCCTTTTCAGCACAGTGGCAACCTCAAATTTCCTGCCCCTGGCACTCAGTGTGGGCATCTACTTTGGGAGCTACAGCACTGAGGCAGTGCGCTATTTTCTTCTGAGCGACTCCGGACAGGAGAGGATGGGCCCGGTAGTTGAGGTATTCGGGCGTTTGGTTTACTGGATTTTACCCAACTTTTCCGCCTTTGACCTTAAAGCCCAGGCAGTTTACGGGCTGGCGATAAACGGTAGGGATATACTCCTTACACAGCTCTATGGCATTGGATACCTGGGGGTGATTCTAGTATTGGCGATGATCGCTTTTTCTCGGAGAGAGTTTCTCTAAGGCGGAACGTAGAAGGTGGAACTACGGACGAGGAAGTTTTGTGAAGAGATTTCTTTTGCTGCTGACATTTTTTCTTTTGCTTCTGGGAACCTATGTGCCCCTTACCCGGATTCGCGATGCTCAACCGCCTGAGGTGCGACTAGCTTTTTTCCCGCCGGCTCCTGTGGTCAAGGCTTTGAGCGCTGACCAATATCAGTTTTTGTCCCAGGTGATTACCCTCCAGTGTTTATTCTATTTTGGCTCCATAGTGGAAGAACGTAGGCAAGTACTTGACTGGAGCCGCGTCCATCAGGCCCTATATACTGCCACCCGATTGGATCCTTACAACATGGACGCCTACTATTTTGCCCAGGCGGTTCTCACCTGGGACGCAGGTAAGCCGCAGCAGGCGATCGACCTTTTGGAATACGGCTTCGCCCACCGCACTTGGGACTGGTACTTACCCTTTTTCCTGTCTTTCGACTATGCTTTCTTCCTTAAAGATTACATAAAGGCGGCTGACTACATGGCAAAAGCGGCGGAGCTTAACCCCCATGCCTGGTTTTCCACCCTTGCAGCCCGTTACTTTTATGAAGGTGGCGAAACCGCTTTGGCTCTGGCTTACCTCAAGGAGATGATTGCCACCGCCCGCAGTGAGTCGCTCAAAAAACACATGATGATTCGAGCAGAGGCTCTGGAGAAAATACTGCAGCTTGAAGAGGCGATCTTGGTCTATAAAAGAAGTTATCAGAAAGGTCCCGAGAAGCTGGATGATTTGATCCGGGCAGGTATTGTGAGACAAATTCCTAAAGATCCTTACGGAGGATCTTTCTATTTGGATGAACAGGGTAGAGTCAGGACCACCAGTAAGCTTGCCTTTGGGGGGAGATCCAGTGACACCCATAACAATTGAGCAACTTAGCAAAATTTACCGGAAGGGATTGCGGCAGCAAAAGGTCGTTGCGGTGAACGACCTAAGTCTGAGCGTGGCTGATGGTGAGATCTTCGGATTTATTGGCCCCAATGGCGCAGGTAAGAGCACCACCATAAAGATTCTCTGCGATCTCATCCGCCCCACCATGGGCAAGGCGGCCATAACGGGGATCGACGTCCAGAAACCTGAAGCCAGGCGCCAAATAGGCTATCTTCCCGAAAACCCAAGTTACTATGCTTACCTGAGCGCTTGGGAGATTTTGCGCTTCTATGGCGCCATCCACGGAGTCAGCGACGATGTATTGAGTGAGCGCGCTGATAAACTTCTGGAAATGCTGGATCTGACTGACGCAGCCCATCGTCCGCTGCGAACTTATTCCAAAGGCATGGTACAGCGTGCTGGTATAGCTGCCGCCCTCATTCACGATCCCGTGGTCCTGATTTTTGACGAACCCATGTCCGGCCTGGATCCCATAGGTCGCAAGCTTGTGGGGGATCTCATGGTTCGCCTTCGCCAGCAGGGAAAGACAATTTTTTTCAGCACTCATATACTCGCTGACGTTGAAACCATATGCGATCGAGTCGGAGTGATTGTTGAAGGAAATCTAGTCTATGAAGGCTCCATGGAAACAGTGCGTTCCTCAGCGATCAGAAATTATGATTTGGTATTCAGTGCTGATGCTTCTAAAGTAAACAGTATCTCCTGGCCAAACCAGGCAGTGCCGAGGAAACAGGCAGATCTCTTTATTTTGGAGGTGAAGCCCGATGATTTTGTCTCTGCTATCAAGCTCATTCTAGACCAGGGTTTTGAACTCGCCAGAATTGAACCCAGACGGCAACGGTTAGAGGAGCTCTTTGTTACCCTTGCCGCCAATAGGTAAATATGGCAGGGAAATTGCACTTTATTTAAAAAATATGCACCAAGAAGTGCAAAATTCGCTTTTTTCCTATGAGGTTGGACTACGCCAACTCTAGATGGAACAGGAATCAGCCATATGAAAGTTAACATCCGGGAAAGATACCTCCTTTTGTTTTTAGCTTTTGTGACCTTGGGACTCTATTATCCGGCCATCTTGGGCGATTTCTGTGTGATGGATGATTCGGGCTGGGTGATCAGAATGCTGAATTATTCCATTGAAAATGATTACTCGAAAATCATTGGAATCGGTGGCGCTAGCACCTATCGTCGACCATTGTCCCGTACCATTATTTACATTGTCTATCTCATGAGCGGGGAGAATCCTTTGCTTTTCCACTTATTCAACGTTCTCATGCATCTGGGCAGCGGCATTTTAGTATATTTCCTGGTGAAAAGATTGCAAGGACGAGAAACTTCGAGCCCCTGGCCAGCACTGCTCGGTGCATTGCTCTTTCTCCTTCACCCGGCAAACGTTGAAGCCGTGGCCTGGATATCAGGCTACTGTGCAGTCACAGCCACCTTCTGCATGCTCTTGTCCATTTACTTGCACCTCGAAGTGCAAAATGATTTGAGAGACTGGCGGTTATGGGCGGCCGCCCTATGTTACCTCCTATCCTTGTTCTGCTATGAGATAGCAGCTGCCATGCCACTGGCATTGGTCTTTTGGGATCTCTACCAAGAGAAAGAGCGTAAGTGGTCGGAGGCACTGAAGCAGTGTTACCGACGCTGGTTGCCTTACGGGGGTATGCTGGTTGTGTATTTTGTGATCCGGATCGTAGATCGCTTATTTGCCATTAAGAAGGTAACTGGCTTGCCTAGCACTGGTACCTATATCGATCTTGAATATCTGGTCAAGATATTCATCAACCCCATCATCGGCCTGGGATTCTATCTGAAAAAAATGCTAATCCCATGGCCGCTCAACTTTCATATCAGCCAGGTTGCCAAAGTTCCTTACTTTATTGTGGGCTTTGGCTTTCTGCTTCTCCTGCTTTATGGCACGAGGAAAAAACGATGGGAGTCACTCTGGGGCTGGATGTTCTTGTCTGCACTCATCCCCGTTCTTTTTCTGGCGGCAAGGCCTTTTTCCTGGACTGCTGTGGCAGAGCGCTATTCCTATTTGGCCAGTGTGTTTTTTGCCATTTTTGTTGCGATCCTTTCTGCAAAATACCTAGCCCAAAGATCTTTTTCTCTGCGCTGGGCGGTGAGGATGCTCCCATTAGTAGTTCTCCTTGCCTTTAGTGTGAGCACTGTTAGCCGGGCCATGGTGTGGCAGAGCAATGAGCGCTTAATGGGAGATACCTACAGACAATCACCCAACGATGGCTGGGTAGTTTATTCCTATGGCATCTTAAAAGCAAGACAGGGCAAGCTTGAAGAGGCGGAGAAATCTTGGCACAAAGCTTTTGATTTGGGCTTTACCATAAATTCTGCCAAGGCACTAGGCTGGTTGGAAGCTGGGAGAGGGAATTATGAGAAAGCCGAGTATTATTACTTGAAAGCGGCCTGGCCGAGTTCCAAGCTGGAAAGAATTTCCCGAAACTATGATCCAGAGATATACAGTTCTTTGGCACGTCTGCACTTGAGGTGGGCCAAAGAAGACAAAGAGAACGATGCCCATCACCTCGAACGGGTCGTTCACTTCTACAGGCGGGCTTATCAATTTAGCGGCGAAAATCCAATGGTTCTTTATAATCTGGGAAAATTCTTTCTAGAGCAGGGTGAGCTGCAAGAGGCGAAGAAGTGTTTTCGCCGAGTTTGGCAAGATAGGCCAAACACTTACTATGGCAAGGCGGCGGGCAAGCTAATGAAAATAGAGAAATCGTCAAGTCGAAAATCTCCTGACTTTCGTGTCTTTATGGACGATCTTCGGGAAAATCACCAAGGGAAGGTCACACATGGACTCCCAGAATAGGCAGGTGATTCCCATCAAAACGAGTATTGGCATAACAGCTCACAATGAGGCTGCCAATATCGGGCAACTCCTTGAAGCCCTGCTCTTACAGGATACCACACAGGTCCAGATTGACGAGATCCTGATCGTCTCCAGTGGTTCCACCGACGGGACTGACGACATTGTTCGCCAATGGGAAAAGAAAGACCCTCGCATCAGGCTACTCAGGCAAGCAAAGCGAGAGGGAAAAGCCTCGGCAATCAACCTTTTCATAGGGGAAGCGAGAAACGAGATCCTTGTCCTCGAGAGTGCAGATACTCTGCCCCTTGCTAATACGGTAGAAAACCTGGTTAGGCCGCTGCGGGACAAGGGAGTGGGCATGACCGGGGGGCATCCAGTGCCGCTCAACTCAGAGAAAACTATTATAGGGGCTGTGGTTCACCTCATGTGGGAGCTGCACCACCGGCTGGCACTTGAAAGTCCTAAACTTGGTGAAATGGTGGCTTTCAGGAAAGTGATCGATTCCATTTCCTTGGAAAGCGCGGTGGATGAGGCCAGTCTCGAGGCCGTTATACAGCGGGCTGGATTTACCTTGCTCTATGTGCCGGAAGCAATAGTTCTCAATAAGGGACCTGAGAGCATAAGGGACTTTATCATTCAGAGGAGGCGAATTCAGGCCGGCCATCTCTGGCTCAGGTCGAATTCCGGCTATCAGGTTTCCACCAAGAGTGTGTCGAGGATTACAAGACATCTGGCACAAGCAACGCCGCGCTCGGGGAGGGGCTTACTTGTCGGTGCTGCAGCCATCATATTGGAAGCCCTGGGACGGGGTTTGGGTTGGTATGATTTCAAGGTGTTGGGGAAAAATCCCTTTGTCTGGGAAGTGGCCCAGAGCACGAAGAGCTTAGAGCAACAAAGGAAAGTAAGGCTGGTCAAGGGAGAAAATCGTGCTTGATCTCATATGGCGACTCCCTGCATATAGACTATTCCGAAGCTTCGGCTACCCCCGAATGCTGCCCATGAGTTTGACTGTTAGCGTTACCTACAACTGCAACTCCCGCTGCAAGACCTGCAAGATCTACGAGCGACAGGCTGAGCACATGAGCGTTGCTCAGTATGAGAAGATATTTAGCACTCTAGGGTATTCTCCCCGGTGGATCACCATTAGCGGCGGTGAGCCTTTCTTGCGGGAGGACCTGCCGGAGATCTGCGCTGCAATCTATAACCAGTGCCGCCCGGCGGTGATCAACATTCCCACCAACGGACTCCTCCACCGGAAGATCCCCTCGGCATTAGAGGCAATCACAGCATCCTGTCCAGAGGCCAAGATCATCGTCAATTTGTCCCTGGATGCGGTGGGACCTGAGCACGATGAGATCCGTGGAGTAGCCGGAAATTATGAGAAGGCTATTAAAGCCTATTATGGTTTGAAAGAACTTCAGAGGAGTGGAGTGGAGAATCTGTCCTTAGGCATCCATACGGTGATTTCCCGATTCAATGTGAGTAGTATTTCGGACATGGTTCCAGCACTCCTCGCCTTGGAGCCGGATTCTTACATTACGGAAATTGCGGAAAATCGATTGGAACTCAAGACGGTGGACCTGGATATCACCCCCACGGCCAAAGAGTATGAGGTAGCGATAGACTTTGTCATGAACATGATTTCTAGACGAGGCTTTACTGGCGTAGGAAGGATTATCCAGTCTTTCCGACTGGAATACTATAAGCATGTAAAATCTCTTCTCTTCGATAAACCTGCCAGGTGGCCTTGCTATGCCGGGTTCGCCTCTGGGCAAATAATGCCAGACGGTGAGGTTTGGGAGTGCTGTATAAAAGGTAATTCCATGGGTAATCTGCAGCAAGCAGATTACGACTTCCGGAGAGTCTGGTTTTCGGATCAAGCAGAGCAGATAAGAAAGACCATAAAGGGGAGCAATTGTCAGTGCCCCTTGGCAAATGCGGCCTATACCAACATGCTCTTACATCCACCGACACTGGGGCGGGTCGCTATTCGGGCCCTTTTCATGAAAGGCAAGAAAAATCTAGCCCGGATGTCTCACAAATCACCGTCGCGAGACCGTGGAGAGGGGTGTGCCACCGGGTCATCGCAGGGGGTTGGAGTCGAGGCGTACTTGGAAAGTACGTCGCAGGGTGAGCTTGTCCTGAGCCAAGCCGAAGGAACACCCGAGGACGCCCGGGAGGACGCTCATATCCGCGGTCGCAGCAGGCGATTGGTGAAATATCCGGGCTAACACAATCAGGAGAAGCACTGTGGCTCAAAAGTATGTAACCAGTGAAAAGATTTTCGTCGTTCTACCCACCTATAATGAAGGTGAGAACATATCCCGACTAATTCCGATCATCCTCAAGAAGGGATCAAAGATTAAGGTCCTGGTAGTGGATGACAACTCTCCAGACGGTACCGGCAACATAGTGGCAGAGATGGCGGAGGGCAATGATCGTATTTTCCTGTTAAGCCGTCCTGATAAGATGGGCTTGGGCACTGCCTACGTGGCGGGGTTCAAATGGGTGCTGGCCAACAGCGACGCCAAATACATCTTTGAAATGGATGCTGATTTCTCCCATAATCCGGATAGGATTCCAGACTTCATCCGCAAGATGAAGGAGGGATACCATGTGGTCATCGGTTCTCGCTATCTGAGGGGCGTTAGCGTGGTTAATTGGCCAATTCGCCGTTTGATGTTGTCTTACCTTGCCAGCCGGTATGCGCGCTTTGTCACCGGAATACCGCTAAATGACCAGACCTCTGGCTATAAGTGCTTCCGGCGTGAGGTCCTCGAGAAGTTAGACCTAAAGCAGATTGTATCCGATGGCTATGCTTTCCAGATCGAGATGAACTATCTTGCCCTTAAGCAAGGTTTTCAATTGGCTGAAACACCCATTATCTTTGAGGAGCGTAGGGCCGGTGCTTCCAAGATTTCCCGCGAGATAGTTCGTGAGGCCATGTGGGTGGTGTGGCGACTCAGGTTGAATGGCTTGTTAAACCGGGGCAAAGTCGCTTCCTCCAAAAAAGTTTCGGATCATAAATATGGCTCGGTGCGAAACTGACCTTCGCCAATCTCTTGAACTAAACTTGTACACTAGATCCGCGCTGTTTGATTCATGGAACCAAAGAAAGCCTTATTAACTGGTACTACGGGTTTTATCGGGCACCATCTGGCGCGGAAACTGAGGCAGAATGGGCTCCAGGTTACTGGGATAATCAGGCCTAACAGTAAAAGACCGCAAATAAATGGGTTCCCCAGCAGGGGAGACTCTACTTTCCTCGAGGTTGATTTATCTGATCTCACCGCTATAAGAAGGCAGCTCGAAAACCACACTTGGGACTTTATTTTTCACATTGGTGCAGTGCGTGGAGGCAGGGATGTCTCCCGCAAAGAGTATTTTCGGGTAAACGTGGAGGCCACCGAGGAAATCGGCGAATTTGCCAGAGAGACAGAAACAAAATTGATTTTTTGCTCATCAGTGGGCGTGTACGGCGCCATTCCCCAGATCTTGCCGGCCCAGGTAAACACTCCATTTCAGGAGGATAATTACTATCACTATACCAAGATCGAGGCAGAAATGAGGTTACAAGGACTGGTTAACCGAGGATTGAACTGCGTTATCCTACGTCCTGCAATCACCTATGGCGAGGGAGATTACGGCTTTCCGTACATGCTTGTCAAACTGATTGATCGGGGAGCGTTGTTCCTGCCACCTGCTCCCGTAATGATCCACCTTGCTGATGTGGAGATGCTCTGCGAGGCTTTTTTGGCAGCGGCAGAGAGATCTTTAACCCCTGGTTCGGTATGTAATGTGGCCGATGTTGAACCGGTGGAGCTCAAGAGCCTTGTGGATTTTATTTGTCTTCAGCTGAAGGGCAAGACATACCCTGGCTGGAAACGGCTACCAGTCTTGGCTTTCCGTACAGGAGAAAAAATGGCGGCACTGCTGAAAAACGAGCTTTGGAAAGCACGTTTTGAACTCATTTCCCGGAGCTGGCACTATGATGTCAGCTCTGTTGGTGACAATCTAGGCGTGGTACAGCCTTCCACCATACCAACTTTTGAAAAGGTCATTACCTGGTACAGATCTTTACAGGGCTGAAAGTGGCAATACCCATCATTAAAACCTGGCGGAGCTACTTCGAGGAGAGTCCTCATGAGGGACTCGGTTCCAGCTATGAACGGGTGATACTCAATCTAAAGCTGGAACAACTAAGGCAAGACTACCAAATATCTACCTGTCTCGAGGCTCCGGTCTTCGGTTTCACCGGCCTGTCCGGCATAAACAGTCTGGATCTGGCCAAAAAGGGTGTGCAGGTGACCCTGGTTGACAATCACCAAGAACGGATTCTCCTCATCGAGAACGCCTGGCGCAAGGCGGGTGAAAAGTGCGACTCCACTTATGTGGAGAAATTTGTCCCCCTCCCTTTTGGCGACAAAACCTTTGATTTGAGCTGGAACTTCTCTGCCATGTGGTTTGTTTCAGACATGGGCAGCTTTCTCCAAGAGTTGACCAGGGTCACCCAAAAGGTCATCTTCGTCTGTGTCCCCAACCGGATGGGTATGGGGTTTCTGTCACAAAAATACATATCGGGTGCTGATCTGCGAGATGAACTAAAGGAAGAATACATCATCGCCAGAAACATTATCAGCGCCATGGGTTCTCTGGGGTGGTCATTGGTTGCCAGAGATTATATAGACGCTCCTCCTTGGCCCGATATTGGTATGAAAAAGGAAGATTTCCTCAAGATCTTTGGTTTGGGAAGTTTGCTGAAAAAACGAGGGGAAATTCCGGATCAGCCGCTAACCATAATGGACTACTACAGTGGAAAGGATCCGGAATTCCCAGAAAAAATGCTCCAGCATTACTGGTTCGAACGGATGGCTCCCAGATTCGTCAAGGCCATTTGGGCCCATCATCGTTATATGTTGTTTAAGCCAGCTGGTATCTAATGAAGAGAGCAGTGACCCTGTTCAACAAAAGCGACTCCGGATGAAGGAAAAAGTAGTATTAAGCAGAACAGAAAAGAGCCTTGCCAAGGCTTTAGACACCGCGGTTGAACACCTGGTGGGATGGAGTATTGTCAGCAGAGGCGAAACCATTGTATTGAAGCCCAACCTGGTGGCACCGCGACATGCCAGAACAGGAGCCACAACCAGCCTGGAACTCTTGGCATTGCTGGCTGCGAGGCTCAGAGATATGGGAGCTTATCCCGCCATTCTTGAGACGCCCGGCATGGAATACAGCCTGGAGGAGACCTGGCGGTTTTTCGACCTTCCAGCCTTTGCGAGTTCCCACGGGGCAGACCTCTTGTCAGTAGATAGCAATGACTGGGTCTCGGTGCAGATACCGGGGGGGAAGGTACTCAAGAAAGCACGGGTGCATCGAGCGGTTTTGGAGAACCGTATTATCAACCTTCCTAAGTTGAAGACCCATATCATTACGGGTGCCACGCTCGCTATGAAAAATCTCATGGGGATATGCCACGATGACACCAAGAGATCCATGCACGTATTGGGAATTCATCAGAGCATAGTTGATCTCAATCGTTTGATTACTCCAGTCCTAAACTTGATCGATGCCACCGTTGGCATGGAGGGGGACGGGGCTGTTTACGGAATCCCCAAGAAGGTGGGCATGCTAATTGCAGGAAATAACGCTCTGGCGGCTGATCTAGTGGGTTTAGAATTGATGGGAATATCGATGGAAGAGGTCCCTCACCTGAAATTTGCCAAAGAGGAATTTGGCGTCCTGGACATTGAAAAGGTAGGTGACGATTTTGTTCAAGACCAATTTCTAACTCCAAGACCTAGCAAGGCATACTTGTTGGGATATCGCATGCTCTATGTAGTGGACTCATGTTTTTATCCATTAAAGGGCATCCATTTTAATGAATATCTGTACCGCAAAGGTATAGTGGGAACACGCCCCTACATCAGGAAGGATTTCTGCAACATGTGTGGGGATTGTTTGGCAATTTGTCCCGTACCCCAGTGTTTGGATTTGGACGGCAAAACAATAAATATGGCAGAGTGTCTTCGCTGCCTGGAGTGTGTGGATGCTTGCCCCCCTAAAGCCATTAAGATAAAGGGTGTTTCCGGCAATAGGGATCGCAGTTGAGATCAAGCTATTTGTCCTCGTGAGTGGCTTAACTTTTAACAGATATACTGCCATTATGAAAAGACTACTATTATTTTTGATTGGGATATTGGTCTTCGTTCTCTGGATCTACTACATAGATCCTCACGAAGTCTGGGAGATTATCAAGACAACCCATCTGGCTTACCTGGGAGTGGGATTTGTCTTCTTTTTCGTCTCATACCTTTTCAAAATGGTGAGATGGCAACTCGTCCTCAGACCAATCCAAGTCGTTCCTTTTATCCAGATCGCAAAATATTACTGGTCCTGCGAATTTATTAATAATTTTATGCCACTCCGTTTAGGAGAACTCTCCAAGGGGGCCTTTCTAAAAAAAGATTATGGCCTCGAGTTCGCCCAATCTCTTTCCACTATAGCTGCGGACCGTATTTACGGAATCTTTGTCCGTTTGATTGTTCTGTGTTCTATTCCTTTACTGGCAATCGACTTGTACCCATTTCTGAAAGGCTATCTAATCTATGCAACCTCACTGATCACCTGCGTGTTGCTCCTCTTTCTCCTACTGCTGTTAAAAGACAT
>Ga0209536_100005393_pt1 | contig 19889 bp, 19 predicted proteins | sample DeeMarSeWOR28_12_FD_187461 | JGI IMG/M metagenome (GOLD analysis project Ga0209536, IMG submission 187461) | Marine sediment microbial communities from White Oak River estuary, North Carolina - WOR-2-8_12 (SPAdes) (version 2) | ecosystem: Environmental > Aquatic > Marine > Intertidal zone >...
TTTCAAGGATGAAACAAGCCGTTCCAGGCTGAACGGCAGGGAAGCAGTCAATATCATGGTCAAGAAGCGAGCCGGTGAAAATATCATTGCCATCACTGATGCCATTGATAAACTGCTGGCAAGGGTGCAGCCAACCTGGCCCAGGGGGACGGAAATTACCAAGCTCATGGACAAGGCCAAGGATATCAGGCGCATGGTTGCCGATCTTGAGAATAATATTCTCTCCGGCCTTGTTCTCGTTGTGTTTGTCATTCTTTTTGCCATGGGCATCAGGAATGCCATTCTCGTAAGCCTTGCCATCCCATTTTCCATGTTGCTATCTTTTACGGTGCTTTATGCCCTCGATATCACCTTGAACATGGTGGTTCTTTTCAGCCTGACCCTGGCGCTTGGCATGCTGGTGGACAATGCCATTGTCATAGTAGAGAACATTTACCGTTACATTGAACAGGGAGTACCCCGCATTGAAGCTGCCAAGCGGGCCACTTCCGAGGTGGCCTATGCGGTCATCGGTTCGACCCTGACCACTCTGGCAGCCTTTTTTCCTATGCTTTTCTGGCCCGGGATCATGGGTGAATTCATGAGTTATCTGCCCCTGACCCTTATTGTCACGCTGTCGTCCAGTCTCTTTGTTGCCATGGTGATCAATCCGGCCCTGGCCGCAATGTTCATGAAGATCAAGGCGGGAAGCGGGCAACCACCTGAAACAGGGAACAACCAGGCTAAAAGTGCCGAGGAAATTGCCCGGGCCGGAGAAAGCCCGGTTGTCATCGAAGGAAAGATTTTGTCCCTGTATGAGAAATCCCTGCAGCTGGCCATCAAGCATAAAATTGCCGTTGTTTTGATTGCTGTCTGCATTCTTGTCCTCCTGGTACAGGTCTGGCTGCTCCGTGTAGGACTGGAGAAACCGGTGGAGTTTTTCCCCAATATTGAACCTAAGGCAATGTACGTGAACCTGGATACCCCTGAAGGGGCGGATCTGGATTACGTTGATTCAGTGGTGCGCCAGGTTGAGCTTACCGTGAACGGCTATGATGCATCAGTCGGGGCAATACCTGCAGCAGACCAGTATAAGGCCTCGTACGAACCGAAAGAACATGAAAAAAAAGACGGTGGCGAATTTTTCGGACCGAGTGATATTGCCAATATTGAATACATCTATGCCAAGTCAGTGGTAACAGCAGGACCCGGCATGATGTTTGACCCCAATGCGCCAAACCATGTCGGTATCCAGTTTATTGATCTTGAAGACAGGATCAGGCCCAGTTCCGAATCCATGGAATTGATCCGGGAGCGGGTAAAAAACATACCGGGCGCCAAGATCACTGTCGCTGAACAGGAAGAAGGGCCGCCTACCGGGGCTCCGATCAATATTGAGATTGCCGGTGACGATTTTGAAATTCTGGGGCGCATTGCCAAAACCATACGGGAGATGATTGCCAATATTCCTTTTGTTGTTGATATCAGGGATGACTTTGTGGAGGGTACACCGACGGTGCGCATAAAGGTTGACCGTCAGAAAGCCGCACTTTTCGGGCTATACACAGACAATATCGGGACAGCACTGAAGACCGCCTATAACGGTTTGGAGGTTTCCACATACCGGGAGGGTGATGAAGATTATGATATTACCGTGCAGCTTTCTGATACCAGGCGCAGGGTCACTGATGTCCTGCGGGAGTTGATGCTGCCGACACCATCAGGGAAAATTGTACCCCTGACGACCCTGGCGCGAATTGAGTTTGCAGGAGGGCTGGGGGATATTGTCCGTATAAATCACGAGCGGGTTGTGACGGTCAAGACCAACGTTGATGAAAATAAAATTCCCGGGCCGGTTGCCAGGGCCCAGGCAGAAAAGCTGTTGCAGAATTTCCCCATGCCTCCTGGCTATCGCCTGACATTCACTGGAGAATTTGAATTCCAGCAGGAGTCTGAAGATTTCCTTTCAAAGGCCTTTGCCATTGCCCTTTTTCTGATATTCCTGGTCCTGGTCACGCAGTTTAATTCTGTGGCACAGCCTTTTATCATCATGACTGCGGTTATCCTTTCCCTGGGCGGTGCCTTTTTGGGACTGACGGTTATAAACTCGCCATTTGGTATAATCATGACCGGTGTAGGCGTCATTTCCCTTGCCGGTGTTGTGGTCAATAACGGCATCGTCTTGATCGACTACATAAACAAGTTGCGCCAGCGCGGTTTCCAACTGCGTGAGGCGGTCGTGGCTGCCGGGGCAACCAGGCTGCGGCCGGTGGTGTTGACAGCCGTGACCACGATCCTCGGCCTGCTGCCCATGGTGACCGGGGTTTCTTACGATTTTCACAACATGGCAATCTCGTGGGTCAGTGAATCAAGCCAGTGGTGGAGGACCATGGCCATAGTCGTTATATTCGGTTTGCTGGTCGCCACCTTCCTGACCCTGATGGTGGTACCGGTCCTCTATGTTTTTATCGAGGAAAGCAAGGGCAGCTTGGCTGTCTTTCGCAGTAAACTGAGATCCTTTATGCCCGGCAGTTCAGTCACTGAAGAATAAGGTTTATATCAGTGGCGGCAACATGAATAGCGCCGCCACCGAAAGCATACCCCGAAAGAGAGATAAAACGGCAGCAGGTTGACCGTGTGGACGGATCAACGGCTGACCTGAGTCCAGGTATTATCACGGAAGATGTAATGGGGCTTGAAGTCGGCCTTATAGCTCATTGCTTTCACATTCTCTATCCAGTAGCCCAGGTATAGGAATTTTATTTTCTTCCGCCGGCAAAAGTCAATGAGATACAAGATATTGTAAGTCCCCGGACTTCTCCGTCCTTCCGCAGGATCAAAATAAAAAAAGACAACATTGAGCCAGCTTGTGCTTAAGTCCACGACGGCGACACCGACCAGTTTTGATCCAACCCTGTAACTGAATTCCACGGTGCTGGTTAAGTGGTTGAGGAAGAAGCCGGTATAGTAATCAAGAGGGGAACTGTCCCGGCCAGGATACCTGGCAGCCAGGAATTTTCCCAGCAGTGCCAGGTTCTCTTCACTGCAGGCCAGTGGCTTTGTTTCAACGCTGATATCATGATTTCTTTTCCAAACCCTTTTCTGGTTTCGGTTCGGTTTGAATTCTCGTGGGTCAATACGGATAGGGATGCATGCCCTGCACCCTGAACAGTGCATGTTATAGATGACATTGCCGTTGCGGCGGTAACCGGATGCAAGGTATGCATCCATGATAAAATCCGGCATGGTGTCAAAGAGGGCCTGGTTGTAAACTGCTTGAAAAGGAAGGCCGTAGGGGCATTCCATGCGGGCATGCACAAAGTACTGCTTCAGCTCCGCCCTTATGCGTTCCGCTTCGCGGGAAAGGGTGTTCGTATGTTCAGCCATGCTGCAGGTTTCAGTCATCCTGGAGAACAGGCTGCTTCTGCAAGCGTTTGTAATAGAAATTCTGTCCGTATAGCACGGATACCGGGTTGTGGCCGGCAACCCGGTCCTTTACCACCAGTGTGGTAACCGGGGCATCGGAATACTTGGTGAACAGTATGTCATGCCCCACGCAGAGTCCGACAATGATATTAAGGTCGGTGTCGGCCCGGTTTAAAAGCCTTGCCTGGGCCACCGGGTTGCATGCCGGCTCAAAGGTGTTGGGACGCACCTTTTCCTCTTCTGTAAGTCCAAGCTCCAGTTTGTCGATGCTTCCAGATTTGCAGCACACGCTGACCGGCTTGAATCCCTGGGCAGCAAGAATAGCTGCCAGGCGGTTTGTTTCATCCAGCAGGCCGATGCAGGTTGCCATGCCTATCTTTTGGTACCCCATAAGCTTGGCAAAGGCGATGGTGTCCTCAACCCTGGTCCAGCGGGCATTTATTGCATCACTGCCTGGTATGGGCTGGTAGCAGAGGCCTTCCACCTTGGCAGCTACACTGGCCATCCTGGCATCTTCGGCATCACCCTTATAGAGTTCAAAAGATTCCTTTATAATGTCTGAATGGTCTCGTGTCGGACAGTTGCCGGGTTTTGCCGGCTGGTTTTCCGGGTCAACGCTCCAGCAGTTGGTGCTTCCACTTTTGCGCCAGGCAGCGCTGCATTTGCTGCAGGTAAAATCAATTTGTTTGCTCATTGTCGGTCACTCCTTGAATTACCTTTATCATTAATATGTGTTGCCTAGAACTAATACATACTGGCAACTTATTTACTGTATTGTAGTTCATTTCTTTACTTGCATAAAGAAACGAACCAAAGAAAGTGCAGCCAATCACTTGGTTCAATTACATTGAACTTCCCTGCGCTGCTCGCAAAGAAACGGCGACATCGGAAAGTCGTTTTACTCCGCCGAGTCGCTTATCCTTTCTTTGCTGTGCTGCTTCGGCTGCGTGAAATGGCATTTTGACACCTAACTCTTTAACCTGGCAAAGTTTTTTAACCAGAATATCCAATTATTCTATTTACTGCTGATTAAAACAGCGACTGTTTTGGTGGCATCAATTTGTTCCATGGCAATTCTAATTGCTGCAGTGAGGGGGACCGAGAGCAGCATGCCGGGAATGCCCCAGAGCCAGCCCCAGAAGATGAGGGAAAAGAGGACGACCAGAGGGCTCAGGTTCAGGCCGCGGCCCATTAGTTTCGGCTCCAGAACATTACCCACCAGAAACTGGATGCAGAGAAGCAGAATTCCGATGATAATGGTCTTGCCGACGGACCCTGACTGAAAAAGGGTTATGGCGATTGGCGGCAGGGTGGCAACAATTGAGCCTATGGTCGGTATAAAGTTCAAGACAAAGGTGAGTACGCCCCAGAGCAGGGCAAAGTCAACACCGGCAATGGTCAGCACTACGGTGACAAGTGCTCCGGTCAAAAAGCTGATAAGGGTTTTCAAACCAAGATACTGTTGCACAGAATCGTTGATCTGCTGCAGTGACTCCAGAATAGGGTCAGCGTTTTCCTTGCCGAGCTGGTTCACCAGCCGCTTTGTAAATGCATCACGCTCGGCCAGGATAAAGGCCATGAACAGCACGACCCAAAGAACATTTCCAAGAAAGGAAAAGAAGGATCCGCTCAAGCTCTGTAGCAAACCGCCGAATGAGAACTTGTCCTGCTGTCTTATCTTGCTCAGAAAGGCGTCCAATGCCTCATTGGCCTGCTCTTGTGAGATGTCAAAGCGCGAAAGAATGATATTGGCGTATTCCCAGAATTTTGCTTCATATTCCGGGAGCTGGGATTGGAAGCTGGACACATTGAGCATCACCAGTTTCCCGAGCATGAAAATCAGCAGAAGAACAATGCCCACCACAAGCAAAATGCGTACAAAGCCTGGCAGGTGAAAGCGTTTTAAAAAATCCAGCGGGATGCCGAGGGCATAGCAGAGCAGAATGGCAAAGCAGAGGGGAATGAAAAGAAAAGAAAGGGTTCGCAGGATAACGGTGAAAAGGACAATGAGCAGCAGCCAGGAGGCTGCAACTCTAACATTGAATCGTGCTGTGTCACGGGAAGATGCCATATCGCTAACTCTGTTTTGCAGGGTGATCTGTCTGGATACCAGTGAATATAAATTGAAAATGTGTGCTAAATCAATGAATTAATTTAACAGGTATTTTTTGCCTTACTGAAGCAGGCTGGGCATTCCGGCAGGATGAGGAGAAAAACATGGTTCAGCCCCTGTTTTCGAGAAGAGCGGCTCTGCTGAAACGTATGGAGAGGTTCCGCTTGATGCTCAAGCCTGTTTTTTCAGCGGCAGCAAGGATATCATCATATTTTTCTGCAGAAACATGAAAAACGGGTTCAGTATAAAGAAGTTTTGCCTCAGGCTTGAGGATTACTGCAATTTCTTTGAAGAAATTCTCAGGGTCCGGGACTTCATGGATCATCCAGAATGCCAGAGCAAAACTAACTGGAGTAGCAATGCCGAGGGATGACGGTTCAGCCCGGTGGGGTATTATTCTGTGCTCCACCCCCTTTTTTGCTGCGCGTTTCAGCATGACGTCAAGCATTTCCTGCTGCAGGTCAACCGCGATAACCTGCCCGGCGTCGCCAACCAGTTCAGCCATACCAAGAGTGAAGTAACCCATGCCGCAGCCTATGTCCATGACGGTCATTCCTTTCCGGACATAACCGGAAAGGATATTCTCCGGGTTATGGATCAGGCGGCGCAAGGGGTTGTCAAAGGTGTAGGCAAGCCACCAGGGGCAGACATGATGATCAGGCATGGTCGATAGTGTGCCACGGTTTATTTGAATTCATCTATAAAGTAACTTCATCAGGATCATCCGAAGAATCCACCACCCCCCATTCCTGGGCATCTACATCAAAGTCGGCAATTTTTTCCAAAGGGGCCTTGAGGTATTTTCCGTGTCCTTCAGCTGCTACTGTGCCGTCCTCAAGCAATAATTCACCGGTGCCCTCAAAGAACCTGCTGCCGTTTTTTGTTATCCGGCCTATTACCCTGAGCTCCTCAAGCAACGGGACAGGTTTTTTGAAACGGACCCGCAGCTCTATGGTGACGCCCCAGATCTCGCCTTCTGACTCTATCATGATGGCACGGCCGATTGCCTCATCCAGTATTGTCGAGATAATGCCGCCATGCAAACGGCCGGGATAACTCTGGTGCTCTTCTCTTGGTTTGAAAATTGCCAGCAGTTCGTTGTTATCAAGTTCGTAAAAAGAGGTATGCAGGCCAAAGGGATTTTTTAAACCGCAGACCAGGCACATCTTTGAGTTTGGTTGCTTGGCGGTAACTTTACGGCGCATCGGTAATCCTCGAATTAGGTTATTCCTGTCTTTTCAAGGTTCCTTTAATGATGTCATTCATATCCTGAACCTCGGATACCGTGGGACAGAGCAGCTCTCGCACATCGGCCTGAAACTGTTTTTTGTCCTTGGGAACATGAGTGCCCAGAACAAGCTTAAGATCAGGATATGCCTTGGCGGTGACCGCCTGGTATTTTTTCAGAAAGGGGCAGAGTGCGGTCATGCAATAAGAAAGGTGCAGGGCATCAAGCCTGTATTCTGCCAGGGCCTTGACCCTTTTCAGGATTTTTTCAGGCGCTGCCAGGGTAGGGCAGCCGGAACAGCTGATGATGCCGATAAGATCAAGTTTTGCATCATTTTTATAGCGCTCAAAAAAGCCCCTCCGTTTTCGCATGTCACCGAGGCAGACCACTGCGCCGCAGTTGGTTTCCCGGGTGCAGTTTGAACATGTAAGAATTCCTATGCGGGCCATTTATGCTTCCTTTGTTTGCCCCTGTTCAGGGTCTTTTTTCAGTTCGTCAAGTTCTGCCTGCTCCTTTAACTGAGCCTGATGCTCAACTATGGCATCCTGATGCGCCTGGTCCCCTGCTTTTCCCGCCTGGCGCCGGTCAAGTTCTTCAAGCCGGGGCATAGGGCCGTACATGACCAGTATATCTCCTTCATGTATTCTGCTGATTCCCTGGGGCGCCCCGATATAAAAACCGCCTTTTCGCTGGATTCCCAGGATAAGGACCCCTTCACGGGAGAGACCCGCCGTGATGAGTGATTTGCCGGCCAGCCAGTCGTTGGGCTCCACCTTTATCTCCCATACGGCAAATTCATTCTGCAGGTGCAGGATGGCTACATAATCCTGGATTTCAATCCTGGTCCATTTCTTTAATCCCCAGGCAATTATGCGGTTCAGGTTGCGTTCTACAAAATGACTGACGGCTATAACCCATAATACGCTCAGACAGCTTATAAACAGAAGGACATTGCGCAGCCAGTTTTCAGAACTTGCGGTGCTGAGCAGCGAGACCATGACGGTAGCCACCACCGTCGCTATGCCTATATTGCCAAGGAGCATGAGGATCATGATGATCTTTCGGCGCACCGGGTGATTCATGATCAATTCAGATTCCGTCGTGGTGAAGCCCACGCCGGAAAATGCTGAGCGTGCCTGGAAACGGGCAGCTTCATGGGAGAGCCCGGTGAACATCAGGGCCATTGCCGCGATTCTTGTTACCAGCAGAGACAGGATCGCAACGGTGAATAGAGAAAAAATTGCAACCATCTGAGAAATCTCCCTGAGCAATCGAAGTGTTTTGGGTCAGTAACTTAGCAATGCATCAGATAATAAACTGTTTATTGCCGGATTTCTCTAATTTCCTTTAACTGCCTGTCGTGGATTGCGGACAGAAAGAGAAGGGCGAGTATGGCTCCGAGCAAGGCCAGTCCCATATCCGACTGTGTATCCCAGACATCACCCTGGGTTGACAAAAAGGCCTCTGCCGCTTCTCCCGACAGTAAAGCGGCCCCCCATTCAATGAGTTCATACAATGCACTTATTGCCAGGCAGATACAGATAACGATAAAATTCATCCAGCCTTTTTTAACGATGATCTCTTTGCGCAGTAAGATTTCGCGGGCGATGATCGCCGGGATGAAGCCCTGGGCCAAATGGCCGACCTTGTCGTAATTATTTCGTGCCATGCCGAAAGTATCCCGTATCCAGTTAAAGAGGGGAACTTCGGCGTAGGTATAGTGGCCGCCGACCATGAGGATGATGCAGTGGATAAGGATGAGGAAGTAGGTGAGCGGTGTGAGCCGGAATTTGTTGAACGTGAGAGCAATTATGATGAAGCCGGCAAGGGCGGGAAAAACCTCGAGAATCCAGGTGAAATAATCCTTGGGATTGACCCCGGACCAGAGCAGGACCAGAAAATAGATGATCAGCCAAAGTGCTTTCATCTCTTGTTTTGCAGCCTGCGCATTTTCTTGCCCGCATCCCAAGCCTTGCCGATGGATGCGCCAAGGGCCCAGAACCTGTTGTCCGGCATGGTCAGGACAAAGGGTTTTATTTTTGCAGCATCAGGTTTGGAATCGCTCAAGCATTTATCATCGCAATAGATGGTAATAATTTCGGCAATAAAAAATGAGTTAGTAGGCAGGTCCACCGTCTGCTCCACCCGGCATTCCATGGTCAGAGGGCACTCCTGGATCATCGGGGCAGCCTGCAGCGATCCGTAAAAAACTGTAAAGAGGTTTGATTTATCGACACGTTTGCCGGAAACAAGGCCCGTGTAGTCAGTCACCTCGACCATGTCTGTCGAAGGCACATTAATGCTGAATTGCCCGGTGGCAATGATGGCGCCATGGCTGGCATTGCCTTTGTTGACGCAGATGCCAAGCATGGCCGGATCGAAATTGACCCGGGTCAGCCAGTCAAGCGCCATGTAATTCACTTTGCCCTCAAGGTGTGTCCCGAGTATTGTCTGCGCCCAGGGCAGGCAGAACAGGTTTTTCTGCTCAAATATCGTTTTCATAAAAGCGCCTCTTGAAAAGATGATGGTTGTTCTTTTGTTCTGCCGCGCATCCGGTCATCTGCTGCTGACCGGGCATTTCATTTTTTCTTCAAAATGGCACGCCAGCCTGTTATCGGAGTGAGGATCGGCCGGTATATCTTGCTGACTTCACCAACCTGCTCGGTGATATAAAACGCCCCGGGCTCGATGGCCTGAACCATGCGGAGAATTTCCCGAAGATGTTTTCTGCGGCAGACTATATAGAGTTCAATGACAGGCCCGCTGAGGCCTTCACCCTGAAAGGTGGTCACCGCAAATCCGGCCCGCCGGATGGTTTCCGCCATTTCCTTATAGTAGTCTTTACTGATGACCCGGATAATGATATGGCCGAAAGCCAGCCACCTTTCAATGCGGATCCCGACCATATTGCCGCTGGCAAAGCCAAAGGCGTAAAAAATTGCCAGGATCGGGATTTCCCTGACCTGGGGAATTACCGTAGAAATTACCCAGAGCCAGATGATTATCTCGACAAAGCCGAGCCAGAAAGAGACCCAGGTTCTGCCCTGAATGATACTGATAGTCCGCAGGGTGCCGAGGCTGACATCCACTATGCGGGCCAGCAGGATCGCAATGCCTGTCAGCAGTACCGGTATGCTGAAATATTGTTCCATTGGTATATGATATCAAAATAATATATGTCTTTGCTCTCAATAATACGATTTTAAAAAATCATATCAGGTGGGCCCACCATCTGTCAGGTATTATTTAAAAAATCTGTTGCAGGATTTTAGAAAAGTTGTATTTTGCTGCACCTTTCAGACGGGGATGCATTTATTCCTGTCCTCATGATTAATAATTAGCAAGCTCGTCCGGTACCTATCCTGCTTCCCCTTTACCCCTCATCTCCGCGTAAAGACAAAGGCCTGTAGATATCTACCTGGCAGCGTTTGAATCAGAAGGCACATTGTGGAGGTCTGTTCTGATGAATTCGCCGTTGGTTCCCAAATTGTATACCTGCATTAAGGAGGGGTACAGCCTTAATGCATTTGCCAGGGATGTCATGGCCGGCAGCATCGTGGGGATAGTTGCCCTGCCGCTGGCCATAGCCTTCGGCATAGCGTCAGGGGTAACTCCCGAGCAGGGATTATATACCGCGATCATTGCTGGATTCCTCATCTCATTTCTGGGCGGCAGCCGGGTGCAGATAGGCGGGCCGACCGGGGCTTTTGTCGTGGTCGTCTACGCCGTTATCCAGGAACACGGCTACAACGGACTTGCCATGGCAACCATTATGGCGGGAATATTTCTTGTCCTTATGGGGCTAGTCAGAATGGGCGGAGTCATTAAATTCATTCCCTATCCCATGACAGTCGGCTTTACAAGCGGCATAGCCTTAATCATAGGAGCTTCCCAGGTCAAGGATTTCCTGGGCCTCAGGATTTCAAAGGGCTCTGCAGGTTTTTTGCATCAACTAGCCGGGTATGCGGAAAATATCGGCACAGTTTCTCCCTGGTCGGTCCTCATCGGGATCCTGTCCCTTGCCATCCTGCTCGTTTGGCCCCGAATGACGAGGAAGATTCCAGGATCGCTCATTGCAATAATTACAGCAACGCTGCTGGTGCGGATTTATGACCTGCCGGTTGCAACTATCGGGTCACAGTTCGGCTCTGTTTCATCAAGCCTGCCTGTTCTGCAGTTCCCTGCTTTTGACTGGAGACAACTTCCCCTGCTGGTGCCGCACGCCCTGACCATTGCCATCCTGGGCGGCATTGAATCCCTGCTTTCTGCCGTAGTTGCGGACGGCATGACAGGCAGAAGGCATCGCTCCAACATGGAGCTCATCGCCCAGGGTGCGGCAAATATCGTTTCTCCGTTATTCGGCGGGATACCGGCTACAGGCGCAATTGCCCGTACAGCCACAAACATCAAGAACGGAGCCCAGACTCCGGTGTCCGGTATTGTGCATGCAGTGGTGCTTCTTCTTATCCTCGTATTTTTCGGGCATTGGGCCACCCTCATACCAATGGCGAGTCTTTCGGCTGTGCTTCTTGTCGTAGCGTACAACATGAGTGAATGGCGTTATTTCGTGCGGCTGCTGCATTCGCCCCGCGCAGACATCCTGGTCATGCTCTGTACTTTCGGTCTTACAGTATTTGTTGACCTGACGGTGGCGATTGAGGTAGGCGTGGTGCTTTCATCGCTGCTCTTCATGAACCGCATGTCAAAAGTGACCGAAATACGCAATATTACGCGTGAATTACATGAAGACTATGAACGCGAGGACAAACTGACCATAAGGACGCGCAGCATCCCGCCCGGGGTAGAGGTTTTTGAGATCTACGGCCCGTTTTTTTTCGGTGTTGCCAACCAGTTCAAGGATTCGATGAACATTGCCCGAAAACCTCCTAAGGTTCTTATCCTGAGGATGCGGCATGTCATGTCCATTGATGCAACAGCAATGCGGGCCCTGGAAGAAATTATTGTCAAGGTGAAGCGGGACTCCACCAGGCTGATTCTTTCAGGGGTCAGCCCGCAATTGCAGAAAATGCTCAACCAGAACGGCTTGCAGCAAAAACTCCGTGATGTGGGCATTTTCCCTGATATTGATACGGCCCTGGAAGAAGCTAGACGGCTTGCAGCTTAAGAATTAAAGGTTCTGCAGCAAATGACAAATGATGTCACTGGTTTTCAACCTGAGAGGAATCGCTGAATTCCTCGAAAAAGATATTGTCTTTGCCCGCCTCCTTCACCCGGCACATGAGATTGTCAACATGATGACCGTCTCTCCTGCAAAGAAATGCAGCAGGCTGAAAAGGCAGTATTACCTGCCAAGCAATTTAGGCCAGTTCCTATCCGCCTTATTGATGTATCCCTGCCTGTCCTTATCCCAGGTCTTCTGCACATCTTTGTTAAGATTGAGATAAAGTTTGCCGTCAACTATTGACCAGGCTTCAGGATCGATATCTGCCGTGGACCCACGGCTTACGGCATAGGCTCAGTAGCCGCCGTACTGCGGAACATATTTTTCCGGGTTTTCCTGAAACAGGGCAAGATGATCCCTGCTGGAGAAAAGCCACCTGGCGCCCTGCCATTCATGCTGGAATTCCTTTTCCCCTTTAACCGGGCGGCCCAGCGTAAAATATGCCACCGGATCGTAGCCCTTGAGGGCGATGCCGTCAGCACCAACATTGATTGGAGCTATCTGGGCTGAGCAGGCAAGAAGGAAAAAAAACCAGGAACAGGTGAGAGCTGTTATACAGAGTGAGAGTTTTTTCATGGTGTCCCCCCGAGGATTTACCGCCTGCACATGATTTATTCCAGGCTAGCGGTTTGTCGTGTTGAAAGTGTATGATTCCACAACATTGTCAGCAGAAAAACGCACAACCAGGTCCTTGGCATCCTTTTCACTGAACATCGCATAGCGGTACGTGCCATAAGACCAGGTCTCAAGACCGTCCTCCAGGCCGACACGCCATGGTTCTCCGAACATGGAGCGGATCTCTTCCCTGGTTGTTTTGCCTATCTGGATCTTTTCGACCTGGTCAGCGGGAAAGTCATGGCCCACAGTGGCACATCCCATGGAAAAAACAATCACGATGCTGGTCATTATTAGCAGAAGAGTCCTCAATGGGCCATATATTTGTCGGCGTGTATTGGCTGTTTTCATAAAGCACCTCCGCAACAGTTTGGATTATAACGTTCAGTCAATGAAGTGTAAGCGGCTCTATCGCCACCTGACCTTATATGTATCAGAAATTTCACACACTCCGGCAATACATGTGTCCAGGCTCTTCAAGATGCCGTCTTCTATGGAGTAGATCCAGCCGTGCACTGACAGCTCCTGCCCTGATTCCCAGGCTTTTTGTACAATTGATGTGTGGCAGACATTGGCGACCTGTTCAATAACATTCAACTCGCAAAGCAGGTTAAGCCTTTCCTTTTCATCCGCGATAGCATCAAGTTTCTCCTGGTGATAGCGATAGACATCTTTGATATGCCGGAGCCAGGTGTCAATAAGACCATAAGCCCTTTTTTCCAGGGCCGCCCTGACACCGCCACAGCCATAATGACCACAGACTATAATATGCCTGACCCTGAGGACTTCAACCGCGTACTGGATAACGGATAAACAGTTCAAGTCTGTATGGATCACCACATTGGCGATGTTGCGATGCACAAAGATTTCGCCTGGCAGCAGATCAACAATCTGATTCGAGGGTACCCGGCTGTCAGAGCAGCCTATCCACAGATATTCGGGATTCTGCTGTCGTGAGAGCTTGGCAAAGAAGTCAGGGTCTGTTTCCTTTATTTTCGCAGCCCATTTCCTGTTGTTGTCAAAAAGATTTTTCAGGGTTCGCATCGGTTGGTCACTTTTTTGGTTTGCGGACATTAATCATGATCAAGGTGTGATGCTGGACAAGAAACAGGGAGTAAGGCCCGGATGAACCTTACATGCACAATGGTGATGCCGGAGAATCGCATGGTATTATGTAGCCTGATTTTTGCTGCAGTTTTAACAAAATTATGCCCCTGTCTTTGTTTTATTAAACTTCGTAATCAGGTTCCTGGCAAGGAGATAAATGCTGATAGCAATACCTGTAACGATAAATAGATAAACGGTAAGCACCCATCTCCCGGCAAAACCGGTATCCGAAACCAGCCTGTTGAAGAGAAGATAATCCGGGATATATTGCACCCCATGGGTGAAAGAGATGAGAACCAGGTCAAGGACCAGCAGGAAAACTCCCATAGCCATGCAGAACAACCCGACAAGGGATATAAGCTGCCTGTCCCGTCTGAGTGTTTTTAAGAGATAGAAAACACTGGCGGTGCAGGCAGTGAAAAAAATGAGAAGTAAAGTAACGCTGGAGGAATTCATCATGGCCTGGCGGTATTTTTTATTTTTTCAACCCGATAGAATTTAAGGATCGTTTTTTTATCCCTCCTTCTTTTGTCTGCATACGTTACTGCCGACGACTGACAGCTTGCCCAAAAGAAGGAGCAAGAAAAGAGCACCCGACTGTACCGGTCCTTCGGACTCCCTTGTGCTTCTTGTTGTTGACGGGACCCTGAAAACTCGCCGCATACAGAGGCTCAAACAAGTCCAGCGTCTTTTTCCGTCAACAGCTGCGATGCTCAGCGTTACAGAACGGGTTTAAAAGCCGGAAGCCAGGTTTTCTTGCTGTTTCACGCAGCCGAGCAGCACAACAAAGATCGGAACAGCGACTCAGCGGAGTGAAACGACTTTCCGATGTCGCCCGGTCTTTGTGAGCAGCGCAGGGCAGGCCCGCCAAGCGGGACCAAGTGATCGGCTGCACTTTCTTTGGTTCGTTTCTTTATGCAAGTAAAGAAATGAACATAAAAATAAAGAATGCATTTTGGTAACAATGCATGTAACTGTTTAATGAAAGAAGAGTATTCCATGGCACGTGAAATTTTCAAGGCATTTTAGCGGCAATATTTTCGGACGATGAAAAGTACATGAAACTGCGCACCTGTGTAACACCGGAAGGCAGGTTTAGATACGGCGTCCATAAACCGTCGTTTCATACCCTCAACCTGCGGGAAAGTGATGCATTTCAGGTTTTGGGCCTGGATGCTGCTGGCAGCCCTGTGGACAACACGCTGAACTTTCCTGCCGGTGATGTGGAAGAAGCGCATGGGGAATGGATCTACGAGATACCCAATCCTTTCCCTTTCCGGGGCGCTACCTATATAGATAGAAGCTGGGCGGACACTAAGGCTGCTGATCCTGCATCCATATCCCTGCCTGAGCCGAGCGCCACATCCATGACTGATTTTTTGATCAAGGTGCTGGATTGCGGCACGGGCAAACCAGGGGAGGATACTCTTAACCGGGCTTTTGCGGAGCTGCCTGATACCGTGCTGCTGTCATTGGCCGCAACTTCTACTGATCCTGAAGACCTGGTGCGGCTGGCGGAATTGGCCTGCGAGTTTGTCTATGACCGGGAGGGGAAGCTGCCGGTTGGGCTGCGTTTTGAAGATGCTGCAAAGGGCAGACCCAAACCCAGGATCAGAAACCACGACCTTTTTGAAGCGCTGGTTAACAATATTTTTCTGCCTGACAGCTATAAGGAGATAATGGTGTTGCGCCCCGGGGCGCAGGGCACCAGCGAGATCGTAGGCGAGTGGCCAACGAAGCGTGACAGCCATGTCTATGAATATTTAAGGCGCAACAGCTATATTCCCTGGGGACATTATGCCTCAAACATTGCCAATGACCTGGTGCGCTATTCCATCGCAGACCTGTCTGGCCAGGATTTTGAAGCACTGCGGCACCTTTACTGCCAGCGCACCTTTATCAGGCTGGCAGCGCAGCTGAACTTGCAAATTGATGTGCGGCGCAAATGTATGACAGTAGCTGAGCTGGAAGAGCTCAGGCAGGAAATCATCAAAGCGCTTGGTACGCAGGGAACCGTTTCTTTGCGTTTTGATGCCACCCTCTGGGGCTGGAATTATGGTTTTGATTTTGCAGCCAGCGGTTATCGCCTGCATGCCTCCCACCAGCAGATCCACCAGCAGTATTCCATGGTGCCCAGAGAAGTTACTCTTGCAGGGGCAGCAAACAAGATGATGCCTTCTTACAGCTGCGGTGACCTGATTGCTGATTTTGCCAGGTCATACATGCAGGAGCACGGCAGCAGTTTTTTTGCTGATTATGTCAAGGCTGTCCGCAATAACAGGAGGATGGACGAAAAACCTGACCTGCCGGCTGATCTGGTTGTTTTTGAAGATGAGCACGCCATGCTTTTTGTCCCCAAGGCCCAGACCTCGCAATGGGAATTGCAGCTTATGGCATTAGGGCCGGTGGGGAATATCCTGGATACAGACAGTGATGTCCGCAGGTCGTTCAATAACGGCATTCTGACCGGCATGCGGGTCTTGACCGGATTGGGGGCACAATTAATTACCGTAATAGAGTTTTCCAAGAGGATAGGGGGCATGGATGCTGACCAGCGGCTGCTCTATTCCTTCCTGCCCAAGATCCCCTATTCCATGGGCGCCTTTTCCGAAGCGGAGCAGCGCTTTATCAATGGCCATTACCCGGAAGATTTTGCCGCCGCCTGCCGCCTGCAGCTTAAAAGTCAGTAGCATTTTGCATTGTTCTCAGATCTTTTAAAAAAATCTGTATTCTCATGCCTCATGTGTTAGAATAGCCAACTTTTCAAAATCCGGGAGCTCTTGAAATACTTTTGGCGGAAGCAAATATGATAACGAAAGGATATTACGGACATTGGGGCGGTGCCTTTATCCCCGAGATTCTGTTTGAAACATTTAAGGAACTTAATGCATACTTCGAGGAAGTAAAGAAAGATCCCTCCTTCTGGCAGGAGTACCTGCAGCTCATGTCAAGCTATTCGTGCCGTCCGACCCCGCTTACCTATGCCGGAAACCTCAGCAGACATTTCGGCGGGGGCCATATATACATCAAGCGGGAAGACCTTAACCATACCGGGGCGCATAAGGCCAACAACGTCATGGGGCAGGGGCTCCTGGTCAAGCGCATGGGCAAAAAGCGTGTAATAGCCGAGACTGGGGCCGGCCAGCATGGTGTGGCCACAGCCACCATGGCTGCCAAGTTCGGTTTTGACTGCACCATCTACATGGGTGAAGAGGATGTGGAGCGGCAGCGGCCCAACGTTTTCTGGATGGAAAAGATGGGAGCGACAGTGGTGCCGGTGACGGATGGCTCTAAAACCCTGAAGGATGCCATCAACGAAGCTTTCCGTGACTGGGTCAGCAACATGGATTCCACCCATTACGTCCTGGGAACGGTTTGCGGACCCCATCCTTTTCCTGAGATGGTAGCCTGGTTCCAGTCCGTTATCGGCATAGAAGCACGGGAGCAGATCCTGCAGGCCTTCGGCAAGCTGCCGGCCCGGGTCTATGCCTGTGTAGGCGGAGGCTCCAATGCCATGGGGATCTTTCAGGGGTTCCTGCAGGATGAACAGGTGGCCCTTGTCGGTGTTGAAGCAGGCGGCAAGGGATTGTCCAGCGGAGAGCACGCGGCCCGGTTGGCAGGCAGCGATGCTTCAGCCGGGGTGGCCCAGGGGTATAAGACCATGTTTCTGCAGGATTCCGACGGGCAGATGCGTGATACCCATTCAGTCGCTGCCGGTCTTGATTACATTGGCGTCTCGCCCATCCTGAGTGACTTATGGGAAAAGGGCAGGGTCCGTTTTACTGCGGCAACCGACAGCGAGGTTATGGAAGCGCTGGACCTGACCATGAAAAAAGAAGGCATTATCCCGGCCCTCGAGTCGGCACATGGATTTGTGCAGGCCTTTAAGGAAGCCTCTGACCTTGGCCGGGAGGAGGCCCTTATTATTAATATGTCAGGCAGGGGCGACAAGGATATCTTTACCATAGCAGATGCCTATGGTGACCCGTCATGGAAAGAGTTCATAATGGACCGGGCAGAGCAGTATAGGAAAGGATGAAAGATTACAAGTGCCTAAAGTGAACTAAAGTGAACGTAAATCGTTTAAACGCGCGATATAGAGGGAAAGAATACTAGAGCAGAAGGAAAGCTCGTTTATCTGCAGGTGCATGATTTGAGGTCATTCCCGCGCAGGCGGGAATCCACTCTGAAATAATGACCAAACAGTATTTTGTCTATATTCTGGCAAGTAAGCGCAATGGTACGCTTTATACAGGGGTGACTTCAGATCTGCTTAAAAGGATTTGGCAGCACAGAAATAAAATGATTTCTGGTTTTACAGAAAAATATAATGTCACAGATCTTGTTTATTATGAGATCCATGAGGATCCCGTAAATGCTATTATAAGGGAAAAACAAATTAAAAGATGGAACCGCTCCTGGAAAATAAGATTAATTGAAACGAACAACCCTGAGTGGCACGATTTGTCTGAGACCTTAAATTGATTTGGATTCCCGCCTGCGCGGGAATGACATTATATAACTTCAGGTAAATATAATGAGCACATTAGAAGCAGCTATAAAAGATAAATTGTCTAAAAAGAAGATCCTTCTCATGACCCATCTGGTGTTGGGATATCCTTCTTTTGAGGTTAACAGGGAGGTTATCCGCCGGATGGTGGAAAACGGTGTGGACCTGATCGAGATGCAGATCCCGTTTTCCGAGCCGGTGGCGGACGGCCCCATGATCCTGAAGGCCAACCAGGAAGCAATTGCCAGAGGGACAAAGGTTGAGCAGTGTCTGGAGTTTGCCGCGGAGATCACGGCCGAGTTCCATATCCCGTTCCTGTTCATGACCTATTACAACATCCTCTACAGGTATGGGCCCGAAAAGTTCATTAACCGCGCTTATGACATCAATATAAAGGGGATCATCATTCCGGACCTGCCGCCCGAAGAGGGGGGAGAATACCTTGAGCTAATGAAAAGCCTTAACCTGGCGCCTATCCAGATATTTGCTCCCACATCTTCCCAGGAACGCATGCAGCTCCTGGCGCGGCACGGCGCAGGCTTTATCTACTGCGTGGCCCGGAGGGGCGTGACAGGCAAAAAGACTGACTTTGACCAGGATTTCAATGCCTATATCGGGCGCTGCCGCAGGGCCACAAGCCTGCCTCTGGCAGTCGGGTTCGGTATCCGCTCCAGGGATGATGTCGACTTTCTTACCGGCAAGGCCGATATCGCCGTTATCGGAACCGAAACGATCAGGCTGGTGGATGCGCAGGGGCCTGAAGCGGTCGGTCCCTTTATTGCCGGCCTGCGGTAGGATAAAAAAAGACTGCCGGTAGGCGGGTCCGGCAGTCTTTTTCTTGTTTAATTCAGTTGAATTGTTATGGAGTGGCAACAAACCAGACACCTTTGACACCATGACCATTGGTGTCGCCCGGATTGTTGTCGTTAAAGAAGTAGTAGAGGGGCATGCCTTTGTAAGTTGTCTGCTCGCTGCCGTCCTCTCTCGTTATGGTTGAAAAGTCACCGACGTCGCAGCCTTCAACCACAGCAGCCGGGTCAACATAGAAAGGCGGCCACTTGTCAAGGCATTCGCCGGAACAGTTGCTGACCCCTGATTCATCATTGGCAAATGTGTAAAGTGTCATATTGCTGCCGTCGGTAAGAAACTGGCCGACGCCTTCCTTTTCAGCAACTTTGACGCCAACAGCCTCTTCGGCTCTTACCGTTGAATATCCGCTGAACACAAGACCCATCACCAACATAAGAACAACAAAAAAAGTGATTTTTTTTAAAAGAACTGAATACATAGCATCAATCTCCAATAAAAAAATTCTTCGGGCCTGTCCCGCCTGCTGAAATGTCCTGGCATTACCCGATGTAGTCAGGCACGCCTTCATTGTCTGAAGTGGCCGATACTATGTATTCGGATTATTGCTTTGTCAATCGGAAAGAAACGGGACTGTTTAAAAAGCAGTGAAGCTTTTAATGATAAAGGATAACCCCTTTCAGCCGGGAAAGAGATTTTTCAGGTTTAACCCGTGGAACTTTTAAGGTATTATCCTGCTTTTTTGCTGGATCAAGAGTGAACAGCAGCCGTGGAGCTGGAAATTCCTCAGGAACAGTTTAAAGGGCGGATGGAAGATTTTTTTATGAGTCAAAACAGGAGAGCATAAATGGGTTCAACTATAAACGAAGAGCTTGGCACCTCAGGAGTAATCTGGAACATAAAAGATCTGTATAGCGGCTAC
>Ga0209536_100005394_pt1 | contig 19886 bp, 17 predicted proteins | sample DeeMarSeWOR28_12_FD_187461 | JGI IMG/M metagenome (GOLD analysis project Ga0209536, IMG submission 187461) | Marine sediment microbial communities from White Oak River estuary, North Carolina - WOR-2-8_12 (SPAdes) (version 2) | ecosystem: Environmental > Aquatic > Marine > Intertidal zone >...
TCCACCACGCCGCACAGTGAGGATTAAACATCTTCATCTCTGCAAGCTAAGCTGGCCCGAGGTTACATTCGAGGTCACCTGCTCTAAGGGAACTTACGTGAGAAGCCTTGGGGTGGATCTGGCCCGTCACTTCAATTGCAGGGGGCACGTGAGCAAGTTACGACGACTTGCCAGTGGAGGATTTGAACTGAGACAGGCCCTGACCCTGGAACAATTTAAACACATTGTCGATAGGGGGGAACTTGGCCAGAACCTTATCACCCCAGCAAAGGCATTGTCTAACTATCCTGAAATAAGAGTTACTTATCTGGCTGCCAACAATATCCGCCAGCGAGGCAGTCTGAGTTCGAGAGAGTTTCTTGCCACTGAATCCAGCCTGGAAGGTCCATATAAGGTTCTGGACCCCGACAATAACTTGGTGGCGATCGTATCGAGGGTAGATGAAGGCTCCAATGATGGACACAAAGGTGAGATAAGATTCAAGACGTTGCGGGTTTTTGGTTTACTTTCATCAGGGTAAATCTGAAGTTATGGGAGGAAGAGTCTCACCTTTTAGGAAAATGTATTATGATCCCGGAAACCTGGTCCTTGCCCGCATGGCGGGATCTTCGATGGACCAGGTCAAAGTTAACTGGCTTTGCCAGCCCAAGAGGTTTAAGGCATAAGGCGCAAGGCCCAGGGAGAGGATAAGTTTGTTTGATTTGTCGTGCTTTGTGCCCTGTACCCTAGACCTTGAGCCTTTTCCTGGGGGGGCAGATGAAGGCCAGGTCGCTAGGGCCTGGTTTCCTTACTTGGACCGACGAATAAGCTAATGGTAGAAACATGAGGAGGTAGTAACTGTGGCACTAACGGTTGAAAGGAAAAAGGAAGTAATAGAAAGTTTCAAAACACACGAAACTGATACCGGATCTCCTGAAGTACAGATAGCCCTGCTCAGCGAGCGCATCAATTATCTTACTGAGCATTTCAAAACTCACAAAAAAGACCATCATTCAAGGAGAGGATTGCTGAAACTGGTAGGGCAACGTCGCCGTCTCCTGGACTATCTGAAACGTAAGGACATTGATCGCTACCGAGTGGTTATTGAACGTTTAGGTCTTCGCCGTTAATTCAGGCAAGAGTCCATGTGTGGTATTTCCAGGAACTTCTTGCCAACCCATGCAGAGAAAAACGTGTGTATCTGCGAGAAGAATATTTTTTACAAGGGAATGTGTCACGAAAGTGAGATCCGCAGAACTCGGTATCGCGTACTAACCAGTTGGCAGATAAAGCTGCCGATGTAAAGGAAACAAAATATGAAGGAAATAGTTGAGATCGAAGTGGGAGGCCGAAGATTACGGCTAGAAACAGGGGATATGGCAAAGCAGGCAAGCGGTGCTGTACTCGCCAGCTACGGGGACACGGTGGTTTTGGTAACCGCCGTCGGAGACGTGAGAGTCCGGGAAGGAATCGACTTCTTGCCACTGAGCGTGGATTACATGGAAAAGGGCTTTGCCGTAGGTCGCATCCCTGGTGGTTTTTTTAGACGAGAGATTGGTCGCCCCAGCGAAAGAGAAACCCTGATATCTCGCCTTATTGACCGGCCGATCCGACCATTATTCCCAAGGGGATACAGAAATGAAATTCAGGTAATCGCCACGGTACTCTCTGCTGATACAGATAACGATCCGGACACAATAGCGATTGTCGGCGCATCGGCTGCACTGGAAATATCCGATGTCCCTTTTGAGGGACCCATTGCTGCTGTGAGGGTAGGCCGGTTCAATGGAGAATTGGTAATCAATCCTAGCGCCGCCGTATTGGAAAATAGTGACTTCAATATCGTAGTGGCCAGTAACCGCAAGGGCATCGTGATGGTCGAGGGCAATGCCCTGTTCGTTAGCGAAGATGACCTCCTGGAGGCACTATTTTATGCACATGAGTCCATACAGCCCATTTTGGACCTGCAGGAGACGCTCAAGGCCAAATGTGGGAAGAGTAAGAAAAGTTTCGAGGCCCCCCAGCAGGATGAGTCTTTAGTGGCTCGGGTAGCTGAATTGGCTCAGGAGCGGATTCAAGAGGCTAACACAATTGCTGCCAAGGAGGAGCGGTACGAGGCACGTCGAACTGTTTTTCTAGACGTCATGGAGGTCCTGGGTTCGGAGTTTGCCGAGCGCGAGTCTGAAGTGCAGGAGATTATCTACGATCTTGAAAAGAAGTACGTGCGCAATATGATCTTGAGCCAAAAAACGAGAATTGACGGCAGAGGCCTTGCCAACATCAGGACCATTGATTGTCAAGTAGGTATATTGCCCCGCACTCACGGCAGCGGACTCTTCACCCGAGGTGAGACTCAAGTCCTTTCAGCAGTGACCCTGGGGTCTGCAGCAGATGAACAGAAAATTGAGGCCTTGGCTGGTGATGAATACAAGAACTTCATGCTTCACTACAATTTTCCCCCTTACTGTGTTGGGGAGACGAGGTTTCTGCGGGGTCCCAGCAGAAGAGAAATCGGACATGGCGCTTTGGCTGAACGGACCATAAAAGCGGTGATGCCATCCCATGATGATTTTCCCTACACTGTTCGGGTGGTGGCAGAGGTGTTGGAATCCAACGGCTCATCTTCCATGGCTTCGGTATGCGCCAGCTCTCTCGCCCTGATGGATGCCGGGGTTCCCTTGAAGAGCGCTGTCGGGGGAATCGCTATGGGGTTGATTATGGAGGATGAAAGGGTAGCCATCTTGAGCGACATTTTGGGGGATGAGGATCACCTGGGAGATATGGATTTCAAGGTGACCGGTAACCCTGAGGGCGTTATTGCCCTGCAAATGGACATCAAGGTTGCCGGCGTGCCCAGGGAAGTTATGCGCCAGGCCCTATATCAAGCGAAGGAGGGCCGGCTGTTCATTCTGGAAAAAATGAGCCAAACCATTCCGGCAGCGCGGGAAGAACTTTCTCCTTTCGCCCCACGGGTTATTAGCATCGAAATACATCCAGACAAAATCCGTGACGTTATAGGACCTGGAGGCAAGACAATACGCAATATAATTGCCGAAACCGGCACCAAGATTGATGTTGACGACGATGGTAAAGTAACGATTATGAGCGCCGATCTTGCCGGTTGTCAAAAGGCGGTGGAGATGATCGAAAAGCTTACGGCCGAGGCAGAGGTTGGTGGCCTTTATTTAGGCAAAGTGCGCAAGATTACTGACTTCGGGGCATTTGTCGAGATCCTTCCTGGGACTGATGGACTGATACACATTTCGCAGTTGGATCACAAACGGGTTCAAAAAGTCAGAGACGTGCTCAATGAAGGAGATGAGGTGTTGGTCAAGGTGCTGGAAATCGACAGAGATGGACGAATTCGTCTCAGTCGAAAAGCGGCTCTGGGAGAATCTCTCAGCAAAGTGTGAAATTGGAGGCGCACTGCCTTCGCCGCAGAGCATGGTGCACGGAGCGTGGAGTCTTTCCGTTTTATCTCTATGCCCCATGCTCCATGCCATCAGTAGGGGAGCTAAAGATTGTATCAGAAAACGGTTTTAGATAATGGCATGCGGGTGGTGACTGAGCGGATCCCCCATCTGCATTCAGTGTCCATGGGCATCTGGTTGAATGTAGGTTCCCGTGATGAGACAGAAAATGAAAGTGGCCTGACCCATTTCATTGAGCACATGCTCTTCAAGGGGACAGAAAAGAGAAGTGCGCAGGAGATTGCCAAAGAGCTTGATGCTGTGGGGGGCATGTCCAATGCGTTCACCAGTAAAGAGAATACCTGTTTCCATGCAAAAGTGATAGATACCCACCTGCCCCTGGTCGTGGACATACTCTCCGATATCTTCCTCCACTCCGTATTTGATCACGCTGAAGTCGAACGGGAGCGAGAAGTGATCCTCCAAGAAATAAATATGGTGGAGGATACTCCCGACGAATATGTGCATATCCTGTTTAATCGGAACTTCTGGGACGGCAATCCAATGGCTCGTCCGATTTTTGGCAGCATTCAAACGGTACAGAGTTTTACCCAGGAGATGATTCTTGGATACCTGAATCGTGGCTATCATCCTGACCGGATTGTCCTGAGTGCGGCGGGCAACGTCAAGCATGAGGAATTCCTCGAACTGATAGAGCCAGCCTTCAATAATATAAAGAGACATGCACACACCCTCAATCGGAAGGTTCCTCGCATCAACTCCAGGGTTGAACTTTATTCAAGGGATCTCGAACAGATTCACCTGTGCCTTGGCACCAGGGGCACATCTTTGGTTGAAAAAGAGCGATACAGCTGCAGTATAGTGAATGTGATTCTCGGTGGGAGTATGAGTTCGCGTCTGTTTCAGGAGGTAAGGGAACGGAGGGGACTTGCCTATTCGATCTATTCTTTCCTGTCCTCACACACTGATACAGGAATGTTGGGAATTTATGGGGCGGTTAGGCCTCATAATATCATAGAAACCCTTGAGGTGATTCGCGAAGAAATCCGCCGCTTCAGGGAGGAGCCCATTAGTGAGGCCGAACTGCGAGCCGCAAAAGAACACATTAAAGGAGGAATCTACCTAGCCGCGGAAAATACAGATAACCGGATGAGCCGCCTGGCCAAAAACGAAATTATTTTTGACCGTTTCGTTCCCTACGAAGAGATAGAAGTCGGTCTTGAAGATGTTACGGTTGAAGAAGTTCAGTCTCTAGCTCAAGAACTCTTCCGCCCGGAATTCATGTCCTTGGTTTTGCTGGGCCAGGTGAATGGGATCACCATAGACCAAACGTACTTAGATATATGAGCAAAGCAGATTTTTAGATTTTAGATTTTTGATTTCAGATTGCCGATTGAGCCAAAACTAGGCTATAACAATCTGCAATCTACAATCTGCAATCAATAGACCTACCATGACCAAACCGACAAATCCGAGGACAAAAACCGGTAAGCAAACACTCTCTATTCCCATAAGTCGTCTCAGGGGAGATGTAGACAAAGACCTGCCATTACCTCGATACATGAGCCATGGAGCGGCGGGAATGGACATTTTTGCTGCCGTGGATGAGGATCTGACCATCCAACCACAAGAAGCCGTTTTGGTACCCAGCGGTCTAGCCGTGGCCATACCCAATGGGTTCGAAGGGCAGATAAGAGCACGGAGTGGATTGGCTGTTGCTCATGGCCTTGCAGTGATTAACGGACCTGGAACCATAGACAGCGATTACCGTGGGGAAATAAAGGTGGCTTTGATGAATTTAGGGAAAAAGCCTTTCACTATTCGCAGAGGTGACCGTATTGCCCAGATGATCATTAACCGGGTGTACCGGGTAGAGTGGGATCTCAAGGAGAGCCTGGATCTAACCGAACGAAATGAGGGGGGCTTCGGGCACACAGGCCGCTAGTTTCGCAACAAGTAGATTCGAATTTTAACCACAAAGTGCACAAAGTACACAAAGACAACAATGTCTGTAGGCCAAAAAAATCCTTTGTGATCTTTGTGTCCTTCGTGGTTGAGATCTTTCAGAAGGTGCCGCCGTATGGGGATCAAACTGTCTGTGTTGGGTAGTGGTTCCCGGGGTAACAGCATCTACCTTGCTACCGATAGGGTGCGTCTACTTATAGATGCTGGCCTAAGTGGGCGGGAGACAGAGCTGCGGTTGGCCACCATGGGCGCCAGTGGTAGAGATATTGATGGGATTCTCGTTACCCACGAACACTTGGACCACGTTCGAGGCATTGGCAGTCTTGCGAGGAAGTATAAGCTGCCGGTTTATCTAAACCAGCTGACCTATGCTCATTTACCCGAGACGGTGGGGCACCTGGCTGAGAAAGAGGAGTTTGTCACTGGCAGGAGTTTCACCATTGAGGACACCACCATTCATCCCTTTGCCCTTTCACACGACGCGGCAGATCCTGTAGGGTTTGCCTTGGTTAATGGTTCGGTGAAGGTTGGGATTTGCACTGACCTGGGAGCGGCTACCAACTTGGTCCGTCACCATCTCGAGAATTGCACTATCCTAGTTCTGGAAGCAAACCATGACGTTGAAATGCTGAAAGACGGCCCTTACCCTTGGCCGGTGAAGCAGCGAATTAAAGGCAAATATGGGCATCTTTCCAATGAGCAGTCGGTACGGGTTATCTCTCAAGTCTTTAGCCAAGACCTGCAAGAGGTTATTTTTGCTCACGTGAGCGAGACCAACAACTCCTCAGAGATGGTTTTGAAGACCTTTACTAGCATGCTTCCCAGGCACATGCGGGACCGCCTAAGGATCACCCTGGCAGGCCAGCACCATCCGGTTGATCCCATACTTCTCTGAACAGCTATTTCCAAGTTAAAATATAAAAAGGACATATCCGTGGCCAATATATTGGTACTTGATGATGAGCTCGATGCGGTGCTTTTACTCAAGAGACTCTTTGAGGGGAAAGGGCATCACGTTTTTGGTTTTACTGAAGAAGAGGAGGCAATAGAGCACGCTAGGGCCAATAGCGTGGATCTGGCCATTATCGACATCCGACTCAAAAAAATACTTGGTGTCGAGGTACTCGAGGAACTAAAAAAAATTGTACCCCACATCCGCGCAGTATTGTTGACCGGCTACCCGACTTTGGAGTCTGCCCAAAAAGCCTTCGAGTTGGGTGTGAGTGAATATATGGTCAAGCCAGTCGACATCGACGAACTCGAAGAAAAGGTAGAGAAGATCTTGAGTTCAGGAGGAAAATGAGTTTAGAAAAGGCTGCCTGCAAAAAGGGGTGTGTATTTGGCAAGCTATGGAGTTGAGTAATTTGTTTAAACACTGGACTCATAAAATTTTCGCTCCCGGCCTTTTAGCCAAGGAGAAATATGAAGCCTTCAGGAGCCTACTTAAGCACGATACGAAGAGCCATGAGCTAATCGCCGAAATCGAACAAGTTTATTACAATCAGCTCAAAGTCGATTTTTCCGCCATAGAGCAAAATCTCAAGCAGCTATCCTCCACTGTGGCCAAGGTCGTCGAGTGCCTCCGAGAAATATGCCCGACATGCTATCCAAAACTTGATGATTATTTTCATAAAATAGACACTAAGATAAAGCACATCTTGTCTTCTGATTTGCCCGATTCTACTCCACCTTTCGTTGTAACAATCGATCACGTACCTTTTGACAATCACCTGCTGGTTGGCGGTAAGGCTTTTACCTTGGCCATGAACCGAAAAAAATTGCACCTCCCCGTGCCCCGTGGCTTTGTAATTACCACGAACTCTTACAATTACTTGCTCGAGACGAACAAACTCCGCGAGAGGATCGACGCTGAGTTGGCCCGATTGGACATCAATTCTCCTCGTTCATTGGAAAGAACCTCCCAGGCTTTGGTGGAAGTAATACTTTCAGCCCAAATCCCAAAAGCAGTAGAAGAGGAGATCAGCCTTGCACTCGAAGAAATCAGGAGAGATCAGAAAGGAAGACTTGGGGTATCAGTACGGAGCAGCGCTGCGGGTGAGGACGGGACTGCCTCTTTTGCTGGTCAGTACGAGTCAGTGCTCAACGTGGAACCTCATCAAGTGCTGCAATCCTACAAGGAAGTAATTGCCAGCAAGTATTCGCCCAGGGCCCTCATCTATCGTATCAACTACGGGCTGTTGGATCGAGAGACTCCCATGGCGGTACTGGTCTTGGAAATGATTGATGCCGGGGCGAGCGGGGTGGTTTATACGGTTGACCCTGAAGACCCAGACGATGATACTCTGGTGATCCACTGCATATGGGGGTTGGGCAAGTTGCTTGTCGATGGCAGTGTGACCCCAAGCCGTATCAGGGTGAAGAAGAAATCTCCCCATGAGCTAGAGCGCGACAAAGACACAGTTCAGCCTGTCAAGGCCGTGGCAGCGCGTGAAGGTGGGATTCAACTAGTCTCAGGGGTGAGTGATCTGCCAGCGAACCTGGCCCTGGATGAGAAAACTGCTCGCAAATTGGTGAAGTGGGCAATGAAACTGGAAGATTTCTACGGGACCCCCCAAGACATCGAATGGTGCATGGACAATCAGGGAAAGCTTGTCATTCTCCAGTCCAGACCGCTCCATATCGAAGATAGTGAAGCGGAAATGATTGATTGCACCAATATGGCAATTGACAAGCGGGTGCTGCTCTCAGGAGGAAATAGGGCTTGCGGAGGTATCGCCGCTGGCGAGGTCTACAAAGTTGAGGGAGCGAGGGATTTGGAGAGTTTTCCTGATGGAGCAATTGTGGTGGCCAAGGTGACCTCGCCGGATTTGGTCAAAGTAGTAGGAAAAATCGCTGCTGTTATAACTGATGTGGGTAGCACAGCAGGGCACTTTGCCTCGGTTGCCAGAGAGTTTGGCATACCCACCCTGGTAAATACAGGACATGCCACGAGAATCCTTACCACGGGTGACAAAGTCACGGTACATGCAGACGCCAAGGTGGTCTATGAAGGGGTGGTGCAGGAACTCCTGGGAAATGCTTGCGGTTCCAGATCCTTACTCGTGGACAGTCCTTTCATGGCGAAAATGAAAGAGGTTCTCGGCTGCATTTCTCCTCTCAATCTCGTCGACCCCATGGCAGAATCTTTTGCCCCAGAGGGTTGCAAGACCATGCATGACATTCTGAGATTTGCCCATGAAAAGAGCGTCTATGAAATGTTCTCTCGCGGAGGACTGGGAAAGAGAGGGAGAAAAGGCGCAAAAAAGCTGATCTCAGAAGTTCCCATAGCTGTTCATCTGCTTGACGTGGGAGGAGGTCTCCGGCCAGAGGCTGGAGCCAAGCGAGAGGTTCCCTTGGAGGAAATTATCAGTGTGCCATTCAGGGCCCTGTGGAAGGGCCTCGGGCACCCTGACATCTACTGGGACTCCAGGCTCAAACACTTCGACTGGGAGGAGTTCGACCGGATAAGTGCTGGCATCGTATCTTTAGATAGTTTGGGAAGTTATGCTGTCCTCTCTTCCGACTATCTTAATTTAAACATTCATTTTGGATATCATTTCGTGGTCTTGGACACTTTGTGTGGTGACGATTATCACAACAACTACATTATGCTCAGGTTTGTCGGCGGAGGTGCAGACCAATATGCCAGGTCACTGCGGGTGAAGTTTCTAGGGGAGATTCTCTCACACCTCGGCTTTAGGATAGGGATCAAGGGAGACCTCATTGAGGCTCAGTACAGCAGGGACGATAAGCCGGCCATGGAGGCCAAGCTGGAGAAAGTCGGTTTACTCCTCGGCTGCACGCGGCTACTGGATTTGGTTCTGAAAGATGAACAGGATGTAGAGACATTCGTCGAGAGGTTTCTGAGCGGGGATTACGATCTTTCGCCTATAGGGAAAAGATAGCGTAAAAATGTCAGCCTACAGACTTCAGTGGATTACAGATTACCTGGCACTGGGCCATGCACCTATGTCCTACGATGAGTTGGACTCCATCCGCAGTCAGGGTATCGATGCCATCATTAACCTGTGCGGAGAGTTCTGCGACCTCCATAAGATTGAAGCAGATCAAGGATTTGAGGTTTATTACCTGCCTACGTGCGATAATGAAGCGCCAACCATACCGGATTTGGAAAAAGCGCTCGATTGGCTGGATGAAGCGACATATTTGGGTAAGAAAGTTTTAGTTCACTGCCGGCAAGGAATAGGAAGAACAGGAACATTTGTTACCGCCTATCTTTTGCGCAAAGGCTTCGGCATGAAGCTTGCCAGGAAAAAGGTCGAAAAAACCAGGGCTGGCTTCACGAGTTTCCCTCAGTGGAGACTTTTAAGGAGATACAAGAAGAATTCCGGTGAACTAACTTTTCGAGTACCCTCCCTCGAGTTCAAGCGAACCATAGATTTAAAACCATTCTTTCAAGACTATGAAATTTTGCTCGAACAGGTGGACGATGTCTTCAAAAAGGCAGCAGCTGCGGACAGCTCACTCTTGAGTTGCGGTCTGGAGACTGAGGCCTGTTGCTTCCGTTTGGTGGATCTCCAGCTGGTCGAGGCTGCTTATTTGAGCCATAAAATGAATAAAACGCTAAGAGCCGCAGAAAGGAAAGCGGCCATAGAACGAGCTATGGGGGTAATAAGGAGGGTTCAAGAACTCCGCAAAAAGCTCGAGCAGGGGGACTGGGAGGGGACTAATGGTGAGCGGCGGCTTCACATACTGTATGAACAGGAGCAGATCAAATGCCCTCTCAATGTGGAGTCAAAGTGTATTCTCTATGGTGCCAGACCTATCGGCTGCAGGTTGCATGGTCTTGACAAGTGGGCTGGCAAATCAGAGATTTTCGAAGATCTTGCCCAGAGAAGCAAACTGTCAAGCTCTGAGACGGAGTCTGACCAGTTTTATCAATTACTCCAGAGACTTTCGAGGAATGTCTTCCATGCTTTGACATCTATTCTTCCCAAGGACAATGGACCTACCTTTACCCTCCCTAGCACAGTGGCAGGGCGATTTGTCCAAGAATATTTCCAGTGGATTGGCACTGCCAATAGTTAGTCCCAGCAAATTTGCCGGTAGACATCTCCAGCAGTTTTGGAGTACTTGAGCGACCAAGAATTCCAAATAGCAAATCACAAATCCCAAACAAATCACAATGACCAAAATTGAAAATTCGAAACTGTTTCGGTCATTTGATATTGGAATTTGAGAACTGTTTGTAATTTGGTGCTTGGAGTTTGGGATTTCAAAGACTCAGCCACCCCATTACATCAGAGCAATCTCCCTGAAAGAAAGACTACTAGATCCCCATCTGGGAATGGCTAAGTCCTCGGGCTTCGCATTTTCTACTTTTTCTCTGGCATTAGGTCGGAAAAGGTCATCATTTTGTCTGTTTTTTCTCTATCGGCCTCATCAAGCTGCTTCTGAACGCTGCTAAAATAAGGAAGGTAACGTCTGATGCTCTTGAAGAGAATCCTGGCAAGAATGTAACAGAGCAGGAAGGTGGGAAAGTAGCCTATGGCTGGCACAATGATTTCGATAGGATAAGGCAGAGGGAATTCCACCTGGCTGAAACGGGTCTGCATCCAAGCAAGGGCGAAAAAGGCAGGCCACAAGGAGGAGGCTGAATAGGCAATCATGTTGAAGAAGTATTTACCAAAAGCGTCGTTGGCCGTATCATTGCAGGCTTTATAGGTTTTCTTGTCCCTGCTTTTCAATGCCAAGATGGAAAGGTTATTCATTTTCACCATACTGTCAGTAATGGCATTAACGTGATGTTTGTTATATCGGAGTGCGAGCGAGATGGTTAGTTCACCGAGGATAACGCTCACCAGGGCAAGAATGAAGGTGCCCAACAGGTAGTCCAAGAACGTATAGCCGGTGATTCGATAAAACTGGATCAAAATTCCATCAATGTCTGCCAGCCAACTGGTGAATGCATTCATGGGAGTAAAACCTCTAATGTTTTTGACCACAGAGGACACAGCCTATGTTTGGTCTGCGCGGTCTCTGTGCCCTCTGTGGTCCATGCTGTTTATTTTCTTTTTTCATAGAACCGAGTGACAAGGTACCTGCTTTTTAATATGGTGGCACCCAGCTGTGGCCGAAGAACCCTTTGGAAAAGTAGCGAAGCCCCACATAGATGGCCAAGACCACAAAGAGCCGCTTTAGCCAGATGTCGGGAATGTACTTGGACGTTCTCGGTCCAATCATTGAGCCTACAAATATTCCCACAAGCTCTGCCCCAATCAGGCTCCATTGGACTACAGCGCCTTTAAGCACCATAAAGCCGAAGATGCTGACGATCATGCCTACAAGAACGGTCAAAGCTGAGGTCCCGGCAACCAAGTACATGGGCAACCCCACAACACTGGTGATAAAGGGTACATAGAGAAAACCGCCACCGATGCCCAAGAATGAAGCCAGGGCGGCAATAAAAAGGCCGCCGACTATGGGCCAGATGGGATTGAAGCTAAATTCGACCCCAAAAAAGGTGAATTTGATCCTGGTCGCGCTGAAACTGGTGACTTTAACTCCCATGGCAGTGTCATCTACGACCTTGCCTTCCTTTTTGTCCTTTATGCTTTTTTCAAAGGCCTGGGCAGCGGCTTTGGCTTGCTTTTTCTTTGACTGACCCCGGGGAGTTGTTTCATAGAAAAGAAAACCGCCGATGACAAAAACACAAAGACCGAAATAGCCCATGTAGGCGCTCAATTTGATTTTGCCGGCGGTGAGCCAGGGAATCAACAGAGAACCGCCCACTCCGCCGACAGCCAGGGCAACGCCGAGGGGCGCGACAAGGCGGCCCATGCGATAATAATTGGTGGTAGAGATTGCCGCACTCAAACCGACCAGCCACTGGTTGGAAACCCGGATGCTGTCGGTAATCAACTTGTTGAGCACGGGGGAAGTTTTTTTGAAGGTGCGGGCATAATCACCCAGGCCGAAGATGGTCATGTGCCCCACACCGGCCATAATGCCTCCAAAGGCGCCAACGGTGGAAAAAATCCAGCCAACCCAAATGGCCCAGAAAAAGCCAAGGACGAGGCTTGTACTAGGGGCACCGGGAATACCCAAAAAACCTGGAGGAGCATCCGTATTGATCATGCCGCTCTCGGTACCGGTGGGCGTCTTGGCAATTGCTTCTGCGAGAGTGTCTGCCAAGGCTGGTTGGGCTAGCAGCAAGCCAGCCCCTACCAAGACAACGAAAATGACAATCAACTTCTTTTTGTCCATAACTAATTAATCCTCCTTTGTTGAGCTGAATCTATGAATACCTTTCCTAAGATAACATCCTGATTTCACCTCCTTTTGTATCCTTATAGGAAAACTCATTTCAGATTATTTCCCCACTAATAAGAGATTTCACCTTAGCCTCAAGTTTCTTAATTTCAATAGGTTTCAGCAGGTAATCATCAGCCCCCTGTTCCAGAGCCTCAGTGGCCAGATCCCTGCCGGTATAGGGCGTAAGAACAAGAATTTTGAGGTTCGCGCACAAGTTTTTCAATCCCTGATAGATCTTGCTTTGGATAATTCCCGGTTGTAGCCTTATCTGAAAACTCATTTCAGATTATTTCCCCAGTAATAAGAGATTTCACCTTGGTCTCAAGTTTCTTAATTTCAATAGGTTGCAGCAGGTAATCATCAGCCCCCTGTTCCAGAGCCTCAGTGGCCATTTCCCTATGGGTGTATGAGGTAAGAACGAGGATCTTGAGGTTCTCTCGGACGTTTTTCAATTCCTGACAAATCCTGTTTTGAACAATTCCCGGTTCCAGGCTAATGATGGCGAGCTCCACCTGGTTAGAACGTGTCCAAGCAAGGGCCTCTCCCTCTTCTGTGAAGGTTGCCACTTCATGGCCGTTTTCCAAGAGGACCCGCTTAATCAGTTCGCGACAATCGGATTCATTGTGCAATAGGAGTGACTTTGCCATGGCTCCATTCGTTCATAGAGAACCTGGTTCTCTCGGTCAGGTGAGAGTTTTCTGAGGTTTCAGTGCTCAGTATTGAGGTGCCAGGTTTTACCTTCAACGGGCCAGCTCAAAGCCTGGTCCTCATATCCCGCTTTTTTTTCTGGAATCCTTTTCGCAAACACCTGCTGGTGAGCTAAGCGCACCCTGAGAGCAAGGGGTGTGCCAGAAGAAACTGAAAGATAATTAAAATATAACTAATGAATATTGTTGATAATTACCCAAACACAAAAAGGAGGTGGGATAAAAATTGAGTAAACGGGCTGCAGGGAAATTACTGCAGGATCTGGATAGCAAAGTAATTTCAACTTTAGAAACAGCAGGTTAAAGAAAAGAACGAAAAAGGATGCAGTGCAAAAAAAATGATGCACCATCATCACCGTTGTCTTATAAAATAGTCCCTACTCTGCCATTCCCCGATAGGTGCCAGCTGCTTTCAAAGCCGACACCATCTCATCCGTGGTGATCATACTCGGATCGTGCATCACGGTGTTGATTTCCCGGAATCCGCGCAAGCCTTTTTTTACCTCTTTGACGCCTTTCAACCCCTCCAGGGCTACCTTGCCCATGTCGTATCAGCCAACGTAAAATACAACTTGAGCAAGGGGCGACTTCTGTGCCTGAACCGCCCCTGCCCAAATGAAGCCAACGAGGAAAGAGGTGATGAGTGCTGTAGCAATGACTTTCATGGTAAACCCTTCACTTCGAATCACTGGAAGAGCTTACGGTATTTCCCGTAGCCTTCCTTTTCCAGATCCTCTTTGGGAATGAATCGTAAGGCGGCCGAGCTGATACAGTAGCGCAGGCCGGTGGGGTCGGGTCCATCGTTGAATACATGACCAAGGTGGGAGTCGCCGTGCTTGCTCCGCACCTCGGTGCGAACCATCAGAAAACTGCGGTCGATTTTCTCTACTACGTTATCTGTCTCCAGAGGTTTGGTAAAACTCGGCCAGCCCGTACCGGAGTCGAACTTATCCGTTGAGCTGAAGAGAGGCTCCCCCGAGACAACGTCTACGTAGATGCCCATCTCGTGGTTGTTCCAGTATGCGTTGTTGAAAGGCGGCTCCGTACCGTCCTCCTGGGTCACTTTGTATTGCATAGGTGTCAATCGCCGACGCAGTTCTTCCTTATCAGGATGCTTGTACATAGAGCTGGCCTCCGTGTTAGATGCCATATGGCCCTCCATCTTTTCCTTCATCTTATCTGTGCTCATGGGGCTCTCCTTGCTTTCATTTTCCATCTCGGACTCTTTAGCTTGCAGCTCTATGCCTGAGTCCATGTCTCCCCAGACGTTTTTCAGGAATCGATCCCGACCAGAGCCGCCGCGGTACCAGCGGTAGCGGATGGGATTTCGTTTGTAATAATCCTGGTGATAACCCTCCGCCGGGTAAAAGGGCCCCAGGGGGAGGATATCGGTTACGATAGGCTTGTCGAAGCGGCCCGATGCCGCCAATCGTTTTTTGGAGGCTTCAGCCAAACGACGCTCGTGCTCGTTACCATAAAAGATGACACTACGGTACTGGGAGCCGCGGTCTACGAACTGCCCCTCCCCATCGGTTGGATCCACATGCATCCAGAATACCTCGAGAAGTTCCTCGTAGGTGACTGTGGCCGGGTCGTAAACTACCTTAACGGTCTCTACGTGCCCTGTGCCGCCTTTGGAGACCTGTTCGTAGGTGGGGTTGACAACATTGCCGCCGGTATAGCCCGAAATAGCCTCGATTACTCCGTCGACTTTCTCGAAATCGGCTTCCGTGCACCAAAAACATCCGCCGGCAAAATAGGCTTCCTTGGTGTTTTGAGGTTCATCGTGCATCGTTTTCTCCATTTTTCCGTTCACCTGCTGGCAGCCCAAGAGGACCAACAGCAGAGCGATGATTGCCACATAGAAAGATTTCATGAGATACCTCCTTAATCCCTAACTATATAATTCTAATCATCAATAGGAGTCCGGTCCAAGGAGGCCGGAATTTGTTTTCTCTTTGCACACATAATAAGAACGACGGGTAAAGATGGTGTAAAGAAAGTGTAAAGATTGGGTAAAGATTTTTATGGGGACAGTGTTGGAGGGCTAATTTGGTAGATCCAACTGTGGGGGCCCATACAGGGGAAGCTCGAACCAGATTTGGATAGTGCCGTTGAGCAGTTCAGCGCCTACCGAGCCGCCGTGGGCCTCCACCAGTTCCTTGACGATGGCCAACCCGATACCGGCACCACCGTGCTCCCGAGAGCGGGACTTTTCACCTCGATAAAACCGCTCGAACAGAAAGGGAAGATCTTCGTGGTCTATTTCGCCAGCGGTGTTGGTGAAAACAAATTTCACAACTCGTGGCTTGAGTTCAGTTGAGACCCGGATCGTCCCTCCCAAGGGGGTGTACTGCCAGGAATTTTCCAGGAGATTTTGTAGCACCTGGGAGAGATGGTTGGGATCGGCCCAAAGGTTTGTCTCACCGCCGGCAAAACGAGTCTCCACCCTAAGCTCCTTTTCTTTAAGCCGGCTACGAAATGAGTCGAGCATTTGAGTAATCATATCTACAGCATTGATCTCTACTCTACCGAGGCTTGTCTTGGCAGCGTCAGCTTTGGCCAGCCGAAGGATGTCTTCTACTAAGTGCACCAGTCGAAATGTCTCCTCCTGAAGCAACTCGAAGGTCTCTGCAGAGGGGTTGACCACTCCGTCGGTGAGGGCCTCGAGATATCCTTTTATGTTAGTAAGGGGAGTCCTGAGCTCATGGGCCACGTCAATGATCATCGTCTTCCGCAGTTGTTCGATCTCTTGAAGGCTTTCGGCCATGCGGTTAAAGGCCAGTGCCAACTGACCAACTTCATCTTTCGACTTCACTGGGACCCTGGCTGAATAGTCGCCGGAGGCAATCTTTGTGGTGATTTCAATCATTTGGGTGAGCGGATGGAGGATTCTTCTCATGAGCAAAAAGCTGAAACCAACAGCCAACACAAGAGCCCCGACGCTGGCCCAGACAAGATAGCGATGGACGGCGCTCAAGAACATTTGATGGCTCGATGTCGGAGAGATATTATACTTCTCCATCAGAGTCATGAAGTAACCGGCGGCGAGATAGTCAACTGCTAGCCATACTATAAGGATAACAAATCCAATGACGAAAATATTAATCCCCAGGAGTTTCCAGAGGAGTCGATTTTTCAAGGTGTGATCCCCCCATTCATAGGTCGCTCTCCTCGGCAAACTGATAGCCTATACCTCTCACGGTGAAGATGAAGCGAGGGTGCGACGAGTCCTCTTCGATTTTCTGTCTGAGCTTTCCAATGTGGACGTCGATGACGCGCTCTATTACCGCTTCACCGTCCGGATAGAGCTTATCCAGGAGTTCCTCGCGGGTGAATACCTTCCCCGGTCTGGTCATCAGAGCTTTTAAGAGGTTGTACTCATGTACTGTGAGAGAAATAATCCGCCCTTTTAGGCTCACCTTGCGCTTATCTAAATCCAGAACGAGATCTTTATGTGACCAGATAGTTCTTTTGGCAGAGGTGTGCGAATGGGTTCTCCTGAGAATGGCTTTCACCCTCGCCACGAGTTCCCGAGGGCTGAAGGGTTTTACCAGATAATCATCAGCGCCCAGTGTAAGCCCCGAAATGCGGTCCACTTCTTCCCCTCTGGCGGTGAGCATGATGACGGGAACATCCGACCAACTCCTGAGATGCCGGCAAACTTCCCAGCCATCAACAAGGGGAAGCATGAGGTCGAGAACCACAAGCAAGGGGTTATATTGCCGAGCCAATTCTAAGGCTTGCCGGCCGTCAGAAGCGATAACGGTCTGGTAGCCCTCTCTCTGTAGGTAGAGTTCTACCAGTGAAGCGGTCTTTTTATCGTCTTCCACGATGAGAATTGGTCCCTGGACCACGGGGAATCCTCTCCTCCAGAGGTTATTCCTCTTCACCGCTGGCCACGAAAAGGTCGTAGTCAGGTTTGCTCATCAGTTCTTCGAGTTCGGCACCGTCTGTAATGGCGAGAACAGCGATCCAGCCCTTGCTATAGGTGTCTTGATTTATAAGATCAGGAGCATCTTCGAGTTCTTCATTCACCTTTAAAACGGTGCCCGATATAGGTGCGGGAAGCTCAACACTGGCTTTTCCTGATTCCACAGCGGCAAAAGGTTCGTTCTTCCTGACTTCATCACCAACCTCTGGAAGTTCCACATAAATGATGGTGCCAAGGGCCTCGGCTGCAAAGTCGGAAATACCCACTTGCGCTCCCTCATCAAGGGTTTGTACATAGACGTGATCTTGACTGATTTTCAAAGCTCCCTTTGCCATGTTGCCTCCTCCTGCAGTTAGTATTATCTTCAGCTCACACGGTAGACAGAGCCTATAAAGCTACATTTTGCATCGGCTCAGCTTTAATCTTTCCTGATAATTTAGCTGGCGAAACCTCGCGCCATTTTCCCGGAAAAAGCTCAACAAATCTGTCCACAACGTTCTGGACAACCTCTTCCATGGAGGGAGCTTTTCCCAGCAACTCAGCCATTGAAGTTACCTGCTCGCTTCTTAATTCGCAGGGATTAATGTGGCAAAAATGGTCCATATTGGGGGAGACGTTAAGGGCAATGCCATGAAAGCTGACCCAGCGCCTGATGGCAACGCCGAGAGCAGCCACCTTACGGTGAGAGACCCAGACGCCTCGGTGTTGCGGGTTACGGCCAGCTTGAATACCAAAAGCGGCCAGAACCTGGGTTATGGTATCCTCCAGCAAATCGACAAACCTGCGAAGGGAGAGGGCCCTTTGCGTTAGATGAACTATAGGGTAGGCTACCAACTGCCCTGGGCCGTGGTAGGTCACATCTCCACCTCGTTCAACTGGATGAACCTGAATTCCCTCAGAGGCGAGTACTGCTGAAGTTGACAAGATGTTGGCTTTGCTTGCCCGCCGACCGAGGGTAATAACCGGTTCGTGCTCAACGAGGAGCAGAGTGTCAGGAACGCTATCTTTCTGGCGGAGGTCAACCAGATTACGCTGAAGGTCTAACACCTGGAGGTATCTGGCCTCCCCAAGGTTTACGATCCATCCATCGCCTTTTGTTATCAAGTCATCTCACTTCGCGTTCAATCGTCATGGGACATGAGACAAATTTCGAATTTGGAATTGCCACTTACGAATTTAAAAACAAGGAGTTAGGAGGCAGAATCCAAAATTCAGGAGAAATGCAATCAAAACAGAATTCCTCTCAATTTCAGGAATTTTCGCCGCGTCTCCGTCTCTCCGTTGCACCGCGTCGTCCCCCTGCGCCTAGTTGCAGCGACTGCCAGCTGAATCAAAGCCCAAGATCCAACTTATGTATGGAGAGCCCCCTCGCATCCTCAACCGCTTCCCACAGTGCTTCGGCAACTGTTGGGTGGGCATGAATCGTTTTGGCCATCTCCTTGAGGGTTAGACCCTGGTTTACGGCCACTGTACATGCGGCAATCAACGTACTGGCATCCGGACCTATAATGTGAATGCCAATTATCTTTTCATCCTTCATCCGGGCAATTACTTTGACAAAGCCGTCTATTTCGCCAATGGCGTGTGATTTACCCAAAGCGCGAAAAGGGAAAAATCCCTCGTGATAGGGGATATCATGTTCATCGCACTGCTGGCTGGTAATTCCAACGCTGGCAATCTCCGGGCTGGTAAAAATGGCCACCGGCACTGCCTCCTCATCAACCCGGGCCTGGCGATTTCCCAATCCGTGCTCCACTGCCACTATCCCCTGGTGAGAGGCAAAGTGGGCCAACTCCTTTTTCCCTGTAACGTCGCCAATGGCGTACACTTTCGGTATATTTGTCTGGCAGTGTTGATCAACCTGAACATAGCCCTTTTCTAGATTGAGGCCAATCTCATCCAACCCAATACCCTGAGAAACGGGAGATCTCCCCACGGTGACCAGAACTGCCTCTGTTTCGATCCGTTTGTTTGAGCGAAGGGTGATTTCCACTCCAGATGAGGTATAGCGGGCAGCCACGGGAGGGTCGCCAAGGTGAAGTTTTACTTTGCGTTTTTTCAAGGCTCGGATGAGGACCCTGTTGATATCCCCATCTAGATCCTTTATGGGTTCTTTGCTTCTCTTGCTCATGTGGATAGTGGAGCCCAAAGCACTGAAGAGGAGGGCGAATTCACAGCCGGACACACCACCGCCCACAATAAAGAGGCTTTCGGGAATCTCGGTCAATTCCAATATGCTGCGGGTGTTAAGCACCTTCTTATGGTCCCAGGGCAAGACCTTGAGGGACAAAGGTTCTGACCCGGTGGCTATGATGAGCTGGTTGCCGCGAATGGTAATTTTTCCCTGCTCTTTTGTTGCCACCTCAACCAGTCCCGGTTCTTTTACGTATCCCTCGCCCATGATGAGGTTGACCCTATGCTTCTTGAACAACCGTTCAACTCCCTCCCTGAGCTCGGCCACGATTCTCTGGTTTCTCCCAACAATCTTATCCAGATGAGCAACAGGGTGTTGGCAACTCAAGCCAAAAGCCTCTGAGTTGCGCATTTGTTCAAATAGGACGGCGGATTTGTACATGGCCTTGGTTGGAATGCAAC
>Ga0209536_100005395_pt1 | contig 19883 bp, 9 predicted proteins | sample DeeMarSeWOR28_12_FD_187461 | JGI IMG/M metagenome (GOLD analysis project Ga0209536, IMG submission 187461) | Marine sediment microbial communities from White Oak River estuary, North Carolina - WOR-2-8_12 (SPAdes) (version 2) | ecosystem: Environmental > Aquatic > Marine > Intertidal zone >...
CAGGTGGTTTACCATCACGTCGACATTTTCGAGCGAAGCCGTTCTGCGGTTATTCGAGAAACTGGCTCCGGATCCGTAACGTGCAAGTTCAGGATCCCCCTTCCCCTGCTCCAGCTGTCCGAAAACTTCGTCATAGGTTCGGTTCTCCTTTGAAATGAATACAATGTGCCTGATGGGACCCTCTTTCTCGCCCGGGTAAAGAGGAAGGGGATTGTCCCGTCGGCTGTCAAACTCCTCCGATCCTGCCGGTGTAATATGGAAATTATTGGCGACGACCTGCTTTGTCATGGCTTTCAGCTCCTCATCAGAAGGGATTTCCAATACCTGAACGGTTCCTTTCATGAGCGCACCAATGTAGCTGCCTTCCGGTCCGCGTTCAAAAGTCTTTCCGCCATTGGGGCCGCTTCCATATCCCTTGGCATTGGCGATGATCAGCCTCCTGCCGTCGGGACTTACCTCCAATTTGGCCGGAAACCATCCGGTGGGGATGTATCCGATCACCTTCAGGTCTGAAACATCCACCACTGCCACAGCATTGATCCCGGAACAGGCCACAAAGAGCCTCTTCCGATCGGGAGAAAGGGCCAGGCCAAAAGGGATCACCCCCCGGAACTGCCTGATGCGTTCATCCGGCTTCAGATAGATGGTATGGACCACTGTATCGCTCTCCAGGGAAATCACCGAAACATTGTCGTTGGTCCCGTTGGAAACAAACACATACTCTTCGGTTGCCACCAGGGAATTGGGGCTGGCTCCCCCCACGGCAGGGATACCTTCGACAAGTGCCCCCACCAGATGTCCTGTTTTTATTCTGGCAATGACCTCCGGATGCCCAGGATCGGCCAGGCTGACAGTGAACACCGAAAACGCGTCCGGAACATTCATTTCTCCCAGCCCGGGGATGGAGACCGAATCATTCTCAATCCCATCCCTCATCTCTTCGCTGCCGTATGCAAAGGCAGGGAATTTCAGGGCTTTTTCGGCCACATTTTCACGGTTGATTCCCCCGATCATGCTGTACTGGAACATCCCCACATTGGCCACATAGACCTTTTTTTCATCAGGGGAAAGAGAGATGCCGAAAGGATACCTCCCCACGGGCACATTGTGGAGGATCTGCCCGGTTTCTGTGTCAGCAATGACCATTCTGAAACCGATCTGGTCCACGGCGTAGATGGTTCTTCCATCCCCGGACAGAACCAGGTCTCCTATGTATCCATGCGAATAATCAGCACTGTCCGAAACAACTGAACAATCGATATACCCCTGCTTCTCTCCCGTAGCCAGATCAAACTTGTAGATCCTGTTCTCCTGACCTCCGGCCACATATACCACCCGGTTGTCCTGGGATACGGCCAGGCCCATGAAAACGGAAGCGAGTACTCCCCTGTCTGTAACGGGCCCGGGGGGAACCTGCCGGACCTCGGGATGCTCCGAAAGGATGTTCCTGATAATGGTAATGGAGAGGGGACTGGTCCCGCTGTTGGCTGTAACCGCCGTATTCCCGTCCGGGCTCAGCGTCAGTCCGTACGGGTGCGGGGCCACCAGAATGCTTTTGCCGGCAGGGGTAAGGATCCTTCCGTTGGGAATGATGGTCTCCCCATCCGGAACGATGGCTGCAAAACGTTTCCCCGCCGGGGCGGAAATGATCCAGGGACCTTCTTCGGTGCTGCTGTTGCAGGCTGCAAGAACAACAAGCATGGCCATCAGATATATCTGTGCTTTCATCTTTTATTGGATGCTTTTATGCCTTTATAAAGTTAAACAATGCTCCTGGATTTCGTTGCATACACTAATTCTCCACGGCATTTAGTCAATCAGGCAAACGGTCCCGGATTTTAAATTGAAAGAAAAAAATTGCAAATTGTTGGCAACTATCAATTTTAAGTTTCGATGCGAAATATTTTCCTTGTTACGATTACAGCTCTGGCAGGAGTATTGCTCGGGTGGATTTTTGTCGAATACCTTGTGGTACACCCTCTCAGGATGTCCCTTTTCCTCACCCTGACCCTGCTGCTTTTATTTGCAGTCATCTTTATGGTCCACCTGCTGAAGAAAAGGAGAATCCGCTGGATAGCGGTCCTGCTCGCCCTGATCACACTTGCAGCTGGCTACACTGCCAATACCCGCAGATTCCTGAACAGGGAGGATCCCAGAACGGTTCCCGAGTTGACCCGCCAAGCTGGAGATGTGGGGGGTGGGCATCTTGCCGTGGTGTATTTTACCCACGGAGAGCCGGAAACCTACAATCCCATCGGATGGATCAATCAGTTCAATGAGTTTGACGAACAGGGCATCCAGTTCGTTCCATTTGTCGCTAGACCATTTTTTGCCTACATGCTCAGGAATAAATACCTGGAGGCTGGTAAAAGCATGCACAGACAGGTCCACCATGAGATGCTCCATTCTTTGAAGCAGCAGTATTTGCTGGAAGGCGATTCCACCACCAGGTTTTATATCTCTTTTCTGGATGATGAACCAAGACCGGATGCAGCTGTAATTGATGCGCTTAACAATGGTGCAGATACCATCATCGTGCTTCAGGTATTCCTGACCATCTCCAACCATACGGCTGAAGGCCAACACCTGATCCATGAACTGAATGTCGAGGAGAGATTTGGTGTTCCGGTCATATTCACTGAACCAATGTGGAGTTCGGACCTGCTTAAATCGGTCTTCATCGAAAAAGTATATGATCGGATGCAGGGGACAACCAAAGATAAAGTGGCCATTGCGCTTGTGGGACACGGACAACCCGATGAATGGGATGTGGAATGGGCTACAGAAACCGAACAGGAGATGCAGTTCCGGGAAGATATCATGGAACTATTCGTTGAAGAGGGTTTCAGACGTGAGAACCTGGGATCTGCATGGATGGAATTCAAGGAACCGGAACCTTCAGCATTGATGGAGACATTTGTCCGGAACGGGGTAACGAAGATCTTCTATTTCTCCACTGCCATTTCTGCTGACGCCATGCACAGCCAGATCGACGTGCCCAGGCTGGTGGAAGAATATGAATTCCCCGAGGATGTGGAAACCATCAACCTGGGAGCCTGGAACAACCATCCTACTGTGATTGAAGCACTGAAGGCACGTGTTGATTTAAAAATGACGGAACCTTGAAATTCCTCCACCGTCTTTCACATATCTCTGCAAGAAGGCCGATCGGCAACAAAGCCCGGGGATTAAAGAAACTGCTGCGACATGGTTACCGGGTTCCGGACACCTGGGTGATTCCGGCAGACGCAAAGGAGAGGTGCGATAAGTATCCGGAAAACTGTCAGGCTCAGCTCCGTGCACAACTGAAACAGCTTTTTGATCCGGATAAACACTATGCGGTGAGGTCCTCCGGTGAACTGGAGGACAGCACACATTATTCATACGCCGGACAATTTACAACGGTTCTGAATGTACAGGGGATTGATTCACTGTTGGATGCGGTCGTGAAGGTCTGGGAATCAGCTGAAACAATTAAAGAAGCCAGCTATGCCGATATGATCAATCATCCGGACGAACCACACGGGATGGGAGTGGTCATTCAGGAAATGATCGATGTGCAATGGTCAGGTGTAGCATTCAGCATCAATCCGGTGACAGGAAGAAGTGAGACTGTGATTGAGGGGATCCCCGGGAGCGGAGAAAAATTGGTCCAGCAGGGAATAACCCCCCAGAGGTGGATTCACCATCAGGGCACCTGGGAAGATTTCGATGCAACCTGCCCACCACCCATGTCTGTGCTGCAATCCATCGTTGATGGCATACACCACCTTCGAAGAATTTTCAAAGGAGAGGTGGATATCGAATGGGGATGGGACGGGGCCCAGATCTGGTACCTGCAATGCCGCTCGGTCACCTCCAGCAGGTTTCCTACGATCTATTCGAACCACATCTCCCGTGAGGTCCTGCCCGGCATGATCAAACCACTGGTCTGGTCCATTAACATTCCCCTGGTAAACAGTGCCTGGATCAGACTCCTGAGCGGGATGCTGGGTAAACTGGATATCCGGCCGGAGGAACTGAGCAGGGCATTTTATTTCCGGGCCTATTTCAATATGGGTACGCTGGGAGCGATATTCCGGATGATGGGTTTTCCACGGGATAGCCTGGAGAGCCTGATGGGCCGGAAGGACCCATCCGGGAGAAGCAGTTTCAGACCGGGCATGAAGACCATGAGATACCTTCCAGGCATGGTCATTTTTCTATTTTCAAACCTCAACCTTGGAGGAAAATTCAAGAAGAAGATCCTTATTCTGAACAGCGAGACCGATCAGCTTCAACATGAATTACCTGCCATGCAACCGCAGAACTATCATCAGATGTACAGGCGGATTTATAACCTGGCCTCCGAGTCTGCCTACTGGAACATCCTCATCCCCTTGACCATGCAGATCAGCAACAGGATGCTGCAGAAGAAAATAAATAAACGTGGACAGGAATTTAATCAACTGGAGTTTTCGGAAGATTTTCCCGATTTACTGAACCATGATCCCCGGGTTCTGCTGGCACAATTATCCCTTCAATGGAATCAGATCCCTGATAGTCAGCGTGCACAGGTCAAAACTTTCAAGGAGATCGAGCAGCTGAATGCAGATCACCCGCTTAAAAGCATTCAAACCGGCCTGGAGGAGATCCTTGACCGTTTCGGTCATTTCAGCGAGAGCGGCAACGACTTCTCCAGTCAGCCCTGGAGGGAAAACCCGGAGTTTGTATTTGAAATGATGCGCGATGCCTCCCCTGAGGCCCATTCACAAGGCATGGGGTCTGCCCAGGCAAGGGATAAAATCACTCCGCCGAAAAGGCCATACCGGCGCGCCGGACAATACAGGCTTTACCGGGAAATGATCAGTTCATCCTACACCCGCACCTATGGTCTTTTCCGCAATCTGTTCCTGATCACCGGTTCATACCTCTCTGAAAAAGGATACCTGAAGGAGCCTGAGGATGTATTCTATCTGACCCTGGAGGAACACGACCAGTTGATCACCGGTGGCGGACCCCTTGAAAAATCTGAAGTACAAAAGAAAGTCAACACGATAAAAAATGAGATGGATACATACCGTGACATTACATTACCCTCTGTCATCTACGGGGAAACTCCCCCACCGGTCGTTGCACCCGATGAATCAACCTGGACGGGCATACCCACATCTCCCGGAAAGTTTGAAGGTGAGATCGTGGTGGTAAAAGGGTACGAGGACTTTAAAAAAGAGGTTGAAGGCAGGATCCTGGTGATCCCCTTCTCCGATGTGGGCTGGACCCCCATTCTCAGCCGTGCAGGTGCCATCGTAGCTGAATCGGGCGGTTTGCTCTCACATGCCTCCATCATTGCCAGGGAACTCTCCATTCCGGCCATTTCATCCGTCGACAATGCCTGTACTCTCAGCGATGGCACAAAGGCAATCATAGACGGCAATCATGGTGTGATGACATTAATAATCTGATCATATGAGCTTAATTTCTGAAAGTACGGCGGCGATGCTGGTGATTGCAGGAGTGACAGGGTACCTGCTGGGCTCCTTATCCTTTGCCAGGATCATCACCCTGATCATCACGAAATCCAGTCACGTTGATCCGATCAATGAGCCCGTTCCCGGGAGTGACCTCAGGTTTCATTCCGACTCAGTATCAGCTACAGTTGCGCATCTGAACCTGGGAAAGAGATACGGATGTATGACTGCGCTTCTGGATATGGCCAAAGTGGCCCTGCCGACTTTCTTGTTTCACTACTTCTTTCCGGATGATTACTATTTCCTGGTTGCTGCCGCTGCGGGCATCGCCGGTCATGACTACCCTGTATACCATCGTTTTCACGGAGGACGCGGTGAATCGGCCATGCTGGGTGCCATGCTGATTATCAACTGGTTCGGAATTCTGATTGCCAATGCGGCATCTGTCATGCTGGGCTACCTTACAGGAAGTGTGCTGGTTATTCGCTACGGTTCATATGTGCTCATGATCGCCTGGTACTGGATCTACTTTCAGGACATCTATTACGTATTGTTTATGGTGACCGCCAATTTTCTGTTCTGGTTTTCCATGAGGAAAGACCTGGCCACCTTTGCAGATTTGAAAAAAATGGGTGATCTGGAGATCAATGAGGAAGCTGTATCAGATTTCCTGCTCATGGGCAAAGGAATGGGAAGGTTCATTGACCGTTACGGACTTCCTGCACTGATCAAGAAGGCTTTCGGGAAATGAGTGTAACTAAAATTCGAACGATAAGCCAAGTTGAACATTGAAGGGATTTCCCGGTGTGTAATGTAACTCAGATACCGGCTCTGTTTCATCAAACAATCTTGATTCGGTGTCAAACTGTGCTTCGTTCCATTCCCTGTTCAGTATGTTCTCCAGCTGTCCGAAGACCCTGAAACCATTGAAACGGTAACCCACTACGATATTTGCCAGTAAATGACCCAGCGCAACGACGCTGTTGTCTTCGTTCGCGGGCCGGTCGGCCAGGTAACGGAAACGTAACGCACCGTCTAACCTTGAGCTGTGCAGGAAATTCACCCCACCCTGGGCGGTCAGTCTGGGAGCCAGTGGGATGTAATTATCCCCTTCCGCTTCACCGGGATACCTTCCATCTGCAAAATTGAGATCCAGGTCACCCCAGATCCAGTCTGCAATCTGAACGCGCATCTCTAGATCCGCACCGATCCGCCTGGATGTTCCGCTGATTTCCGTGGTCCCTGCATCACCCACGTACACCAGCTCCTCTTCCAGATGCAGGTACCAGCCTGCAGCACTGACCAGCACCCTGTCCCCCAGGGTGAACCGCAATCCAAGTTCTGCCCCTGTGGCTCGGGGAAGTGTTTTTATATCCCCATGCGCGGGATCCATGTTCCGGTCCATCAGCTGCTGTTCAATCTCTGATTGGGATAATCCCTGCTCCTCTCCAGCCCTGATGATCTCGTTGATCTTCGCAGCGATCACCACATCCCTGGCATCATTGGAATGGAATCCAGTGCCGCTGTTCAGGTAGATATCCATAAATTCCAGCGGACTCCAGACCAGGTTCAGTTTGGGGCTGATGATCGCTGACTGGGCATAGCCCGATGCATGGGGAAGGCCGTTTCCGGCAAAATCAGGCCTGTCCAGGTAATCCAGCACATTAAAAGTCACATAATCCCCGCGCAGACCAATTTGCATTTTGAACTTTCGGCTGAATACCACATCCTCTTCCAGCCAGAGCGCCATGTTGACCTCGTTGACAGAGTTATCGGTAAGGACCCCCATTCTATTTCTGTCAGGACACCTCCACAGGCTGAGATCGATCTTATCGCCCCGATACATCAACCCCATCCTGCTCAGGAACCGGGTCTTACCTATTTGCTTTTCGAAACTGTACCGGGTATTGATCCCGTAGATGTTCCGGTTTTCGGATTGTTCAATCATGTCTCCGTTCACCGGATCTTCGAGATAGAATGTGAAGTTTGAATAGAGTTTAAAATCATAGGTCGACATGTAGGCCTGTACAACGAAATCATGATCATAGCCCTCCATGAAATGATAATCGACGGAAACATTGTACCTGCCTGTGGTCCCTCCTTCCATGTCATCAATAGCCCCAAAGCGACCAATCTGTCCGCTCCTTACTGCCCGGTCGGGGATCTGTCCTGAGGCATCCCAGGCCGATGTAAATGCACCCATCATAATGCCCAATTCGCTTCGCGGGGTTACATGGGTATGGAATTTACCGAAAATGTTGCCCCTGTTGAATCCCTGCGGGGATTCGAAAGGACCATCGGAATAGGAGTACTGGCCTGCAATATATGCACTCTGATGTCTTCCGCTTGTGGGAATCTTCAGGATGGTGGTGGCCCTGGCTGTCCGGAACATTCCCCCTTCCAGCTTTACCAGGTTGTGATCGGGGTGATCGGTTGTCCGCAGGTCCACCGAACCTGCCGTACCGAAATTCCCGAAGCGTGCAAAGTAGGGCCCTTTGTATACCGTAAGTCCTTCAATCGTTTCCGGAATGATGAAATGGAGGTCGGCATAACCCTGTCCATGCGCCTGGGTCACCATGTTTACAGGCAGTCCGTCCACATACACTCCCACATCAGTCCCATGATCTGCGTCGAATCCGCGCATAAAGATCTGTTCAGCTTTTCCTCCCCCTGCATGCTGGGCAATATATAGCCCCGGAACCAGGGTCAGGACATCCTGGGCGGACCGGACCGGTTTGATCTTCAGATCAAAATTCCTTATCGCTTTGGATGAAGCGGCAGAAAAGGGCTGATATGCTTCCACTGAAACGGCGGAAAGGTTGATAACCCCGGGCTCCAGCACTATTTCGAGTTGGATGGCCTCTCCATCGCGGATATTAACCTCTTTCTCAACAGCTTCGTATCCGATAAATGAATAGATGACAGCATAGGTTCCTTCCGGGATATCACTCAAAACATAATCCCCGTGAATGCCCGAGATTGTACCGAAAACAGTCCCTTCCAGAATGATATTGACCCCTGCAAGCCCTCCGGGCTGATCCGCTCCACTCACTGTTCCTTCCAGCCGGCCTGTCTGGGCATGAAGGGTCTGAAATACCAGGCTGAGGATGAGAACTGCATTTGTTTTTCTCATGACTGAGGGCTTAGGGGAATGTACATTTATATGATACCCGAATCCAATATAATCAATAGAACCCTAAAAAGTAAATGAACATGACCAAAAACATGGCTTTCAATAATGTTCCTCGCACCTCTGGTTACAGACCTGGCAGGTTTGGCCGATGCGCTCCGGGCGATCATTCTTAACCATCAGAAGCTTTGAAAAGTTAATTCTGATCTAAAATGGTGTTTCGCCGGCTGCATCTGGAAAAATAAAACAGTAATTTGCAGATTAGAATGAACCATTGAATCATGAAAAGCATCAAATCTGCCGGCTTTCCGCTATTTTTTCTGCTGCCTGCCATCATCTTGCTATCCCATCCCTCCGGGGTGCTTTTGGCTCAGCTTGAACGGGAATTTCTTGTAAATGCAGAAGAAGTGGAGGTGATCCCGGGCAACCTGATCGTGTTTGGATTGATCGCAGCGGGTGTTTACGACACGGATATGGTGATCAACGATGTAGGCATCTATAAAATCACCTACAACACCATCGATGTGTTTGGAAACCCCACCGTGGCATCGGGAGCCATGTATGTGCCCCTGATCGATGCGGATTCAATCCCAATCATTTCCTACCAGCACGGTACGGTGATGGACCGCGAAGAGGTGCCTTCAAGAAGATCGGATGATCCCGCCGGGCTGTTCTATGCTGGAAATGGATACATCACCACGCTGCCCGATTATCTCGGACTGGGAGATCATCCCGGATTGCATCCCTATCTGCACTGGGAGTCAGAAGCCACAGCCACCATAGATCTGATCAGGGCCGCAAGGGAATTCCTGAATGACTCCCTTCTCATTTGGGACAACCATTTGTTTATCACAGGTTATTCCCAGGGAGGCCATGCTGCCATGGCTGCGCACAAATACATACACATGAACGATCTGCAAAGCGAGTTCCGGGTTACCGCTTCGGCACCCATGTCAGGCTCCTACCCTCTTTCATCTACCCAGTTTGAACATATATTCAGTAAGGATTCCACTTATAATGGATCCTATTACATTCCCTATATCATTGCATCCTATCAGTACGTTTATGGAAACCTGTATGATGATCCCAGCCACTATTATGATCCCCCTTACGACTCCATTTTTGCAGCCTGGGAATTGAGCGGGAATTTCTTCGAGGATTACCCCATGGGATCGCTTCCCAAGAACTTTTATGAATTCATGCAGGATTCGGTGATGGAAAATCTGCTGGAGGATTTCAATCACCCCCTGCGAATCGCCTTGCGAAAGAATGACCTCCACAACTGGGCCCCACAGGAACCGGTCCGGTTGATCTATTGCGGAATGGACGATGTTGTCCCTCCGTTATGTGCCACTACCACCCGGGATACCATGCAAATGCTGGGGGCTCCAGATGTGCTTGCGGTCAGTGCAGGTGCGGAATACAACCACGGCAGCTGCGCCCTGCCCGCGTTTCTCTATGCATTAGATTGGTTTGACTCTATGTCAAAGGAACAGGCTCTATTTAACGGGGAGATCCCTGCTGTTCCTGAAATCAGATTGTACCCCAATCCTGTAAATACACTTCTCACTGTAGAGACCGGAGCGATCGGGAGGACCTTTGTGGAGATCCACTCCATCAATGGCCAGCTTGTTTATCAAAGTCATTCGGAGAGGAATATTCATCAGATCGATTTCACATCCCTCCGAAAAGGCATCTATTTCATTACCATCAGGTCAGGCGATTTTGTAGCCACCAGAAAAATTGTAAAACATTGATCCCCGACAGCTGACCCTGGAAATATTTCTCCGGAAGACACTAGAACCGGGGCATCCTGATTGTCACAACTGTACCTGCTCCCTGTTCCGAATCGATCTCCACGGATCCTCCGTTCATGATCACGATCTTCCTGACCAGTGTCATCCCGATACCGGTACCTCCACGTCTGGTTGTGAAGAAAGGGGTAAACACCTGGGGCAACACATCCTTCGGGATGCCCGGACCGTTGTCCTTTAATTCCAGACGCACCCTGCGATTGGACATCTTCTCCGCACTGAGCCTGATCCTGCCATCCACCGAATCTGACAGCGCCTCCATGGAATTCTTTATCAGGTTAATAAATGCCTGCTCTAGCAGTTTTGGATCCCCCTGAATTGCCAGGGATGAATCTGGAACAATGATCTCCATGCGGATCCCTGCTTTTTTAAAGTCTTCCCGGAAAAGCAATTCCAGGCCTTCCAGGAAATCATGCACAGATATTTTGCCCGGTACCGGATCGGGTAGTTTTGAAAACTGCTTGTAGTGGTCCATAAACTCCACCAGGGCATCACTTCTTTGCCGGATCAATTCTGCGCTGTGCAGCAGGTCCTGTGCGGTCTCCTTTTCTACCACCAGGTATCCCTCCCCATCCCTTTTCAGCTGCTTCAGTTTCATGAGGATTCCATCACCCAGGGTAGAGATGGGGGTCACCGAATTAGATATCTCATGCGATAATACACGCGTCATTTTCTGCCACGATTCGATCTCCTTGGCTTCCAACTGGGAACCGATGTCCTGCAGTGAAAAAATTCTGAACTTTTGATCTTCCAGCCTGAGCATGGAAACCCGAACCAGGAGGTAGGAGGCCTCCTGCCCGCCCCTCTGATAAGCCAGCACATTTCCCGATTCATATTTCATGGCTGACATGTGGCCGGCCAGATCATCATGTAACCTGTTCAATTCGGACAGGTGCGCAAGACGGTTCACACCCAGGGATAGCAAAGCTGCGTCATTGACTACTTCCACCCGGCCCTCCTCGTCTGCAACGATGATCCCGGCTTCGACATGCTGGATGATCCCATCCAGCAGGATCGATCCTTTCTCTCTGTCCAACCGGATCCGGTTGATCTCTTCGTTCACCTTTCTAAAGCTGTGATGCAATCCCCTGAAACTCTTTTCTACCCGGTCCTTCCATTGTATTACAGAGGTATCCTCATGGGTCAGAAGCAGTAGAAAGCGAGCCAGGTTCCTGTTGGTTCGGTTCAGATAGACGAACAACAGAATGATCTGGAGAAGTGCCGCAAATGCCAGGAAAAGCAGGGTAAAAAAGCGTTCCTGCCTGATCACCAGGTAGGAAAATGCCATCAGATTGGCCACCAGCAGGCCCATCCTGACTAAAATATTGGTTTGAAAACTATTATAAACCATACTTCCTGATTTTATGGTACAAGGTAGTTCTGGATATCCCCAGCTCTGCCGCAATGCTGGCATAATTTCCCTTATATGTTGAAAGGGCTTTCCGGATGGTATTCTTCTCCACCGATTCAAGATTCAGGCTGGTTTCTTCACCACCATCAGAGAGGGAGAGACCGAAATCTCCGGCCTGAATGGTATCGTGCTCGGCCATGACCACCAGGTTTTCCATCAGGTGCTGAAGCTCCCTGATGTTACCCGGCCAGGGATGACGGTAAAGTTTATCAAGGGCCTGATTGCTCAGGCGCAGGTTTTGTTTGCCATACTTCCTGGCAAAACGTTCCAGGAAATGTTCTGCAAGGTAGCCGATGTCTTCTCCCCTTTCACGCAGCGGCGGAGATTCAATCCGTATGGTATTAATCCTGTAAAACAGATCCTCCCTGAACAATCCCTTATTTACCATCTGTTGCAGATCCTGGTTGGTGGCCGAAATGATACGCACATCCACCGGTACGGGGTGTTGTCCGCCAACCGGTATCACCTCCCTGTTCTGTATTACCGATAAAAGCTTGTACTGGAGATGAGGGGGAATGTTCCCGATCTCATCCAGGAAGAGCGTACCCCCGTCAGCAAATTCGAAGCGGCCTGCCCGGTCTCTTTTTGCATCGGTAAAGGCTCCCCTCTTGTGTCCGAATAATTCACTTTCAAACAGGGTGGAAGTGAGAGAACCCAGGTCAACCGGAACAAATAACTGATCCTTTCTGCTCGATTGCCGATGTATTTCCCAGGCGATCAACTCCTTCCCTGTTCCATTCTCTCCCTCTATCAGGACCGAAGTATCCGTTCCGCCCACTTTGGAGATGATTTTTTGTACCGCCCGGATCCTGGGTGACTGCCCGATCATCTCCGGGTAACTGCGCTCGGTACTCTCCTGCAGTAGTTCCCTGGTGTTGGACAGTTGTTTCACTTTTCTCCTTGATGCTGTCAGCCTGCAGGCCGCATTCAGCGACGAGATCAACTTCTCCCCCTTCCACGGTTTCTGAAGGAAATCAAATGCACCCAGCTTCATGGCTTTCACAGCCAGATCCACATCCCCGTAGGCTGTGATCATGATTACTGACAGCTCAGGGTCCCTTTTCAGAATCTCTTTGAGCCAGAACAATCCTTCATTTCCCGTGTTCTGGCCGGCTGTAAAGTTCATATCCAGCAGCACAGCATCAAAATCGTGTTGTTCCATCAAGGAGTTGAGCCTTTTGGGATCCCAGAGGGAATGTACAGATGATGCCTCGCTCCGAAGCATCAGTTCCAGTGATTCAAGCACTGCACGGTCATCATCGATGAGTAATAACTTACCTAGCATCTGAATAGGTGGCGTTGTTGGTCCAGGATAAAGACGAATCCCGTTCAGTTTTGAAACAGTTTATGTTCAAATTTGAAACAAAATGTATTGCTCAGCCGGCTGCATTCTTATGTAAATCGCTGTAATACAAAGACAAGCACTTATGGCACAGGGATTGGGTTTTTTCAACCAGCACAAACCCATTCATGAATCCGCCATGTGGAAGAGTTTTATCAAATCGTCCTTCAGGGTCCTGTTACGACACCGTTCCTTCTCTCTGGTGAACACACTGGGACTCGCCCTGGGAATTTCCGTTTTTATTGCCCTTGCCCTTTATATACAATTTGAGTTCAGTTTCGATACCTTCCACGAGCATGCTGACCGCATTTACCGCATCGAACAATTCATGGAGGGCGGGGGAAGGGAAGAGAGAATGACGGGAACCCCTGAACCGCTGTGGAAGGCTATGGCCAGCGATTTTCCAGAAGTGGAGGCATCCATGAGGCTGGTTCCGGGGGAATTCAATCTGAATCCTGAAGAGGGCGAACCCTTTGTCACGCAGGCCATGTTTGTGGAGCATAGCTTTCTTTCAGCCTTTAGCTTCCCAATGATCCACGGAAATCCGGAAAGTGCTCTTATTGAACCTTTTAGCCTCGTCCTATCGGAGAGTACGGCACTTAAGCTGTTTGGTGAGACAGATGTGATCGGACGGACCTATGACAATGATGGTACCCTGTTTGAGGTCACGGGTGTAATCGAGGATGTGCCGTCCAATTCACACCTCGATTTCGATCTTCTGGTTTCTGTGGAAACCATCAGTGCATTTCGTGGTGGCGAGGAGGAGGCATTCGGGTCCTGGGGGAATAATTGGGTGAAGTTGTATGTGATGCTGAATGAAGAACACGACATTGACGAGTTCAATGAAAAGATAGAACATTACCTCACGAAATATCAGGGGGAAGAATCTCTCAATATATTATATACCAGGCCTTTAAATGAAATCCATCTCTATTCCGATGTGGCAGATGATTATGCGGTCAGGGGAAGCATCAGAAATATCTATATACTGATCACCATGGCCCTTTTCGTCTTAATGATGGCGGGCATCAATTTTACCAATCTCTCCATTGCCTACACGACCGTAAGAGCCAGTGAGGTCTGTCTCAGAAAAATGAACGGAGCCAGCAAAAGGATCCTGTTAACGCAATACCTCTCCGAATCGCTGTTCATGACCCTGATAGCCATCCTGCTGGGTTTTGTGATATTTGAGTCCTTTCTTCCGGTTTTTAACAGGCTGACCAACAGAGACCTGGATTTTCTCTACCTCTCAAATTATCCGCTTCTGTTGTTGATCATCGTAGTGGCCCTCCTGACAGGTCTGCTATCTGGATCATATCCTGCCTGGCTGATCTCAAGGTCCCAACCCAGCGAATTTCTTCAGGCCCAGGTTTCCAAGGGAAGCAGGAATCCGGTGTTACGGAAGATCCTGATCGGAATTCAGTTTTTTGTTTCCACCGCTATCATTATCGGAATGTTCAACATTCTGAGCCAGGCCAGGTATATGATGAACAAGGACCTGGGGTACAATCCGGAAGGGGTGATCCGTATTGAATTCAGCGATTCTTCCATGGTCCGGATCGAACGGCTTCAGGAACAACTCTCCCTTCATCCCGACATCGAGGGCTCCACTGTACATGACTATTCGGTTTGCGAGTCCACCAACTGGACCGCCATTACCTGGGAAGGGGCCCAGGAAGATGAATACATCCGGATGAATGTAAACTATTCGGATCATCATTACCTGGATGTCTACCAGATCAGGCTTACAGATGGTGAAGGATTTCGAAACAAACAGCAGGGAACCGGACCGGAAGGCAACAAGGTGATCATCAACCAGGCTGCTGTGGAGATGATGAAGCTGGAAGATCCCGTTGGCAAAAAATTGCGGTACGGGCTTGATTATAAGGGATACCTCAACGGTAACGAAACCACCATTGTGGGGGTAATCGAGGATTTTCATTTCCTCTCGGTCCACAATATCATCCGTCCCCTGATGCTTAGGCTCTACAACGAGGAAGAGGCAGGCTGGAGCATTTCTGTCAGGTTCAATTCCCGGAACGTATCAGAAATCAGGGACTATATCAATAAGGAATTCTCGAAGGTATTTCCTGGACAGGCCTTCGATTATGAATTTGTTGACGAATACCACAACAGGATGTACGAGGAAGAGAGAAGAATGTCTAAAATCTTCCTGTTCATTGCCATCCTGGCCAACCTCATTGCAGCCCTCGGGCTCTATGGACTGATCGCCTACTCCACTTCACTGAGAACCCGGGAAGTGGGATTGAGAAAGGTCCTGGGAGCCAATTTCGCCAGCATATCCATGTTATTCTCAAGGGAGTTCATCCTTCTGGTGATCGTCGCCAACCTGGCTTCATGGCCTGTGGTCTATTTCCTTACCCAGAAATGGCTCCAGACCTTTCCTTACCGCTTCTCGACATCCATCTTGCCCTACCTGGGCGCCATGCTGGTAACTATTGCCATTGCCTTCGGCAGCATGCTCTATCATACCTACCGGGCCTCCCGCGTCAATCCCGCAGAAAGTCTGAGGTATGAATAATCACAATTGCCCGGTCTCTGCCATCCTTTCGATCGCCAGTTCCTCCCCTCCCCGGGTCATCAGATCATATTCATATACAGTCCTCAATCCCGGATCCGCAATAACATCCCTGTTGTGGATCAGTGGATCTATTGTATCAGGGATTGCATAGATAGGATTGGGATTGGGCCCCCGTGCAGGTCTCAATCCCGGTCCCGTCAGCGGAACATAAGAGCGTACGCGACAGTTCCCTCCCAGGGACGATCTGATGGTGGTCCGGGCCAGTTCACCATCCGACCATTGAATATCCAATTCAAACCCGCCCCGTGCCCTGAGTCCGGAGATGCTTCCCTCCTGCCAGTTTCCGGGGAGCGCAGGAAGCAGGTGAACCGCCCCGTCGTGGCTCTGAAGGAGCATTTCGGCAATTCCCGAGGTACAGCCGAAATTGCCATCGATCTGGAAAGGGGGATGTGCATCAAAAAGATTGGGGTAAGTTCCTCCCCTCTGTTCCCCATCTGGCAGGATGGAGGGGGTCAGCTGGTCCGTTATGAGCTTGTATGCATGATCTCCGTCAAGAAGGCGCGCCCAGAGGTTCACTTTCCAGCCCATGGACCATCCCGTCGATTCATCTCCCCTGGCCAGCAAAGAGGTCCGGGCTGCGGAGAACAGTTCAGGATTCCGGTAGGGTGATATCTGATTCGAAGGAAAGAGTCCGTATAAATGGGACACGTGGCGGTGATGATCATCCTTACTGTCCCAGTCATGCATCCACTCCTGAAGCTGTCCCCAGCCGCCGACCTGCACAGGGGGTAACCTCTCCACCATCTTTTGCATCCGCTGATACAATACTTCGTCGGTACCGAGTATTTCAGCGGCTTTCATGGTTTTGGTCAGCAGGTCGAATACCAGCTGGTTGTCCATGGTTGTGCCTGCAGATACCGAATATCCCGGGTGTATTGAAGGTGCATTCTCAGGTGAAATAGAGGGACTTACTACCATCCAGCTGTTCACAGGTTCTTCGGTGAGGAAATCCAGGTAGAACAGGGAGGCTTCTCTGAGTACCGGGTAAACTGACTTGAGGAATGCCGTATCTCCGTTGAATTCATACTTGTCGAACACGTGCTGGGAAAGCCAGGCTCCCCCCATGGGCCACATCCCCCAGAAAGGGCCATCCACCGGTCCCGTTATCCGCCATACATCCGTATTGTGATGCAACACCCAGCCCCCTGCACCATACATCTCACTGGCGGTCCTCTGTCCGGTTTCCGACAGCTCCCTCACCATCTGAATCAGTGGTTCATTCATTTCGGTCAGGTTGGTGATCTCAGAGGGCCAGTAATTCATCTCGGTGTTGATGTTCACCGTGTATTTACTGTCCCAGGGCGGCATCATCAGGTTGTTCCAGATGCCCTGCAGGTTGGCGGGCTGACCTCCCGGCCGGGAGGAAGAGATGAGCAGGTAGCGGCCAAATTGAAAATAGAGCGCAACCAGTTGCGGATCATTTCCATTCGCAAACTCTTTCAGGCGAATATCGGTTGGATTCTTCACCGAATCTGTCACACCCAGATCCACACTAACACGCTGAAAATAGTTCTGGTAGTCTGTCATGTGGTCCGCCAGCGCCTGATCGTAGCTTTTCTTCATGGCCTTCTGAAGAAACTCCCTGGCCATTTCTTCCGCATTGCCGCTTACATCAGCATAGTTCACAAAATTGGATCCGATGGAAACATAGAGGGTGGCCTCATCGGCATCCTTCACATGCAGTGCAGAGTCGGCTGAGGAGACCGTACCACCCGTGGACAGGATCCTGACCCTGGCCTCAAACCGGACCCGGCCTTTCACCCCTTCCACGTCGCTTGTGACACCTGTCATCGTGAGTTCATTGAATGCGGGTGTACGCAGCTCCACGGCAGAGGGTCTGTCCATGGTCACAGTAAAACTGACCGATCCGGGTTGATCCGCAGAGATCCTGTAAATGACCACCTGGTCCGGGGCCGTGGCAAATACCCTCGTTTTGTAATGAACCCCGCTGGCAGAAAATCCGGAGGAGGCCACGGCATTCTCCAGATCAAGTTCCCTGTAATAATCCTTATATCCCTGGTGCTCGGGAAATGCAAACCTGAGGTTTCCCACCGGTTGATAAGGCATCCCGTGTGAGGTCTGGCTGATAAAATTACGGGCTACCAGTTCATGAGCCTGCCCATAATCTCCATCGAATATCAGCTCCCTCACCTCCTGCAGGTTTTCCCTGGCGGCGGTGTTGTCATTGCGGTGGGGCCCGCCGGCCCAGACCGTGTTCTCATTCAGCTGTATCACTTCATTCACAGGATCTCCGTACACCATGGCCCCCAGCCTGCCGTTTCCCAGCGGTAGTGCCTCCACCCACTGTTCCGCTGGGCGATCGTACCAGAGTTTAAGCATGGTTTCATTCTGGGCTTGTATGCTAATAGCAACAGCCAGGAGAAGCAGGTAAAGCAGGAAGATCTTTTTCATATGTTTTTTTATCAGCGATTTGAAAATTGGGTTAACAATCACTCAGGAATTTGAATGAACCGGAAAGTTACATTTAAAAAGCCATTTCTGCCGGAGCTATCTCCTGTTCATGTTGTATTTCGATTAATCCCATGCATAAAACCTGCAACCGTATGGTTAAGATTATTACTTTAGGGAAACCAAAGCTTAAAACCAACCAACCATGACCAGATCCATGCCTGCCACCACTGTTGCCGCTCTGACGTTCGGCCTTCTTTTTATTTCTGTCAACCTCTCCGCAGAGGTGACCCTTCCAAAGATTCTCGGAAGTCACATGGTGCTTCAACGCAATGAAGAGGTAAAGATCTGGGGCTGGGCTGAAAAGGGAGAGCGGGTGAGCGTCACCCTGGCCGGGAAGAGTGTGCGTACCAGGACAGATAAGGATGGCCGGTGGGAGGTTACCCTGGAACCCATGCAGGCCGGTGGTCCCCATGAGATGCAGATAGAAGGAGAAAACCTGATCACCCTGACTGATTTGCTCATCGGAGATGTCTGGATCTGTTCGGGACAATCCAATATGGAGTGGTCAGTGAATAATTCCAACAATCCGGAAGAAGAGATCGCAAATGCTAACTACCCGGAGATCAGGCTCTTTGATGTTCCGCGCAACGTTCAGTTCCAGCCTGTGGAAGATATCCCCTCCGGGGAGTGGATGAGATGTGCACCAGAAGCAGTCAGGAATTTTTCCGCCGTAGGCTATTTTTTCGGAAGGCACATTCATCAGGAGGTTGGTGTACCCATCGGGTTGATCAGTACCAACTGGGGAGGGACCAATGTGGAGACCTGGACCAGCAGGGAGATGTCGCAGAATGATCCGGAAATGAAAGAGGCGGTGGATGGAATCAGGGACATGGATATGGATCAGCTCATGGCCATTATGGAACAGCGCCGACAGGAGATGCTCTCCTCACTGGGAGAACTTCAGCCGGGGATGGTAGATGGTCATCCATTGTGGGCGGCCGAAGAGACAGACCTGACCCCGTGGCAGCGCATGGAAGTACCTGGACTGTGGGAGGAGAAAGGATTGATGGGTGTGGACGGGGTGGTCTGGTTCAGAAAGCAGGTCAACCTTTCAGAAGAAGATATTGAATCGGATGGGGTGCTCTCCCTGGGTGCCATCGATGACAACGACCGGACCTGGATCAACGGCAAGGAGGTTGGAAACACCAGCCAGTACGACCAGGCCAGGCTGTATCAGATTGGTCCGGAGGTACTGAAAGCCGGGCAGAATACCATCGTAGTGAGGGTGGAGGATACCGGTGGCGGAGGTGGATTCTGGGGAGATGCTGAGGAGATGTACCTGCGGACTGCTACCCGGGATCTTCCCCTCTCGGGAGATTGGCTCTACCGGGTCTCATCGGAAGGATTTCAGGTAAATATCCAGAGCGCTGTGAATCCCAATTCCAGACCCACCCTCCTGTTCAACGGGATGATCCATCCTTTGCTTGATTTCAAAGTGCTGGGGGTGATCTGGTACCAGGGGGAGTCCAATGCAGGCAGGGCCTATACCTACAGGACCAGGTTCGCCAATCTGATCAGGGACTGGAGGAACCACTGGGGGAATCCCGAACTCGGTTTTTATTTTGTACAACTGGCCAATTTCATGCAGCCCGGGGAGTTACCTGGAGAAAGTGAATGGGCAGAACTGCGGGAAGCACAGTTGATGGCACTTGCATTACCAAA
>Ga0209536_100005396_pt1 | contig 19882 bp, 15 predicted proteins | sample DeeMarSeWOR28_12_FD_187461 | JGI IMG/M metagenome (GOLD analysis project Ga0209536, IMG submission 187461) | Marine sediment microbial communities from White Oak River estuary, North Carolina - WOR-2-8_12 (SPAdes) (version 2) | ecosystem: Environmental > Aquatic > Marine > Intertidal zone >...
GCTTCAACGATCGGAAAGCCGATCAGGTGCATATCGGGCACCTCTTCCCAGCCGGCAAGAAAATTGCCGCCGGTTGATTGCGCCCCGCACTCGTTGATGTGGCCACCGACAATCCCGGCCGCCAGTTTATCCCACTGATCCCACGACCAGCCAAATTCGTGTATCATCGGTGCCAGGGTAAGGCCGGTATCGGTCACCCTGCCGCAGATAATGATCCGGGCGCCATCCTGCAGAGCCTGAACGACCGGGCGGGCGCCAAAATAAATATTGGCGCTGCTTATCCGTTTTAAAATCTCCCGCAAAGGCGCGCCGGTCTCCATATTTTGCATGTCGTGCCCGGATTCGATTAATTGCTGCAGCCGTGCGGTAATATCGTCACCATAAACCGCAGCGATCTTTAGGCCAGGCAATCCGAGTTCAGCCGCCGCTTCCTGTACCGCACCCATACAGGCAATCGGATTAACCCCGCCGGCATTGGCAATGACGGTGATATCCTTTTCAACGAGTGCCGGCAGTAATTTCCGCATCAGCGGAATAAAATCGGTTGCATACCCCAGAGCCGGGTTGCGCGATTTTTGTTTCTGCAAAATGGACATGGTGACTTCGGCAAGATAGTCCATAATCAGATAATCAATCGGGCCGGCGCTGACCTGCAGGACCGGGGCTTCCAACCAATCGCCCCAGTACCCCTGGCCGCTGGCTATCCGGATGAATTCTTTTTTTTCTTTTGGCATAATTAATCAGACTATCTTCTTTAAGTTAAGTCTTCACGAAGTCCGCAAAGCAGGCACGAAGTGACACGAAGAATGGTCAGGATATTACCGGACAGGATAACCGGATCACAGGATAAGATGAAAATCACTCTGGATTGAATTTGAAATCGTGTCATATGCTCGTAATTTTCAGGACTCCGAATGCCTTTCGTGGCCCTTCGTGAGAGACTCCGTGATCTTCGTGTAACCAGTTGGAAACGGCAAAAAAACCATTAATATATCAACAACGAAAAGTGGATCTAAATTAATTCGGACAATTTTAAACCTATCCGTCAGAGAAATCTATTCGACCAGTTTATGCACGAAGGGCGGCAGGACAAAAGCCGCCCGATGGATGGCCTCGCTGTAATAATTCAGTTCATGCCGGGCGACAAACTTTTTGGCACGTTCCTCCGGAAAATCTTTGACCGGATGCAGCGATCCTTTCGATGCCAGTGCAAAACTCCACATGCCGGAAGGGTAGGTGGGAATAAAAGCCAGATAACAATGCGTCTTTTGGGACCCGAAAATTTTGTACAGCTTATGATAAATTTTTCTAAAATCTTCTTCCTTGAAACGCGGCGATTCCGACTGAGCGACCATCAGGCCTTCAGGTGTCAGAATGCGACGGATATGGGTATAGAATTCAGGTGTAAAGAGTCCTTCAGCCGGTCCTACGGGATCTGTTGAGTCGATAAGAATTAAATCAAACGTATTATCGCGGGAATTCTGAACATATTTTATGCCATCATCGATGATCAACTCGAGTTTTGGATTATCAAATGCATTAGCCAGGGTTGGCAGATGCGTTCTGCTGGCGTCCACAACTACCTGGTCGATCTCGACCATTACCACCCGTTCCACCGAATCATGTTTTAAAATTTCACGCACCGTTCCGCCGTCGCCGCCGCCGATCACAAGCACATTTTGTGCGCGCGGATGGACGTGCATCGGAACATGTACGATCATCTCATGATAGCCATGTTCGTCTTTTTCAGCACACATGATCATCCCGTCGCAGGTCAGCATTTTGCCATAAGCAAAAGTGTCATACACCTCGACTTTCTGAAAAGCCGACTGCTTTCGGAACAGCGGATCACCCTTATGGCGCAGAGAAAGGGCTATATTCTCCCCCCGCTCGGTAAACCAGATATTGCGGTTGTATCTGATCTCCTCCGGTGTCAATTCCGTTCCACCGGGCAGATCGCCCAGATCTGCGGTCTTTTTGAGCAGGCCGCGTTGTCCGCGAAGAATCTCCATACTTGATCCATGCGAAGCCTGGAATGCCTGCAGCAGGTAGCGATAGGATATCCATGGGTCAACTGTATCACCACAGGTAAACAGGTCCACCGCCGCATAGCCGTATTCCGGCCAGGTGTGTACCGCGAGATGACTCTCCTGGATCACGACCACCCCGGAAACCCCGAATGGTGAGAAGTGATGAAAGGTTGAGTTGATCACTGTTGCACCCGCCTCTACAGCCGCAGATACCATACTGTTTTCAATGGTGGAAACATCGTTCAGTACCTCCGGAGAACACTTGAAAAATTCCACCAGCACATGTCGACCCAATGAATTCATAATTTATCCTTTCAAAGCGTGCCATAAACTGTAAAATTTAATAAAAAATAAAGTTCGTCCCAATAATCCCCATTTTTTTGGCGGATTTCCTGCATCGATTCATTCACTCCGCGGGATATTCAAAACGAGTATTGGCTGAGGCTTATACGTTTTATATGGCGTTTTAAGTGAGATCCTTTTTTCCCCGGTGCGGGATTAATCTGTCAGGGTCGATAAGGGCGGTTTCAACCAGGTATTACCGGTCTGCATTGGCAAGCTTCAGACCGGAGAGGAATTGACGTAATCCTTTTTCATAGACCGCCCGGGAAACCATAAAACCGTCGTTATGTCCGCCTGAAATCTCAAGAAAAGCTTTGGGTGCGGGAGCATGGCTGTAAATATATTCGCCATGGGAATAGGGAATGATCTCATCATTCCGGCTGTGAATGATCAGCTTGGGGATACTGATCTGCTGTAAATAATCACTGGTGGGATATTTGATTCTAGAGAGCAATTTAACCGGCAGAAATGGATAAATCTGCTGTCCCAGATCCGGCGCGGAGCGAAAACTGGATTCGAGGATAATACCGGCGGCGGATACACGACGTCCGAGTTCTGCTGCCACAGCACTACCGAGAGATCTTCCGAAAAGAACGATTTGTCCCGCCGGTATGTGCCTGGTCAGGATTAGATAATCCCATGCGGCCTGCGCATCAAGATAGCTGCCGCTTTCACTCATACTGCCTTCACTTTTTCCGTATCCCCGGTAATCGAATATGAAAACATTCAGACCGAGATCATGAAAAATCTTTATTGAAGCCAGCCGGTGACCGATATTTCCGGCATTTCCATGGCAGAACAGCAAAGTCCCGACGGGATTATCGTTGAAAATATACCAACCGTTTAATTCAAGATTGTCTGCGGTCTTAAATCGGATATCGTCATATGATAGACCGATCTCGGCCGGTGTAAAGGGGATATGTTTATCCGGGAAATACACCAGTCTGGATTGGAATATAAAGACCATACCGCATAACAAAAGATACCCTGCCAGAAGCGTGAGCAGAATTGATATCATCGATCGAAGCATTTGCTAATGAGCCTGACGCAAAGCATCGAGTGCCTTCGGGTCCTCCAGGCTGCTCAGATCTCCCGGTTCCTTGTTCAGATAGACAGCCCGGATAAGGCGGTGCATGACTTTGGCATTGCGTGTTTTTGGCAGTTGCCGGGTGAATTTTATTTCCCTTGGCTTTAATGCTTTGCCCAGCTGGTTTATGAGTATTTTCATCAGGGCTGAGCGCAGTGCTTCACCCGGCTTTTCATCAGGGGTGAGTACGCAGTATGCAACCAGTTCTTCACCCTTGATTTCATGGGGAACCCCGATGACGGCGCTCTCGGCCACCTGCGGATGAGCATTCAAAATTGATTCGACCTCCGCCGGACCGATCCGTTTTCCGGATACTTTGATGGTATCGTCACTGCGACCGAGAATATACCAGAGACCGTCCTCATCAATCGCAGCGAAATCGCCGTGATACCAGATATCAGGCCACCGCTGCCAGTAAGTTTCGATATATCTTTCCCGGTCTTTCCAGAAGCCGCGGGTCATTCCGATCCAGGGTTTTCTGATAACCAGTTCGCCCACCTCATTGCGCAGCGGTTTACCCGTAGCATCAACAACATCGGCATCCATCCCCGGTACCGGTCCCGAAAAGGCACATGGCTTGAGCGGTTTAAAAAAATTACCGCAGACAATACCGCCGCTTATCTCGGTCCCGCCTGAATAATTAATGATCGGCTTTTTTGATTCCAGCACATTCCGGAATAGCCAGAGCCATGATTCCGGATCCCACGGGCTGCCGGTTGATCCGATCATGCGCAGGCTCGAAAGATCATGATGTTCCTGGGGCCGGCTGCTGGTGTCTTTTATTGAGCGGATAAGTGTTGGGGAGACACCCAGATGTGTGATCCGGTGCCGGGCAACCTGCTGCCAGACCCGGCGGGAATCAGGGAAATCGGGCGCACCATCATAGAAGACCATTGTAGCACCGATCAGGAGCGAGCCAAAAACTTCCCAGGGGCCCATCATCCAGCCCATGTCAGACATCCAGTACATGACCTCTCCCGGCCTGAGATCCATACAGTGGTACATGTCCTGCGCAGCCTTAACCGGAAAACCGCAGTGGGTATGCACGGCGCCTTTTGGGCGGCCGGTTGTACCGCTGGTGTAAATGATCATCAGAATGTCTTCCGCAGTGGTATGCTCGGTCGGCGGGACAGGATGCTGACCGGCGTGCAAATCATCCCACGAAATATCCCGGCAGTGATCCCAATCGATATTTGTCATCCCTGCATGCCGGTAAACAAAAATGTGTTGAAAATCCGGAAGACCATCCACCGCCTGATCTGCATTTGCCTTCATATTGACCGGCTTGCCCCGCCGCAGTGTACCATCGACGGTGAACAATGCCTTCGCTCCCGCATCGGCAAGCCGGGTTCTGACAGCACCGGCTCCGTAACCGCTGAATAACGGGAGAATGATGCCGCCGATCTTTATGATCGCCAGAAATGCAATCAGTAGTTCCGGAATCATCGGCATATATAAGCCGATCACATCCGCCCTGCCGTACCCCTGCGCCCGGAGAGCTGCAGCACAACGGTTAACGGCCGCATATAATTCACCGTAGGTATACTGCCGTGCTTTACCGGCTTCGCCCTCCCAGATCAATGCCGGCTGGTGTCTGGTTTCGGTGTCCTGCCATTTGTCGAGGCAGTTATGTATGATGTTCATCATTCCATTTTGACACCACACGGGGAACTTCATATCAGCCCTGGTATCAAGCACACGCTCATAGGGTTGATAGAACTGAATATCCAGATCCTGCAGTACCGCATCCCAGAACCATTCGGGATCCCGGCTGGACCGCTCCAGCAGGCTATCATATGTTTCGATATGGTGGTCATCCATAAACCGGCGGAGGTTCGTTTGCGCCATATCTTCCGGACCCGGCTCCCAGACCACCTTCTGCCCGAAGGGAAAATCATGTTTCAAACCGGCTTCCTTTCGGATAATTGGATCGATGTTGATTTTTTAAAGTCTACCAAATCTCTTTCTTTTTCAGATCGGCCGGGAGTTCAAAGAGGGAAGCCGGATTGGTGCGCGATTCAATTTTTTCCAGTTCAAATGTGTCGGTAATCTTCCCATTGCTCATATTGACGTATTTTACCGGCATCCCCTGAAATCCGCCTTTATTCACATCTTCCTCCGTCCCCATCATGACAAACTCATTTGCATCCACCGCGAGAGGTGAAAAAAACTCCGCGAAATCACGCATCACCATAAAATCCTTCATATTGAATCCTGCCTGAGACGGCAATATCGTCAACACCTCGGCGGATTTTTCGCTGCCTTTGAATCCCTCGTATTTATCACAGTTCCATGATCTGAATTTCACGCCCGAAGCGGCCTTTTTAAAGGTCGTCTTCTCTTCCTGTGTCATCATCCCCTTCGGCATCTGTTTGGCCATCATCTCTTCCATCATCTTACGCTGCTCGGGGGGCATATTTTTCATCTGTTCCTGCATCATTTTCATGCTCTCGTCCATCTTCGATTTCATCTCTTCCAGATCTTTATTGGTTATTTCGGTGTAGGTACCCTCTTTACTGTGGATCACCCACATGACCTTTTTATCCTGCCGGAATATAATTATATCCGGTACTGATGCACCTTTGGTTTCCTGGTTTTCCACGCGCAGCCGGTCGGCATTTAAATAAATAACACTTTTTTCCTGAACAGTTCCATCGGTGGTACGGGTGGTGCCTTCAAAATAAACTCCGGCAAACACCGGTGATACCGTAAGGCACACAAACAGCATAAGCGAGGTGGCAGGCAGCATTTTCATTTCAAGTTCCCTTCTGTTTTAATGATTTCGAGATTACTTTCTGAACAATGGCAATTTTTTATAATCTTTAATTCCTAATTCCCCCAAAGGGGTCCTTCGGACTAATTCGTAATTCCTCATTTCTTATAGCTCATTTTCCGGCAAACGGTTTGCGCTCAAGTACAAATTTCCTTCCGAGGGTCGTATATTCCTGACCGGCGAGCCGGCCGACAGGCCGTAATGCTTCATGATCTATCCGGAAATTGTCGATCAAATGGTCCGCCACATGGAACAGAACGACCTCTCCGATAACCAGCGCCCCGCCACCGGCGGCCTGTAGCCCTACCGGCACAACTTTGTATAGTTTGCATTCCATATTGATCGGCGATTCCTTCACGCGCGGTGGCTTTACCATTTGTGAGGGCAGCGGCGTCAGACCGGTATAGGCAAACTCATCGATCTCGGGCGGAAAATCGGTGGCGGTTTCGTTCATCTGTACGGCGATATCTTCGGTCACGATGTTGACAACAAATTCACCGATGCTTTCGATATTCCGCAGGGTGTCTTTTTTCTGGCCATCCCTGCCGCGCAGCGCCGGGGCAAAACAGATGGTCGGCGGCTGCGAGGTAACGGCGGTAAAAAATGAAAACGGCGCCAGGTTGTTCTCACCTTCGGGTGATTGGGTTGATACAAAAGCGATCGGCCGGGGAATAATAGTGCCGATCAGTAATTTATAATTTTCTTTGACGGTCTGTTCTGAAGGATTAATAATCATATGATGTTACTCCATCCAGCTGAAGGGGTATTTTGGATCATCATACTGCAATGCCTCGGCGGCTATATCCAGCGGACTGAATGTGTCGAGCATGACAGCGATCTCATCCGTAGCGGTTTTACCGATGGATCCCTCATATTTCCCCGGCTGAGGCCCATGTGGAATTCCCTGCGGATGAAAGGTCAATGATCCGGTTGATATGCCTTTGCGGCTCATAAAATCACCGGCGGCATAATACAGGATCTCATCGCTCTCGAGATTGCTGTGGGCATAGGGGGCGGGAATCGCTTTTTCATGGTAATCAAACAAACGCGGGACAAATGAACAAATCACGAGACCGGGTGCGGCAAACGTCTGGTGGACCGGCGGCGGCTGATGAACCTTGCCGGTGACCGGCATGAAATCGTTGATGTTGAATATCCACGGAAAATAATAACCATCCCAGCCCACAAGATCAAACGGATGATGAGCCAGATAATAAGTCTGAAAACCGGTCGCCAGTTTTAACCGGATCTCATATTCACCGCTCTTATCGATCGGCTCGGCAAATTCAGGAATTTTAAAATCACGTTCACTGAACGGAGCGTGTTCGAGCAATTGGCCATGCTGGTTGCGGTAGCGTTTGGGGGTACGTATCGGACCTCTTGACTCAACCACGAACAACCGGTTTTGGGGTGACCTGAAATACATCCGGTAAATAATACCCCGCGGAATGATCACATAGTCTCCCTCACGAAAATCCAGATGACCGAACATACTTTCGATCCGGCCGTTTCCTTCATGAATAAAAAGCAGCTCATCGGCATGACCATTGCGATAAAAATATTCGCTGTCACGATCGGGTGCGGCAATACTTACCAGTACATCCTGGTTGAAAAACAGATATTTTCTGCCGGAAATCCAGTCGCCGCCGGGTTTTATCCTGAAGAGTTCCAGATGATGATGACGATGAACCAGGTCCACTGCCGCATTCAGCGTGAAAGGTACAAAATCGCCGTATTTTGCGATCCGTGTTGGCGGATGGATATGATAGACATTGGAGTAAATATCCGAAAAACCTTCCCGGCTGATATGCTCTTCATAGCATAAGTTCACATTCCCACGGTAGTGCTGAATATGACGCTTTTCAGGAATACTTCCTCGTCGCAAATATATTGGCATGACAGTTATCCGTTAAAATTTTTGCCTGTTGATCGGAACAGCCCGGTCATACTGAAAAAATAAATTTTACCATTTGGATTGAACGCAGACAAAATCAGCCCTGATCTAATTTTCGACAGGAGAAAACCATAAATCGGATCGTGTTGGCTGTCCTGTATTTCTCTGATGTTTTTATTTTGTGATCCTGGCTCAAAAAGTTCGGCTATTCCCAATTCGATGGTGTTTAGAGATTACCACGTTCGGCCTGGGCGCGTTCGATCGCCTCGAACAACGCTTTGAAATTTCCCTTGCCGAAACTCCGGGAGCCTTTACGTTGAATGATTTCAAAAAAAAGTGTCGGCCGGTCCTGCACGGGTGTCGTGAAGATCTGCAGCATATATCCGAATTCATCCACATCCACCAGGATCCCGAGTTCTGCCAGGCGGCCGATGTCCTCATCGATTTCGCCCACCCGCCCGGGTAGTTCTTCATAGTAGGAATGCGGTGTTTTGAGAAATTCGACACCATTGGCAGTCAACTGACTCACGGTACCGATAATATCTTTTGTATCCAGGGCAATATGCTGCACGCCGGGGCCCGAATAGTATTCAACGAATTCCTGAATTTGTGATTTTTTCACTCCTGCCGCCGGCCGGTTGATCGGCATTTTGATCCGTTCGTTATCATTTGCCACAACCACCGATCTGAGTGCTGTGTACTCGGTGGAAATATCTTTATCGTCAGCTGTCCAGAAACGGTGAAATCCCAGTTTATCTTCATACCATTGCGCGATCTTTGCCATTTGATCTTCGGGCTGATTGCCGACAAAATGATCGACAAAATTTAATCCGGCCGGTTTGGTGGCAATGGGGGAGTCATAATCGATATATCCGGGTAGATAAGTACCGTTGTAATTTTTACGTTCAACGAAGGAGTGGATCGTGTCACCATAGGTCTTGATTCCTGAAATGACGACCTGTCCAGAATCGTCTTCAAAAACCGTTGGTGCCATAACCGATTCCGCGCCCCGGGAAGTACTGTACTGCCAGGCACCGTTTGCATCCTCGACCCAAAACGCAACATCCACCACACCGTCGCCATGGCGGCGAAGGTGCTCATTAAGCGGGGAATCCGCCGTCAGGGGACTCACGAGCACCAGGGTAATTTTATTCTGGCGTAAAACATGGGCCACCTCCCCCCGGTCACCGGTCTCAAGACCTTTATAGGCGATCGGTTCGAATCCAAACTGTGTCTGATAAAAATGTTTTGCCTGTTTGGCGTTTCCGACAATCAGTTTGATATAATCGGTGCCATGGATTTCAAATCCTGATTTCATCAACAGATTTTCCTTGTTTCATATCTTCGGTGGCAGGTTCGAGAATGAAAATGTAAGCAGATCGCTGTTTCTTTTCAAGTGAAGGATACGGGCACCTTGATCCCGGACTCATATACCAAGACCGGTTTTTGTTGATTTTCTGATTTTCCGGGGATCGATAACCTTTTTTAAATGCCGGACAGTGGTCAGCGGAGACCGCTGCATCCTGACCGGGGCAGGTATTGATCACCGGAGATCGGTTACTCTGTTGTGCCGGGCAATTTTTCAGGGCGTTTAACTGCTTATGTCCCGGATCAGCCGGACAATATATACTTCCGGCTGAATGGGATATATCTGCGCGCTGACCGGCGGCAGCGGATATGTGGCCGGCGGAATAAAGGACTATTGATAAACCGAACGCAAAAGATAACAAAAACGGTATCAGATTTCGCTTTTTCATGCATCCCCCTGAGTATAGTTTTACGTATTCAACACATGTCGGCAGGCTTAAATTCCGGGTATTTTTTAAAGGTTGTCGCCGGTCGGAGAAAAGACCCGGCATCAGCCATGTACTGATGCCGGAGATATATTCAGCGGAGAAAAAGCATGCGTCTTCCGGAAGTGTAATCCCGGGTACAGAGCACGTAAAAGTAAATGCCGGATGGAACAAAATTGCCACCGGCATCCTTTCCATTCCAGTAGAACGCATGGGTGCGGGCTTCTATTTTACCGGTGAAGAGGGTGACAATTTTTTTGCCCAGAATATCAAAAATACTCAGATCGGCGTTTGTATCCTTAGGAATATCAATATCAATTCTGGTATCTGGATTGAACGGATTCGGATAGTTCTGGTAGAGGCGGTATTCGGAGGGTGATTTCGCGGGATTGATGGCAGGGTTATCTGTACCGGTTTCACCGGCGGTCGCAGAAACGGTTTTCTGAACGGTTTCATGTCCGTTCAGATCGACATCCAGCAGCTGATACCAGTAGGTCGTGCCGTTCAGGACAGCTCTGTCTTCATATACATAATTGCGCGGCGTAGATGAATTCCCGGCGCCCTCCAGAGAAGGATCCGTCTGATAACTGGCGATGGTCTCGAAAGGTCCGGCTTCCGATTGTGAACGGTTTATGATAAATCCCATATTATCAACTTCTGCCGCAGTCTGCCACCGGAGGATAATCACTCTGTCCCTGCTCTGTGCGGTAAAGGATAACAACTGAACCGGAAGACTGATATCTTCGGCTGTCTGATTGAGATTCAGGGAACCAGGTGTTGCCTCGAGATAATCCCAGGCGGCCGCAAAGCTCTCGGCAACATTGCCCGGCGCACACAGGCTGCGGTCGTCGTTCCCGTCACTGCCCACATTCCTCCAGACAGGATCACCGTCAACCAGATCACCGGTACCGTTCCATGTCAGCGCCTGAATCCGGTTTCCGGCGTTGTCAAGCAGTTCAATACCATCAGGACCGTTTTGCAGACCGGTGGTTCCCCAGTCGAAGGTGGCGTTGGGAACCGTATGATTCGCATGCTTCAATACAATAAAGGCAATTTGCCGGCCATCGGGATCCTGAAAGCCGGTATCGGGGAAAGCGGAACCCTCCGGAAAAACAAAAGAGAAAACAGCGCTGCCTCCCGTACCATTGAAATGAACGATCGACCAGTCTGAAACATCAAATCCGGCCGGTCCGATCAGTTCGATAAATTCGGCATCGTCAGTACCCTCATCATTCGCCCGGATTTCGTTGATGAACACTTCCTGCGCAGACAGACAGGTGAACAGCAAACATAACAGCATAAGTAAAAAGCGTGGCATGATGACCTCCTTATTTTTGTGTACAGAGGTTTCCATACCATAAATATGCCAAACCGAAAAATAGCGCATAATGGCGATCGATGTGTATTTAAGGGTGTATTAATTAAGAACGGTTGTGTTATTTTGGGCTATTGAAATTAATTGTACTCTGTTCTTTTTACCCACTAAATTATATCCGCAAGCGTTTCAAGCGGGAGGTCGGATTAAATGAAAATAATTGAAGGATTGAAGCAATTTTTAATCATTTTTGCCCTTATTTTTATCGTCACGCTGCCAGTTGCTTACCTTTATCAATTGATTGCCCATGGGACGGGTGTATGGGATTTTGACCTTGCATTTCAGAATGCTGTGATTTTCGGCATCATCCTGACCCTGATTGATCGGTTTAAAAAAGATTAAATACCTGCAGATTGAATTGAGTAAATTATAACGGGCACGTGTTCAGACGGGTATGTGCTGTATTCTACCGCGGTTCAACCTGATCTGTCGCATGCTCTGGTAGTACCAGCCGCCAGTTCTGATCCACCTGGTTATCCAGGGTATTGTGATTTTTAATATACTCGATCAGGATGTTCCGCATTTCCTCACTGGATTTCCAGGTTATCGCCGGGCGGGTGACACCTGCGCCTGCCAGATGACCGCCGCCGCCGGAAGCACGGTAACTGTTGAGGGCAACCGTGTACAGAGAATCAGCCAGCAGCGGTTTGCCGGTGCTCAGGTCAGTCAGTTTTTGTATGCGTTTTCCGGCCGGTTCGCCGATATGAACCTCATATCCGATGCCTTCTGCCATGTCATAGTTATATCCGGCAATCTGGTCGCTTTCCACAATTGACTTTTTCTCGTTATCCCAGCTGAAATAACGGGCAGAATATTCCAGATAATCCTTGATCTGTTTCCCGGTCAGTTCGATTGTATATATAAAATTCTCGTAGCGATACATGCCATATACATCCTTGACATGAATTTTACCGGGAACGAGCAGAAACCGGTCGCTGAACGATGCTGCCATTGATATCCCGGCACCTGTGGCCTGCATCTGAGCGCGATTGATCGTTTCCACCAGCGGATTATCAACCAGCCGTGACCATTTTCCGGAAATAGTATCCCGTACCTCCCCGATTTCCTGCCGGATATAAGCCAGTGTTTTGCGGTGATATACCTCAGCAATGGCCAGGATCTCAGGTGCCGCCTGCACCGTGTCGGTATGGTGGATAATGCTGCTTCCTCTGACGATTTCCCAGCCGGTTTGCGAAGATTGAAGTTCCAGGGTCACACTTCCCAGATTTCTGGCATAGCTGCCGGACATTACCAGGAGCGTATTTCCAACATATTGAGGATCATCCGCCTTGTAAGGGTATATCCGGTGCGCATGCCCGCAGAAAATCACATCAAATCCCGGCACATGCTCCGCTATGAGGCGGCTGGCGTTTTCGTTGGGCAAGCCCAGCAAGTCCGTTTGATCCCGGCTGTATTCGGGATTCATACCGGCATGGAAAAGGCCAACCAGCACATCCACCTGCGGGCGAACAACCGTGACCCAGTGATTTGCTGATATAACCATATCCTGCCAGTGCAAACCGGGGTAAAGCGTACTGTCGAGCCACATGGGAATGGCGGGTGTGGTCAGACCAATAATCCCGATTCGGATTCCGTTCCGCTCGGTGATGGTAAATGGTTCGAAAAAGGGCTCTTTGTCAGGGTACAGCCCGTTTGCAGATAGCCAGGGAAACGCAGCTTCATCCCGGGCTTTTACATATGTCAGATAGCCCTGCTCGATATCATGATTGCCGACGGTAAACGCGTCATAGCGCATATAATTCATGACCAGGATCATCGGATTGGGAAGATGATTTTCAATATGATTGAAATAATAAACAAGCGGTGTCCCCTGGATCAGGTCCCCGCCATCCAGCAACAGCACATTGGCGTGATCCTGCCGGTACCGTTTGACCAGGGTGTATACTTTTGCCAGGCCTTTTTTATCGGCCTGATCGCTAAAATAATCGTAAGGATAAATCTGACCGTGCACATCCGTCGTGTGCAGCAGAATAAGTTCCTGTCTCTCCTGAGCGGAAACTACGGCCCAGATTAACAGGATGATGCCCAGAATGCGATACATTGTTGTTTACCTTCTGACCCGGCTGATGATTCTGATGTTAATCTGAAAAAGAATTATTTGCAACTGAAGATATCACTGGTTGTTCAGCGACCGCATATGTGCAACAGATCGTTTGATCAGTTCCTCAAGAATCTTCAGATCGATATCCGCCAGCCGGTTGATATAAAGGCAGGCCTTGCCCGTTTTATATTTCCCGAGCTTCGAAATCAGTTCGTCGTAGCGTTTGAATCCCGACATGATGTACAGGGTAAGATTCTGCTTGCGCGGCGAGAATCCGGTCAGGAACCAGTCTCCCTCCCGTCCGCTCTTATACTTATAATGATAACTGCCGAACCCGATGATGCTGTCACCCCACATTTTGGGTTTCTCCCGTGTGATGTTCTCCATCAGATTCATAATCGTATAACAGTCCTGTTTTCTCATATCATCAGAGATCATATTCAGAAATGCGGGTACATTCAGATCATTTGGTCTGGTTTTCGGTTCTGCCATAAATCCTCCTCAATTGATGGTTGAAAATTGCCGGTTTTACCCATAAACCATAAACTATACAGGGAAAACTTAGTGGTTTGAACATTACCCTGCGATCCCCCGGGCTGAATATTTATTTAATTTAAACCTATATAGTAAAGAGTGCTACCCGGACTTGGTATTTACTGCTTTGTTCCTATAGTGGCCAATTGCACACTTTGCAGCCATTCTGACAAAATCGCAGAATACAACAGTATCAAATGTAACCGGTTTCCATGGGGAATTAATCCACAGAACAGGAACTGGTAAGATTGTTGCATGGATCATCATATGAGTCAAAGACCATTCGGAGGATCTAGATGAGAACCGATTCAAAAAATCAGAAAGGTGACCAACGGAAGCAGCTTGGAAACCGCGGGGAAAGGGAAGCGGAGAAATATCTGATGGCAAAGGGATATAAGATCCTCGCGCGCAATTATCGTTTCGGCCGCGGGGAGCTGGACCTGGTATGTCACCAGGGACGCGAACTGGTCATTGTGGAGGTGAAATCCGTACGAGGTCATGTTTACGAAAACGGGATCGAGCGGTTAACCCGTCGTCAGCAGCGAACCCTGATCAGAACCACTTACATATATCTGGCCACGGCGGTACCGTTTAAACCCGACTCGGTTCGCTTTGACGTCATCCTGGTCGATTATTCCGGCTATCCGGTAAAGATTCACCATTACCCCGCGGCTTTCTGGGAGCATTGAACCCGGTTCCTGATTGTTTTTTTGGCAATTATTTACTACTTTAAAAGAATTAATGACTTAACACAATCTATGATGGATCTTTCCAGCTACCGTAAACTCTTTCCGGTAACAAGATCGGCCATATATCTTAACCATGCGGCGGTCTCCCCTTTTTCCACGAGGGTAAGTGAAGCCATCGAAACGCAGATCAAATCCCGGTCCGAACCGCCGGTGGACATATATCGGACGTTTTTGGAAGAACGGCGTTTACTGAAGGAAAATATTGCCGAGTTGATCAATGGACGCCCGGAAAATATTGCCATTATTCCGAATACATCAACCGGTCTGAACTGGCTGGCAAACGGTTTTTCCTGGCAGCCAGGGGATCGGATCCTGCTGGTTGAGGGAGAATTTCCCTCTAATATCTATCCCTTCCTCAATCTCAAAAGAAAAGGGGTGACCATTGACTTTGTTTCTCCTAGGAAGGGCATCATCGGTATCGAAGAAATTGCGCCGAAAATTGATCAGAAAACCAGACTTTTCTCGGTAAGTTATGTTCAGTTTCTGAATGGCTTCCGGATCGATCTGACAGCAGTGGGGCAGTTGTGTCAGGCCAATGATGTGCTGTTTTCCGTAGATGGTATCCAGGGCGTGGGAGCAGTCCGCCTGGATGTTGAAGCGGCCGGTATCGATTTCCTGTCAAATGGCGGACACAAATGGCTGATGGGTCCGATGGGTTGCGGATTCATGTATCTTAGTCCGCACCTGCATAACATATTGCAACCTGTTTTTGCCGGCTGGCTGAGTGTCAAGAACAGCTGGGATTTTCTGGAATACCGGCTGGATTTTCTGGATGATGCTGAGCGGTATGAACCGGGTACACCGGATTTTCTGGGCATTGTTGGTCTCCGGGCAGCCACCGGTCTGCTGATCGAAGCCGGATCAGCAAAAATTGAAGGACATCTGCTCGGTCTGGGAGAATACCTGATCGAAGCCCTAGAATCCAGGGGTTTCACCTATACCGGCTGCCGTGATAAAAAACATCGGGCCGGAATTTATTCTTTCAGACATGTGCGGGCGAAGGAAATTTTTGATCATCTTGCTAAAAATCAAATCTATATCTCGCTGCGGGAGGGGGTAATCCGCATCTCGCCCCATTTTTATAACACGCGATCAGAGCTGGAGGAATTAATGCGGACAATCGAAAAAATATTATGATCGGGAGGGATTATGAAGGGTAAAATCGCCACAAAAATAGTCGCCGGCATCCTGCTGGGATTTTTGTCCGGAGTTCTGGTATGGATACTGGCCAATTTTGGTTTACCCAATCTGTTTTATTCTTTCGAGGCGCGTACCTATGATAACCGGGTGATCAGTAAGATTCAGGATGTACCTGCCCAGAGCATCGACGATATTGTTATCATCGATATCGACGGCCGCAGTGAATCGGAGCTGGGACGCTTCCAGCAGTGGCCGCGTTCGTATTATCCGCGTCTCATTAATTTTTTAAACAGCGGCGGCGCGGCGGCGATAGGTCTTGATATCATATTCGTTAAAGACAGCCGCGATCCTGATGCCGATGCTGCCTTTGCCGAAGCAACCCGCAATGCCGGGAATGTGTTCAATGCCCTGTATTTTGAAGAGCAAGACTCGCTCAACTGGCGCTACCGGATGTATACGGAGCCTGAGGGTCTGGCATGGGACCGGTTTGCCTATCTGTTTCCGGATGATATCGCCCGGCATTTCAAGCAGGAAGAACGCATCGGCAATGAGTTTATCGATCTGCTGAATGCCAGCTATGCCATCGGACATGTGAATTTTGAAGGCGATGTGGACGGCGTGGTGCGAAAAATCCACCTGTTCAGCAATTTCAATAATCATTCATATCCGGCGCTGGCTTTAAAAATGTACCTCGATCTGGCCGGTATCGATTCAATGGATGTGCGTCTCGGTGAGCATATTGTCCTGTATTCGGAAGGGCAGCAGGTACAGCGGATACCCATCGACCAGCAGGGCAACATGCTGATCAATTATGTCGGCGGATTTAAGACCTTCCGGTATATTTCCTTCTATGACGTCCTGGAGCAGCGCCTCCCTGCAGAATATTTTCAGAACAAGATCGTGCTGGTCGGGACTTCTCTTCCCGGACTGTTCGATCTGCGCACTGCACCGTTCAATCCTACATTTCCGGGTGTCGAAATTCATGCCAACATTCTGTACACCCTGTTGAGCGGCCAGTACATTGAACAGGTAACCCCCGGAACAGCGTTTCTTATGCTGGCCGGTATCGGCGCGCTCATCGGCCTGATCATCATGTTCCTGACCCCCTTGTGGAGCGTCGTATTAATTGTACTGGCGGGAATCGTGCATTTATTTCTGGCCTATCATTTTTTTCTGGAATCCAGCGTGTGGATCCCGATCGTCAATCCGGTGATTACCCTGATCATTACATTTGCCGCGGTCTATATCTATAAGTATATCACCGAGGAGCGGGGGAAGAAATTCATCAAGAACACCTTCTCATATTTTGTGACCCAGTCGGTGGTGGATGAATTACTGGCAAATCCGGACAAGATCAAACTGGGCGGCGAGAAGAAGGAATGCACGGTTTTCTTCAGTGACGTTGCGGGTTTTACTACTATCGCCGAGCAGCTGACCCCGGAGGCGCTGGTGCGGCTGCTGAACGACTATCTGACGGAAATGACCAATATCGTCTTCAAGTACAACGGCATGCTGGACAAATATGAAGGGGATGCCATCATGGCCGTGTTCGGCGCCCCGATTTCACAACCGGATCATGCCTTTAAAGCCTGTGCCGCGGCACTGGAAATGCAGGAGCAACTGGTCAAGCTGCGGGAACTCTGGGGCAAACAGGGGCGGCCGCAGCTGCATGCCCGCTGCGGGATCAACTCCGGCCAGATGGTCGTGGGCAATATGGGATCGGAGAACCGGTTCGATTATACCGTGATGGGTGATGCGGTAAACCTGGGAGCCAGGCTGGAACCGGCGAACAAACAGTACCGCACGAAGATCATGATCGGCGAGCAGACCCATAAACTTGTCGGGGATCTGATCATTGTACGCGGTCTCGATCTGCTGCGGGTTAAAGGAAAAACCGAACCGGTCAGGGTTTATGAATTGCTCGGTACGCGGGAAAAAGGCATCCCGGACAGGAAAAAACAGGTGCTGGATATTTTTAATAAAGGATTTGAAAGTTACCTGCAGCAAAACTGGGAAACCGCTATGGATTATTTCAGGCAGGCCCTGAAAATTGATCCGATGGATGGACCGTCCATCACATATGTACGCCGGTGTGAGCAGTTTGTCCAGAATCCGCCGGGTAAAGACTGGGACGGGGTGTTTACGATGCAGACGAAAGGATAGAGATATAAAGATTAAAGATTAAAAGGCCTAAGCTAAAAGGAAAAAGGTGTTCCGGACTTTGATCCTGATTTTGTGAAGGCATGGCGCCCTAAGCCCATTTGCATTATAATGGATACAGATCAATAAATGCAGTCGATATGAATGCATGGATAAAAAGGCAGGCTCTTTGTCATCGAGAAAATTACAAAGTGTGTCAGAAAATATGGACAGGAGGTTTTAAAACACGTGTCTAATCCGGAAAGTTATGATTTAGATAAAATAAGGCAAATCCTCGAAAAGTCCGATCAATCCCATGTGCTGCGGTTCTGGGATAAATTGAATGACAGTCAGCGGACAAAATTGCTGCAACAGATCTCCGGCATCGATTTTAATCTGATCACGCGATTGACGCAGCAGGCGCTTGACGTGAAAGAAAATGCAGCTGTAAGTATCGAACTTGAGCCGGCGGAATTTATCTCCCTGCAGGAACGCAAATCACGGGATCGTGAGGCATTGCCTGCCGGCGAGGATGCTTTGCGCAGTGGAAAGGTCGCTGCTTTCCTGGTCGCCGGCGGCCAGGGGACGAGGCTGGGATATGACGGTCCGAAAGGAATCTATCCGGTAACACCGGTCAAAAAGAAAAGTCTGTTCCAGTTGCATGCCGAAAAGTTATTGGCGATGGCCACCCGCTACGGCCAGGTCATTCCCTGGTACATCATGACCAGCGAGACCAATCATGCCGCAACGGAGTCATTTTTCAGAGAAAACGGGTATTTCGGATATGACGCTGAAAATATCATGTTCTTTTCCCAGGAAATGATTCCGGCGATCGACCGCCGTGGAAAACTGATCCTCGACGCCCCGCATCATATCTTCTCCAATCCTAACGGGCATGGTGGTTCACTCAAAGCCTTATGGCAGAGCGGCGCTCTGGCAGACATGAAAAAACGCGGGGTGGAGATCATTTTTTATTTTCAGGTCGATAACGTCTTGACCCGTATCTGTGATCCGGTTTATCTCGGCTATCACATTCTCGGGAATTCGGAAATGTCGAACAAGGTGGTCCGGAAAAAATCGGCCGAGGAGAAAATGGGGGTGCTGTGCAAAATAAATGGAAAACTCGGGCTGATCGAGTACAGTGATATCAGTGACGATGACATGCATGCCCGGGAGCCGGACGGTTCGCTCAGGTTCTGGGCTGGAAACATCGCCACCCATATCCTGAGCGTATCATTTGTGGAGCGTGAGAACAAGGATGGTTTCCGCCTGCCTTACCACATTGCCGAGAAGAACATCCCGTATCTGAATGATACGGGGGAGCTGATCACACCGGGGGAAAAGAACGGCATCAAGTTTGAGACTTTTGTATTTGATGCCCTGCAGGATGCCGAAAGATCGGTTTCGATAGAGGTTGTGCGGCGTGAAGAATTCAGCCCCCTGAAAAACAGGGAGGGGGATAATTCGCCCGAAACGGTGCGCCGGGCGCTGAACAATTTATATGGCAGCTGGCTGGCGGCAGCCGGTTATAACCTGAAAAAGGATAGGGCGGGCAGCCTTCTGGCCGATCTTGAAATTTCGCCGCTGGTTGCATTGCGCGCCGAAGATCTGACTGGTGCCGACCTTCAATTCAATCCCGATTCCGACAAGATTTATATAGGATAATCCCGGTTTTAACCGCCGCATCTGAAGCATATTGCCGATCCGTTAAATATTGGTTAAATTACCACCCGTTTTCTGTAAGGCAATGGATTTGCAGGAAATATATTGCCACCGTAGCTCAGCCCCGACTGAGTCGGGATCCGCAAACCGGCAGCAAAATCAGAGATTTTGGCCGCTTTGGGACTTGAAGAGCAACGAAGACTAAAAAAATATAACGCAAAAATATCAGCCACCGTAGCTCAGCTGGTAGAGCAACTGATTCGTAATCAGTAGGTCGACGGTTCGATCCCGCCCGGTGGCTC
>Ga0209536_100005398_pt1 | contig 19877 bp, 17 predicted proteins | sample DeeMarSeWOR28_12_FD_187461 | JGI IMG/M metagenome (GOLD analysis project Ga0209536, IMG submission 187461) | Marine sediment microbial communities from White Oak River estuary, North Carolina - WOR-2-8_12 (SPAdes) (version 2) | ecosystem: Environmental > Aquatic > Marine > Intertidal zone >...
CCCTTGATTGGATATTATTCCCGCTGGGCCGAACAGGGCGGCGAAGCGGCGCCGCGCTATATACGGATTGCGGGTGTCGGTAAGGTCGAGGAGATCCGCGACGCGGTATTTGCCGCGCTGAGCTGAAACGGATAGATCCTGGTCCTGTTGCAATGGCCGGCCTCAGAGCCGGCCTTTTTGTCGAAAAATATTACATTAGGGCGCCGCATTGAGGGCTCCGGTTGCGTCCATGATGCGAAGGATCTGTCGTCTTTCGGAGACGGTTTGCGCGGAAAACCCGTCGAAAACAGCACCTGGAGTGCTACGAAATTGGCGGATTCTTGTGTAAGAAAATGGCCTTGTTGCGTGTTTGGCTGTTTCCAGTCGTGCCAGGACCAGTGTCGGCACCGACTATTTTGTTGTTATAGCAATGAAAAAGTCGTTGCTCCGACCACAAGCGCATTTTGCGGCAAGCCAGCGGGAGGTGGTGTTCGACTCAGTAGCTGGTTCGAGCAAGCCGGCGCGGGGAATTTGCCTGTTTGTTCTTTTTACGGAACCGGAGTAACTTTCTAGATGAACCATACTCGTTGTCCGGACTGAGGTCGGAGCAACAACTCATAACAAGAAATTTGCACATAACAATAACGTCGATAATCGTCCTGTGGGTCAGCGTTGTCGCGGGAGTTAATTCGAAGCATGGGTTCACTTAATCTGGATAGGGCGGAAGGGGCCGGCGCACAGAAAATCCTGTGCCTGCTGGACGCGTTGCGGGGATCACAGACGGGGAGCGCGATCTATCATCAGGTAGAGCGGATGCTGCATGATGTAGTCAGCAGCCGGCAAACCGCGGAACGTGCTTACATCGCGCTCATCAGTCAGTTACTCGATGCCTATCTCGCGCATCTTCGTGGTGGATCGCCCCTGCAGGTCCAGATTCGCCTGCTCAAAGCCCGCCTCCAGCCGCCCTTGACGGCGGCCGATCTGGCTGCGCTGGCTGATTATGTGGAGCGGTATTCAGGTCAAATCGAGGCGCTCCAGCAACTGGATGTCGGCCTGGTCGAAGACGCTGTAGGTCCGTTGTTGCAGTCATTCGGAATCATCGATACGGGGGGCAAACGGGAGCCAGAGGTGGCGCCTGCTGTGGAGGAAATTTCGGCGTCGCCGAGCCTGGCCGAGGTGCCACCGCAGCGCGCCGCCAGACCCGCGCCCCAGCCCGTATACGAACCCGAACCTGAAACTGAACCCGAGCCGGCCGACCTTGTCGAGGCGGTGCAGCCCGAACACGCCCAGACGGAACCTCGTGCGGCAGCAGAAATTGAAGCGCCGCCGATGCCCGAAGGTATGGTTACGGGGACGCCGATCAGAGGCGACAGCGCTGGTGCGGAGATCGGTAGTGTTTCAGAAACCCAGGTGGACACCGCCTATCGCAGTCATCTCGATTCCAAGCGGCGCGACATTCAGAAGCTGCAGGCCACGCTTGCCAAACAGGTGCTGGAGACTATCGCGCAGAACGAGGAGTTCGGCGTGTTGCTGGAAGTGGTGCTGGGTGAGCTGCGACAGGCCGGCGACGGCCGGGAAATGGAGGACCTGCGCTGGACATTGATCCGTGAGATCGAGAAGCTGACCAAGGGCCATCATGACCTGGCTGAGAAGCTCGATAGCACGCACCACTATCTGCAGCTTATCGAATCCGACAGTCGACAGCTCAGTGATGAACTCACCCGGGTGCGCTTACTGAGCCTCACTGACGAACTCACTGGACTGCCAAACCGCCGCGCGTTCCTGCGCCGCATCGAGGATGAAGTGGCGCGCGTGCAACGCTATGGATTTCCGTTGTCGCTGGCGCTGATTGACCTGGATCATTTCAAGGAGATCAATGACAAGTATGGTCATGCGGGTGGCGACGACGTTCTGCAGATCTATTCCAAGAATATTCTTTCCATTTTCCGCCATCACGATCTGGTGGCACGCTACGGCGGCGAGGAGTTCGCTGTCCTGCTGCCGAATACCGACGCGGAAGGTTCGATGCGAGCCCTGACCAAGGTGAGAAATCGAGCGCTGGAAACCCGCTGGCAGGCAAACGGCGAAATGATCCCGGTGCCTACCTTTTCCGCCGGTGTTTCGCTCTACAAGCCAGGTGAAACCGCCAGCGCGTTCATTGAGCGGGCGGACAAGGCGCTCTACCGTGCCAAGCGTCTGGGGCGGAATCGCGTTGAGCAGGATGCAACCTACAAGGAGCCGGAGACGCCTGACAAGGAACCTGAGCGCAAACAGCGCGGCGAATCCTGATCCGCGCTGAGCGCGCGCATCCAAATACATTGTTTTCTGCGGTTTTCCCCTGCACCTCGTCCTTGTTAAACTGGGACCCTCTTTGCACAACCAGGTGACAGGCACGCCGACATGGCCACGATCGAAATGACCCGCGAGAACTTTCAGGAAACCATCGAGAATAACGATATCGTGTTGATCGATTTCTGGGCTTCGTGGTGCGGGCCGTGCCAGAGTTTCGGGCCAGTCTTTGAACAGGCTTCTGAAGCCAACCCGGATATGGTGTTTGCGAAGGTAAATACCGAGGAGCAGATGGAACTGGCCGCCCACTTCCAGGTGCGATCCATTCCCATGCTGGCGATATTCAGGGAGCAAATCCTGATCTTTGCGCAGCCGGGCGCGCTGCCTGCTTCATCGTTCACCCAGCTGATCGAGCAGGCGCGGGTGCTGGACATGGATAGAGTACGCGCAGATATCGCCGCGCAACAGCAACAAAACGCCTGATCACGGCACAGCCGGCAGCTATGCTGGCACTGGCAGTCGCCCGCAACTGATGGCCGCAGACCCCGATGTCCTGGTCACCAAGGGTCTAGCTGCAGAAATCCTGGAAGGGTTGCACCGTGACGAGATCACCTGCGGCTGCACCCGCGTCCTGCGCAGGCAGCAGAATGAAGCAGTTTGCTTTGCTCATAGAGCTGAGGACGTGCGATCCCTGGAGCCCGGTTGTCGCAACCTGCCACTGCCCGTCTGCTCCCCGCTGCAGGATGCCTCTCTGAAACTCCATACGCCCTGGCGCCTTGTTCAGGGGCTGAGTGCTGCGCGCCTGGATCAGGAGCGGCTCGCGTGCCTGCTCTCCGGTCATCTGTCGGATTGCGGGCAGCACGAACTGATAAAAGGTCGCCATCACCGACACGGGGTTGCCCGGTAGCCCGAAGAACACCGCTTTGTCGAGACGCCCGAACGCCAGTGGCTTGCCCGGCTTCATGGCCATGCGCCAGAAGCTGATTTCTCCCAGTTCATCCAGCATCTCGGTCACGTAGTCGGCCTCTCCGACCGAGACGCCCCCGGAGGTCAGCACCAGATCAGCCACGGCAGCGGCTTCCTGGAATGCCGCCCTTACCGCCTCGCGGTGGTCTGGAATGACTCCGAGGTCGTGACATTCGATTTCCGGCCGGGAAAGCATGCCAAACAAGGTATAGCGATTGCTGTCGTATATCTGGCCCCTGCCGAGCGGGGTTCCTACGCTTGCCAGTTCGTCGCCGGTGGAAAAGAACGCCACCCGCAACTTGCGCGTGACGCGTACCTCGGCGACTCCGACCGAGGCCAGCAAGCCAAGTTCAGCGGCGCCCAGCCGTTGGCCAGCGGGCAGGACGGTGTCACCACAGCGCATGTCTTCGCCTGCATAACGTACGTTTTGACCGCGTCGGACGGTGTTATTTTCACAACGAATCTGCCCTCCGTCACGGCTGACGTGTTCCTGCATCAATACGGCGTCGGCCCCGTCGGGCATCACTGCTCCGGTCATGATTCGGACGCACTGGCCGGTGCCCACCTGGCCTGCGAACGGCGCGCCAGCAAAGGCGGAACCGATGATTTCCAGTGCTACGGGTTGGGAGTCGAAGCAGTCTTCGCTGCGCACCGCGTAACCGTCCATTGCAGAGTTGGCAAACGCCGGAACGTCAACCCGGGAGACAACCGGCTCGTGGAGTATGCGGTCCAATGCTGCCCTCAGGTGGAGCTGCTCGGCGGTGCCGATGATGGGTACCGCCGCCAGGATGCGGTTCCGGCCCTGTTCGACGCTTAACAGTTTCTGTCCGGGATCGGCGCAACCGTCTGTCGGGGTATTGCTCATTCGAGGGCTCCAGTTTGGGCGGTGGCAATGAAATCGAGAATAAAACTGACGATCTGGTGCGGCTGGTTCAGATCCAGCTGTGGCAGTGCAGTCCTGGTGAACGGCTCATCACTGGCAAGCGCAATGATAGAGGTATCCTGGCGATGCAGAAAGGGCTTTCCCAGTGCGCGGCGGTGCAGTTCTATTTTGGGGAAACGTTCGTGGCGGAATCCCTCCACGAGAATCAGATCGAGCTTGCTGCGGTCCAGTTTCAGCAGTAAAGGCTCCAGGCGGGGTACCTGCGGCGGGTCCTGTTCTTCGATCACAACTGTGCGGAAACTGGAGGCGATCAGCATTTGCTGTGCGCCCGCCTTGCGGAGCCGAAAGCTGTCCTTGCCCGCCCGATCAATCTCAAAATCGTGGTGTGAATGCTTGATTACGGCAACGCGAAGATTGCGTTGCTGGAACATCGGCAGTAAGGCTTCCAGCAGCGTGGTCTTGCCGGTGCCGCTGAAAGCGGCGAAACCCAGCACTGGCGGTCTGCTGAACAGTGCATCCATGGCAACCTGGGGCGGCTCAACAGAGCAGCAGTGTCTCCAGCCTGCGCTGGTCGCGCGCCCGGTTGAGATTGATGAACTGTTCGGGAGCATCTGAGAAATCGACGCGCGTTGCCCCGATCTCTTCCAGCCAGCCTTGCACGGAACGGTGCCCTGCCGCCAGATACGTCTCCAGAGTCCGCGCTGTGGCGCGCTCGGCAAGGCAGAAAACCGGTTCGAGTTGCCCTTCGAATTCGGCGACGCAGGCCGGTTTGTCGCTGTGCTCCAGTGACCCTTTCATGCGCTGCACGTAATCCGGGCTTACCAGCGGTGCATCGACCGGCAAGGTCAGCATAAATGGGGTCTTACAGGCGGAAAACCCGGCCAGCATACCCGCCAGCGGCCCGGCGAATCCACCTAGTGTGTCGCGAACCACCGGGTAGCCGTAGTGCGCATACTGGGCCAGGTTGCGATTAGCGCTGATCAGTATTCGCTGTGACTGAACCCTTATTCGCAGCAGCAGATGATCGAGCGTTGGCTTGCCAAGCACAGGAACCAGTCCCTTATCACGGCCGCCCATGCGGCTGCCAAGGCCTCCGGCGAGGATCAGTACGGTGATTTCCTCAGTAGCAATGTGGGTTTGTTTGCGCATGCACTCACAGCGTCCCAGTCGCGGCTGGAGTCTAGCACGGGCGCGCTGAGGCGGCGTTATTGTGGTAGGGTTGTACACCAGTGAACATGCGCGGATTGTTGACCCATGCCCTCCGGTTCCTCGCCTGAAATGTCGCCGGCCCGGCGCTGCGCAGCGGGAGATATGACCCTGATTGAGCGGTTTGCCGATTCGCTGTGGATGGAGAGCGGTTTGAGCGAGAACACGCTGGCCGCCTATCGCAGGGATCTGCGCGGCTTTGCCGTGTGGCTGGGTACGCGAGGCGTTGCGCTGGGGGACGCCGTCGCGGCTGATCTGTTGAGTTATATGGCTCGCCAGTACCGGAAGGGGCGAGCCCTGCGCAGTAACGCGCGCCTGTTATCCAGCCTGCGGCGCTTTTTCCGTTACCTGGTGAGGGAGGGGTGCCGCCGGGATGATCCTACCGCCAATATCGAGGCGCCCAAATTGGATCGGCCGCTGCCGCATTCACTGAGTGAGGCGGAGGTTGAGTCGCTGCTGGAGGCGCCCGATATCGAGACAGCTCTAGGGTTGCGCGATCGCGCCATGCTGGAACTGTTGTATGCCACGGGGCTGCGGGTATCGGAGCTGGTGGAACTCACCGCCGACAGAATAAGCCTCGGTCAGGGTGTAGTGCGGGTGGTCGGAAAGGGTGACAAGGAGAGGCTGGTTCCGGTCGGTGATGAGGCCCTGATCTGGGTGCGCCGGTATCTGGACGGCCCGCGCGCCAAGCTGTTGCGCGGGGCCGCCAGTGACAGGCTGTTTGTTTCCCGCAAGGCCGCTGGGATAACGCGACAGGCATTCTGGTACCGGATTCGCCAGTACGCCGGCCAGGCCGGGATCAGGGGACACCTGTCCCCGCACACGTTGCGTCACGCGTTTGCGACCCACCTGGTGAATCACGGTGCCGACCTGCGCGTGGTGCAGATGCTGCTTGGACACAGTGACCTGTCCACTACCCAGATCTATACGCACGTGGCGAGAGAGCGGCTCAAGCAGCTTCACCGGGCGCATCACCCGCGCGGCTGAATTGTCGGGTAAAATGGTGAACCCAGGGCAGGAGCCAGGGTCATATTTGTTTCGATTCACCCAAACTCAAGGTAAAAGCACGTGAAAGCAACTCAAGCAGCACTATTCGTTCTCGGGCTCCTGTTGTCGAGCGCTCCCGCCCTCGCCGATCCAAGCGCCGACCAGGCCGCCATACGCAACGCCTTGCCAGGGCTGCAGATTGACGCTATCGAACCGGCGCCGATCGCAGGATTCTACGAGGTGGTGGTCGGCTCACACGTGGTGTATGTCAGCGCCGACGGACGCTACATGCTGCAGGGGGATCTCATCGATCTGAAAACGCGTCTGAGCCTGACTGAGCCGCGGCGCCGTGCGGCGCAGCGAGCCGCGATCGAAGCCGTGGGTGAGGAAAAGATGATCGTCTTCAAGCCGGACAAAGTGAAGCACAAGGTAACGGTGTTTACCGATATCGAGTGCGGCTATTGCCGCAAGCTGCACGGCGAGATGGATCAGTACCTGAATGCCGGGATCGAAGTGCGCTACCTGATGTATCCGCGCGCCGGCGTCGGCTCGAGTGCCTATAAGAAGGCTGTTGCAGTCTGGTGCGCAGAGGATCGCAACAGTGCGCTGACCGACGCCAAGGCGGGCAAGAGCATCGAAATGAAGAGCTGCGATAATCCGGTTGACGAGCATATGGAACTCGCCACGGCTCTGGGGCTGCGCGGTACGCCGTTTATCGTTCTCGAGAGCGGTGAGGTGCAGCCAGGTTATGTGCCCGCCGACCGCCTCGCCCGCCTGCTCGATGGCGCTGCGCAGCCGTAACGGCGCTGCTGCCTGAGCAGCGCAAAAGGGGCCGCAGCCCAGCGCATCGCGCCGTTACCGGTGCCGCGGCAAGCCAGCGGTTCCGCTGTGGTGCGGCGCGTTTTGCCGCGGCTGCTCGGTTCGCCGCCAGCCGCCGGCGAGACTGCCTCCGCCTGGGCCGATTTGCTCGAGTGCAGGCACCTCCCCTTGTGGTGGTAACGTGTCCAGCATCTGTGCTGGGTGCCGTTGCGCCTGCCCCTCGCATCTTTATGCTGCCGTCACGCCGAATCCGGTAAACGCGGCTGTCGGCTTGGTTGCATCGCCAGTGACAAAGTGCACACACTGAGTGGGATCTCTGTTATAAATAAGCGCTCGATCGGTAGGAAGTTGCCGCAAGGCAGAATATGGAAAACACGCTTCTCGACACTCACCAGAAGGCACTGTCCATCAACCTGGACACTGGTAAATACGGGACGATTGCCGAAATAGGGGCTGGACAGGAAACGGCCCGCTGGTTTTTCCAGGTGGGCGGAGCGGCCGGGACCATCGCCAAAGCCATGTCGGCCTACGACATGAAGTTCAGCGATTCGATTTACGGGCCTTGCGGTCGCTATGTGAGTCGCGAGCGTCTGCAGTCCATGTTGGAGCACGAATACGCCTTGCTTCTCGAGCGGCTGGGCGAGGCGCGTGGCAACGATTGCGCGTTTTTTGCGTTTGCCAACACCGTCGCTGCTTACAGCTTCACGCAGAAGAGGAGCGGCCACGGCTGGCTGGGTATCCGGTTCCAGAGGCAACCGCAGGAACAGGCCTCGCAGATCGATCTGCATGTCCAGTTGAAAAGCCAGGAGAATGTGCAGGATCAGGAAACGCTCGGACTGCTAGGCGTCAATCTCATCTATGGTGCCTTGTATCTTCACGACAACCCAGAGGCGCTGGTCACCTCACTGCTCGATCAACTCAGCACCGATCTGCTGGAAATTGACATGATCGATTTCTACGGACCGGCCTTTGTACAGGTGGACAACCGTCTCATGGCGCTGCGTCTGGTGCAGCGCCGCCTGACCAGCGCTGCAATGTTTCGGGCCGATGGCAAGGTGGTGGAGCCCGCTGACCTGTTATACAAGAAAGCGGTGCTGGTCGAACGCAGTCGTTTTCGCCCTCCCACCAATCTGACCATGCATTTGCTGGACTGTGCCTATCAGGCGTTTTGCCGGGAGTCGGAGGTGAAACCGGACGACGTGGTGGTGCTCAGCGAGATGACCTTGCACAACCTCGCGCAAGGCGACGATATCAACGCGGCCGACTTCTTGGATCGCGCCGAAATTCTGTGTGCGCTGGGCAAGCACGTGATGATTTCTGACTACGGGGCATTCTACCGTCTGGCAGCGTACCTGTTTCGCCATACGCGTATGCCGATTGGGGTGGCACTGGGCGTCCCGACGTTGGAGCAGATTTTTGACGAGCAATATTATCTCGATCTGGACGGCGGAATACTGGAAGCCTTCGGTCGCCTGTTCAGGAATGATCTACGCCTGTATGTGTGTCCGGCGCTGGACCAGCGCACTGGCGCCCTGACCACGGTCCACAACCTGAGTGTTGCACCGAACCTGCGTCACCTGTATCAGCACCTGCTGGAGAACCGCTATATCAGGGAACTTACCGCGATTGACAGCGCCGATCTCGGCATTTTCTCGCACGCGGTGCTGGACAAGATCCGCGCCGGTGATCCTCAATGGGAAACCATGGTGCCGGACAAGGTGGCACGGATCATCAAGGAGAAAAGCCTGTTCAATTGCCGCTCCTAGGGCCTGTTAACAGGCCTTAGTGTAACAGGGCGAACATCTGGCGCCGGTAGCGGGTGACGCGCTCGTCATCGTCGCCCAGCAGGGCAAAGATGGCCAGCAAGCCGCGCTGTGCAGCACCCTCGCCATAGTTACTATCCTGTTTCAGAAGCGTCAGGAAATTTTCCAGTGCCGGTTCGTAGTCAGCGGCCAGCGTTTGCCTGGCCGCAAGCTGAAAACGCACCCCCCGCTGCGCCGGATCGGCCTCGAGTGCCGCTTGCAGTTCCTGCAGCGGCGGCGCGCCGGAAACTGACCGCGTCAGTTCCACCAGCGCTTGCAGGCTTCTGGCCTGCGGTTGCTCGCGGATTTCTCTGGGCAGCGCCTGCAGCAGCTCATCTGCCCGGTCAGCTTGATCGGTCTGCAGGCACAGGCGCGCATATTCAAGCGGGACTCGCGGGTTGTCCGGGTCGTCGCGATAGGCTTGCGCCATCAACTCGAGGGCCGGGGCGCGCTCTCCGTTCTGCGCGAGCGTCAGCGCCTCGGCCAGCAGGCGGTCCGATTCACGCTCAATGTAGGCGTCAATCAGCGTGCGCAGTGCGGTCTCCGGCTGCGCCCCCATAACTTCTTCGACGACCTGGCCATGCCGGTACAGTCGCAGGGTGGGGAGACTGCGTATGCCGTGTTGCGCGGCCAGGCCCCGCTCTACGTCGGTGTTGATCTTGGCGAGACGCAGCTGGTCGCCGTATTCCTGTGCCAGTTTGAGCAGCACCGGCAGCAACATCTTGCACGGTGCGCACCAGTCTGCCCAGAAATCCACCAGCACCGGAACCCGCTCGGACGCAGCGATGACCTGCTCCGCGAAATTTGACTCATTGACTTCCACAACATTGGGTAGCTCGCTCATTACTTCACCTTGTTGACCGATGCAGAATCGCTAGTGCTCCAGATAGGGTCTCGCTACTCGATTTCAAACAGTTGGCCGCTGTCCGTGAACAGCAGGCATGTCTGCACCGGACGGTCCGGCCAGATGCGCTGCACGCCCTCGCGGTACAGTGCCAGTTGCGTCCGGTAGCGGTCACAGAGGTCGCGAAGTTGTGCCTCGGTGTGCAGCCGATGCGTCTTGTAATCGATTACCCAGACACTGGTATCGCTGGTGACCAACCGGTCGATGATACCGTAGACGGTCTGCCCGCTGTCCAGGTATTCGATTGGTACCTCGTTATAGGCCTTTGCCGAAACCTGCGGCTCGAACATCCAGGCGAGCTTCGGGTCGGCCAGCAGGCGCTCGACCTCCTGCCACCAGGACTGCAGCGTGGCATCGCCCTGTGTCCGATGCATCTCTGCCGCAACCCGCTGCGTGATGGCGTCGCGGCGCGGCTCATGGACCCCTGCGTCGGTGGCAAGCTGCAGCATGCGATGGATAGCCACGCCGCGCAGTCTTCCCAGTGCATCGCCGGATTCGAGGTCATCCTGCCGGGCGGCGCGGCTCGGTGCAATTTCTCGCCACAACCCGCGGACGGGAATCGGTTGGCGTAATCGGGCGTCGATATCCGCGCCTGACGGTTTCTGCAGCGGTTCGGCAGCCGGCTGTTCCGGTGCTCGCAGGAACTCGTCTATCCAGGGTGCTTGCGGGGCATCCTGCCCGCAGACCGCCGTCGCTACCTGCGCGTACCAGCTGTGGGACCGGCTCCGGGACGTCGGCGCGCAGCCGGACACGATCAGCATGTGCTTGGCGCGCGTCAGCGCCACGTACAGCAGATTGGCCGACTCGCGGTGCTCCTCCTGCCGTTCCAGTTCATGCAATCCCTTGCTGATGGCATCGCGTTGCCGGGTATTGCCCAGCAGCATGAAGTCACTGGGCCGGTCGGCTTCCGCCGGCCAGCGCACCAGCGGCTGGTGCCCCGGTGGGCTGTTGCCCAGGTTGGTGCTGTCGGCGAGAAACACTACAGGCGACTCGAGACCCTTGGCGGCGTGAATCGTGAGTAAGTGGACGCGTGCGCCCCCCTCTGCGGTCGGTGTCGCCTGGTTCGGGCCTTCCCGATCCAGCTTGCGAAGCTGGCGGACGCGCTCGAGGAAACGCGGCAGGGTGGGGTAACGTCCGGCATCGACCTCGAGCGCAAGCTCGACAAAACGGGTGAGGTTCGCCTGCACGCGTGCGCTCTGGGTGGCGGGGAAGGCAGACTCGTAGCGTTTGAGCAGGTTCGCTTCGTGGAAGACCCGTTCCAGCAGATCGTGAATCGGTATATGCCCGGCGAGGCTGCGCCAGCTTTCCAGCAGGCGATTGGCGCGGTGCAGTGGATGCTCGGCGTCCAGCATCCCGCTCACAGCGGCAAGGCGCTCGACCCAGGGTCCGCCCGCTTGCTGTGCCAGCAACATCAGGTCTTCGTCGCGCACCGAGAATATCGGCGAGCGCAACACCTGAGCCAGCGAAAGGTTGTCCTGTGGTGTCATCAGAACCACCAGCAGGGCTTCCAGATCGCGAATCTCCAGGCTCTCCAGCAGCGTGCCCCTGTCGAGGCTCAGGTATGGAATGCCATTGTCCCTCAGTGCCGCTTCGTAATCCGCCAGGTGGGTACGCGAGCGCATCAGAATCACGACATCCCCATAGCCGGCGACCCGTGCCCGGACCAGCTCCTGGATGCGTGCCGCAATGGCTTGCCCTTCCCGGTAATGGCGGCGGTCCAGCGACACCGGTCGCGGTTGCTGCAAGGGATTGCGCAGGCCTTCACAGGGCGGTTCGGGGCTGGCGGTTTCCGCTTCGATCAGGGGCCACAGCTCCACCCGACCCCAGGCGTCGGTCTTGTGGGTGGTGTGTGCCTGGAACCCCGGAACCAGCTCCTGCATCTCCGCTTGCAGGAATACTTTGTTCACAAATTCCAATATGGCGGGAGACGAACGGCGTGACGCATCCAGATGAATCGACTGTGCGTTCAGGTGTCGTTGCATCCAGGTCGAAGCACACTCGAGCAGGCGCGGATTGCCGCGCCGGAACCGGTATATTGACTGCTTGGCGTCACCGACGATGAACAGGCTGCGCCAGCGTTCGCTGCTGGCCGCCATCTCTTCCAGCAGCGGCAGGACCAGTTGCCACTGCGTCGGGTTAGTGTCCTGAAACTCATCGATCAGCAGGTGGTCGATGCGCTGGTCGAGTTTGAACTGCACCCAGTGCGCCTGTTCCCGGTGGCTGAGCAGCAGGTAGGTGTTCCACTCCAGGTCCGCGAAATCCAGCAGGCGCCGCTCGCGCTTGATGCGCTGGTAGTGACCCAGCATGCGTTGGCCGGCACGGTACCACGCCGTGTTGGTGCGCAGTGTCTGCTGTCGTCTTTGCTGCTCCAGGACAGCTTCAAGTTTTCCGCACAACTCGACGTGCAGTTCGAGAAACCGGTCCTGGCCTTCCTCCCCCAGGGTTTTTCGCTGCGCCTTCCCCGGCGCGCGCTTGCGGCGGTCGCCAGCGGTGGTGAAGAACGCCGGCTGCAGCGCCTCAGTGGCATTGTCCGCATCCGGGTTGTGTGACAGGGTGTTCTCTATGAGAGCGGCGTGCTCAAGGTTGGTGCCGGTGGCGTGGCGGCCGAGCAGTGTGGCGAATTCAGCCAGTTTGCCGCGTGTGGCGGCGTTCCAGAACGCGTCTGCGCTACAGGCGGGATCTGCCGCCAGTTTTGCCTCGAGGTATGCGACGGCGCTACGCACCGGATCGCGGCCCTGGCGTGTAAATGCCCACCAGTCGCTGCGGTGTTCGACGAAGCCGAACAGTGCCGCGCGGGTATTGTGCAATCCGTTAAGCGCCTCGAACAGGACGTCCAGTGCATCGGCGAGCGGTTCATCGGGAGCACCGGTTGCCTCGGCGAACAGCGCGTCCCAGCTTTCCTCCAGCAGCAGGCCGGTTTGTTCGGCCAGCTCGAAGCCGGGCGGCAGACCGGCCTCGAGCGGGAAGCGCTGCAGCAGTTCCCTGCAGAAGCTGTGAAACGTCGAAGTCCGCAGCGTCTGCTCGCTGCGCAGCCACTCTTCAAGCAGATTGCGCGCCTTGTCGCGCAGCGCGACGGTTGGCTGTTCGCCGATCTGGGTCAGCATCGAGTCCAGTTCCGGATCGTCGGCGTGCAGCAATTCCTGAAAGCGCTGGTTGAGGCGTAGCTGCATTTCGCCAGCCGCCTTGCGCGTGAACGTAATGGCCAGAATGCTGTCGGACTTTGCGCCGTGCAATAACAGACGGGTAAGCCGGGCTACCAGCTGCCAGGTCTTGCCGGTGCCGGCCGATGCCAGCACGCTGAAGCTGCGGTCCGGCTGTGTGGCAAGCGGCGTGTCAGTCATTACTGAGTTCATGGTGCGACCACATTTCGCGCCGGCAGAGGCCGCTGAACTCGCAGTAAGCACAGATGCGGGGATCCCCCCATGCCGGTAGAGGAGCCTCGTCATGCAGCGCGTCAGTGAGTCGAGTCAGTCGTTGCGCGACCTGTCTCAGCAATTCATCCAGCGCCTCGCCCGCGGCGCAGGTGGTTGGATTCACCTTGTCCCTGGCAAACTCCAGATATTCGAGTTGTGCTACCGGTTTGTCGATCAGCAACGCATAACTGGGCAGTTGTACGGCTTCACCGCACAAAACCTCGTCGGGGCGCGGTGGGTGTCCGGTCTTGTAGTCCAGCAGGGCGGTGCTCCCGGCACGCTGGTCGAGGCGATCGATGCGGCCGCTGATGCGCAGATGTTTGCTGAGGGCCTTGTCTACCTTGAGTTCGGTGCTGAGCGGTTGCCACTCGGTGCGACGCCGAATTTCCCAGTCCAGGTAATCCGGTAGTACCCTGAGCCACTGCCGGTACCAGCCGCGCGCCTGGAAGTTGTCATTGATCGCCTGTTCGAACACCGCTGCACTGATGCGTCTTAGCAAAGCACTCGCGGGGGCAACGTCTGCGCGCGTGAGCGCACCGGCCCAGGGACCGGGCAGCCCGGGCAGCTTGGTGCTGAATGCCTGCACGATGCGGTGCACCAGCGAGCCGTAATCACTCTTGCTCAGCGCCTCGCGGATTTCATCCTGCGTTTTAAGGTTCAATGCGTCGGCTGCAAAGAAGCGGTACGGGCAGTCGATCAGCCGTTGATGCGTGTAGGCGGACCAGCGCTGTGGCTGACTGGAGGCCTTTACGCGCGGTGCCGGTCGTTGTGCCTGGTCGGGAAGGGCCGCCTGGTCGGGGGGCGCTGGTCGCACCTCAGGCCGGCCCGCCAGGGCTTTGAGCGTCCCGTCCTCGAGCGTTGTCCCGTAGGCGCTTAGGTAAAAAATATCCAACAGGTCGAGCCACGGGCTGGCACTGACGGGTTCCCCATCCTGCTCACGATGACAGGTCAGGAGCACCCGTGGTGCAGCGTGCAGAACGCGGCAGAAATGATGCAGCTTGGCGGCTGCCGACTCGGACCAGGTGGGCAGGCCGAGCTCGGCACGCACGCGCTGATTGAAAAACGCCTGGCTGGCCGGCGCGCCAGGCAGGTGGTCACGACTGCAGCCGGCGATGATAACTGCAGCGAAATGCTGTAGACGGGTTTGCTCGAGGGTCAACAGTTTCACCGGGCTCGCTGAGGTCGGCGGCTGGAAGTTGGTGCGTTCGAGATGGCGTCCCAGCCAGTCTCTGAACTCGGGCCAGTCCAGCTGCACGCGGGAATGTCCGCCAGCCTGGTGGAGATCCTCCAGCGCCTCCAGCAACTGCAGACCCGCCGCATCATCTGCAAATGCCTGCCAGGCGCCCAGCTCCACCAGGCTCGTGCGCAGGGCGGCGAGGAAATCCTGTGCAGCATGAGTGCCGCTGAGCAGCACCACAAGCGGGCTGGCGGCGTGCTCCAGCAGATTGAGCATCCGGTGCAGAGCCTGGCGCGTGGGCTCCGACCAGTCCGGCAGGCGTTCGCTGCGCACCTCGAGGTGGTGCCGATAGCGCTGCAGCCCGCGGGCGATGTTCTCATGCAGGATGATATCCTGTTCCAGGCGGCGCACCTGTCCTAGATGCGCATTGCGCTCCGAAAAACTGACGAAAGGGGACTTGAGAACATCCAGCAGTGGCCCGGCGGCAAACTCCTCCTCGACGGTCTCCAGCCAGCGCTCCAAGGTGGCTGCGGCGCTGGTGGTGGACAATGCCCAGCCGCCCGGGTCGTCGAGCTGGACGGCGGATGCTTCGAGCAGCGCGCGGACTCTGCGTGCGATGCGTCGGTCCTCTGTTACCAGTGCAATCGGCTGCAAGCCTGCAAGCAGCCAGCGCCGGATTTGCAGCGCCACCGCCTGGCCCTCCTGCTCCGGGTCATCGGCGCGCACGATACTGAGCCGGTCGCCGACAGAATCCTGTTGATGCAACCCGGCAAAGCGCTGTGCGCGCACTTTCAGGTTGTCATCCGATGCCTCGAACAGCGTAGCAACGAAGTCAGCCAGAGCGTCCGGCGCGGTGCTGGCAGGTTTGCAGACCTTGACCTCGAGCCGGTCAAGGATGTCGGTCAGCGGAGCGTCGGGATGATAACCGCGTTGCCCGGCGCTGCCGTGCAGTACCACCCGGGCACGATCGTGCTCGAGCAGACCGCGCAGCCAGTTCGCTTCCGCGGGTGTCAGTTGCGTGAGGCCTGTGAGCCACAGGGTTGACCCGTCAGGGATATTGCTGTCGCGCAGCTGTTGGCGATAGGCCGACGCCGGGTCGAGTAGTTCGTCGGCGGCGAGTTGCTCCTGCCAGGCATGCCACAGCGTGTGCAGGATGCCGGCTTCCTGTTGCAGCAGCGTATGCGATTCGCCAAGCGCATAGCAGTTCCTCAGTGCCGATTCGAAGCGATCGAACTCAGCGTCTATTGGTACGTCGTAGCGGGTCAGTTCATCGAACAATGTGAGCAGTTGTTCGGCCAACAGCCAGGGGTCCGTCTGGGCATAAATGGGGCTGCTATCACGCAGTGCTTCGGCGAGCACGAGTTCCTGGGCCGGACGATTCAGGATGGTTTGCCTCACCACCCTGACCCGGTCAAGCCACTGATCAAGACGTTCGATTGAGGGCCCCAGCAGCGCGCCAAACCCGCGCTGTCCGGCTTGTCGGAGCAGCTCGGTGCGCAGCTGGGGCGCACAGCGATCTTCAGCGACGAGGACCTGACAGCTGCGTAGATCCGGCAAGCGCTCCTGGTAGTGGTCGAGAATCTGTTGCGCTGTCCAGACCAACGGGTTCTGGCCGAACGGGACCAGGGTGATCCGGTGCTCGTCGATCGTATGGTTTGTTACGTCGGCGTCCGGCGTGGTTTTACCAGTCAGCTTCCGAGCGCCGGCCGGGTGGGTAGCGTGCCCCGCTTGAAGGCTGGCCCGGCAGGCTTCGGCTCTCGCCGGATCATTGGCTGCAGCGGCCGGTATTCGGGTGTCCGAACTCAACGCTCCAGCAGGGCCAGTTTGCCTGGTTTGCCGTTCCACTGATCGGCATCCGCCGGCGCATCCTTTTTCTCGCTGATGACCGGCCAGGTTTGCGCCAGCTCGGCATTCAGCTCCAGAAACGCCGCCTGGTCCTCGGGCAGGTCGTCTTCCGGGAAAATGGCTTCAGCAGGGCATTCCGGTTCGCAGAGTGTGCAGTCGATGCACTCTTCGGGATCGATGACCAGGAAGTTGGGACCCTCATGGAAACAGTCCACCGGACAGACTTCGACGCAATCGGTGTATTTGCACTTGATACAATTCTCACCCACTACAAATGTCATGGCAAGCTCCTGCTAGAACAGGCGCCTATGATACACGCATAGCAGGGGGTGTTTCTAACCGTCTGTCAGGGGCCGCGACTCGCCAGACACGGCCTGTTCCGACGCCGCTTCTATGCGGTTGCGGCTATGCTCCATGACGTCGTACTGCGCCTGATCGGCGGCCCCGATGAGGTTCTCGGGCAGCTCCACCGGATAGGCGGTGGTACCCCGGTAAAATGCACTGCTCTTGAGGTTGGGATCGTCCGTGCTGGACAGCACGATAACCGGGATGCCGCGGGTTGCCGGTCTGGCTTGTACAGTCGCACCGAGAACGGCCCGAGCTTCGCCAGCTCAGTATTTAGCATTGCTTCGAGCAGTTTGGCCAGCGTCGGATCGCAGGCACCGGCCGGCGCTTCGGCCAGGAAGGCCGCCAGCCCGGGCTGGCGGGCGAGCGCCTTGACGGAAGTGGCCACCAGCGGAGCACTGCCCGGCGCGAGGCTGGTGAGCAAGGCGTCGGTGGCCATGTCGAGGGCGAGTGAAACTTTGCTCGTGCAGGACTGCAACAATGCCTACCACCAGTCGCACATTTACCGTCAATGCCGTGAGTGAACACATTTCGATCCGCCTGTCCTGCTGTCTTTACTGTGTCGGACAGACCGGTTCTGGCCTGCCTTAGAGCGATCAACCGGCCGGCGTCAAAATGCTTACCATGACCAGGAGGCGTAATCAGTGCGGGCACAAAGCTCGGCCGGGCACCGTCTGTGCCCCAAGCCGTGTGGTCGCATGTATCTTTTAGATACTGATAAATAAATACAAAATGACTTTTCAGTGAGGCCATAGCGAAGCCTTGGGAGCCGGCGTGAACGCTGCGAGAACCCCGGCCGCTGGCGGCTCAATTTGGCGTCCCGCGTGCCGCTAAGCCTCATACCGACGGAAATTTGTCGCAAAGGCGGGGTCGAGATGTCTAGGTCAATTGCAAAATTCGCTGTCTGGTGGCTATCGCTGGCTACCGCCAATCTGGTGATTGCCGACTCCTACCGGACCATCCCAATGAATCAGAAACGACTTGCGACTTACTACGTCCAGGCGAACATGCACGGAAGTGGCGACGTGGAGTTCATGGTTGACACCGGTGCCGGCTACACGACCATCAATGAATTCACGCTGGAACGTCTGGTGCAGGCAAACAACGCCGAGTACGTGGGCGAACTGACCGGGGTGTTGGCAGACGGTACCCAGCACCGGCTGCCGGTATATCGGATCAAACACCTGGTACTGGGCAAAGACTGCGTGCTGGTCGATGTCGAAGCCGCCGTATTCCCCCAGGACACGCGCATGCTGCTTGGGTTGACCGCCCTGGAGAAGGCCGCACCTTTTGTCTTTTCCACCAATCCCCCCAGCCTCAGCCTCAGCAACTGCGGCACTGCGTCGGGTTGATAACCTGGCGCTCACGCAATCACTTGCACCGGCACACCGCCTGATTGAAAATAGCCTCAGGGTAAGTTCCGGCCCTCGCTCATAAAGCAGGCCCGGATGTCTGCGTTTACAAGCACAGGATTTCCCTGTTTGTGGGCAGCCCCGGTCGCGGTGCACCGTCGCGGCGCTGGCGCAGGAATCACAGTGTTGGGAGGCGATGAAAATGAAACGGATAGCCCAGATGTTAGTGTTTGCCGGCTTTGCTGTGACCAGCGGCGTGAGCAGCGCCGTGACCGGCTACGTCGATGACAGCCAGAAGTCAGTTGTTCGTACTGGTTATGGCGATTGTGTGCATACCCAGCGCTGGTCCATACCAAATGCGATAGCCGAATGTGAGCCCGAAATTGTCGCTGCCCGCGACAAGGTTGATGTCGCAGCCGTGGAAGTTGTGGTGCGAACCGAGCGGCAGCCCATCCGTCTGAAGTCGGATATGCTATTCGGTTTCGATAGTGCTGAACTGACGGATAACGGCAAGGCCAGCCTGGAGCAAATGCTCGGGAGTATTACGGCGGCGGATCTCCAGGAGAAGAACATCCAGGTCAACGGCTACACGGACCGAATCGGGCCGGAAACCTACAACCTGCAACTCTCCAAACGCCGCGCGGTTGTTGTGCACGACTACCTGGTGTCCAAGGGGGTGGTGCCGAGCTTTATCGAGGTGCAGGGTTTTGGCGAGGCCAACCCGATAGTCGAGTGCAGCGGGGAACGCGGCGCGGCCCTGATCGACTGCCTGGCGCCGAACCGTCGCACAGAAATCGAGTTTTCGGCTGTGGAAACGATTGAGATTGAGGAAACGGTGCCGGTATCGGACGCGCAGTAGATCCGGTCTGGTATAGCTGCCTCTAACGGTCGGCCCACCCGGCTGCCCAATAACAGTAGCGGAGAGATTGCACCTGCGCCCGGTCTGATTGAGAATATGGATCAGTGGGCTGCTCGTATTGACAGAATGTTGACACCGGCTAGTCTTAACTATGTGGGGGTCTCTCGTTTTTAACGGCCTGGCTATTCGGCGTCCCCATCTGCTGCCTGGTCAGCATTACAAGTTTTTCGTGTTCGGAGGTAAAAAAATGAAACCGATGATTCAAGGGCTGTTACTGGCGGGCCTGACGGTGGCGAGCGGGCCCAGCTTCGCCGCAACCGGCTACGTGGACGACTCAAGCACCGGCATTGTCCGCACCGGTTATGGCGAATGCCTGCACACCGCGCGCTGGGGTGAGGAAAATTTCATCGAGGAGTGCGATCCGGTCGCGAAGGCCGCCGAGGTTGCGGTCGTGATGGTCAAGGAACTCAAGCCGGTCAGCCTGGCAGCAGACGCACTATTTGCCTTTGACAGTGCCGATCTGACCGACGAGGGGCGTAACCGGCTTGACCAGGTTGTCGGGTCATTGAGTGCTAAGCAGTTGGAGAACAAGCAGATCGAGATAACGGGCTACACCGACCGGATTGGACCGGAAGGCTATAACCTGGGTCTTTCCGAGCGCAGGGCGCAGGCGGTTCGTGACTACCTGGTGTCCAAAGGCATGCCGGGAGACGCTATCAGCACCCAAGGCCTCGGGACCGCCAAACCGGTGGTGGACTGCGAAGGCGAACGTGGTGCGTCGCTGATCGACTGCCTGGCGCCTAACCGCAGGACTGAAATCGAGTTCTCGGCGATGGAAGTGATCGAAGTGGAGAAGACCATGCCTGTTGGCGAGTAATGCAAACAGCGCGTCTTGTCTCGAAAAACGGGCTCCGGGTGAGCCCGTTTTCTTGCCTCAGTGCGTCAGTTCCTTGAGTTTATACAACAACTCCAGTGCCTGGCGCGGTGTCAGATTATCAGGATTTATGTCGCGCAGCGCGTCGACCAGCGGGTGATCCTGTTGGGGCGCGAA
>Ga0209536_100005399_pt1 | contig 19877 bp, 19 predicted proteins | sample DeeMarSeWOR28_12_FD_187461 | JGI IMG/M metagenome (GOLD analysis project Ga0209536, IMG submission 187461) | Marine sediment microbial communities from White Oak River estuary, North Carolina - WOR-2-8_12 (SPAdes) (version 2) | ecosystem: Environmental > Aquatic > Marine > Intertidal zone >...
CTGCGTTACGCCTCATTGACCTTCGCCTACGCGGCTGACGCAGGATGCCAGCGGCTATTCCACCCGGATGTCCTTGAGGATGTTTTCGCTGTGCCCCGCAAAGCCCTCTCGGGACCTGCAACTTTGGTGCGGCCAAACCATACAGAGCAGCGGTGGTGCCGGTTGCGCCCATCGGGTCAGCGCCAGCACTGCGAGTTGCTTACACGAGCCTGTTACCTGTTCCGTCACCCGGAGGACGCGTCTGGGAAGCACATCTGAGTCTCGCGCAGGAGGGTAGCCGCGTATGGTAGGGGCATTGGCCACCACCGTGACGGCAGCAGTGCCCTGTTACTGTTTCTGTCACTGTTGGCATAGTCGCAAAAAGCGGCTCTGCCGTAACTGCCGACAGAACCGCTTCTTACCTCAGTCGGGGCGCCGGGATTTGTCGTCGTTACGTCCGTGGGCGAAGCCCATGGACGCACCCGGGACCTCTCGCGAGTGTGGGCGGGAAAGAAACTGTCTTCTCAGTCGGGGCGCCGGGACTTGTCGTCGTGACGTCCGTGGGCGAAGCCTATGGACGCACCCGGGACCTCCTGAACCCCATGCCGATTCGGTGCGCCGACGGGCGCTGATGGGCGCTGGTTTCAGCGTGTATTCAGGTGCGTACCGCTGGCCAGCAGCAGCCCGCAGCAGTGGGCGCTGGCACTGACGCTGGCACTGCAGGATCAGGCGAGTACGGGAGGAAGATCGCGGATTCAAGAGTCGCCCCGGACCGGCGTGAAGTCCTGGGCGCCGGCAGGGCTCGGCGTGGCTATGCAGACGGCGATCAAGAGAGAGACCCTCGGGCCGACCACGGTCCGTGCGGATCGAGTGACTCCGCCCGTCACGGCAGAAAGGAGGCTCTGGCGGGTACGAAGCAATGGGCGCGTGCTCACGAACGGCCGATCAATCGAACAGCTGGGAGTAGATCAGCGCCCCGATCTCCAGCCCGGGCGGGCGTCCCTCCCCCGGACCGCCCCCGTAGGTGAGCGCCACGTTCAGCTGGTCCGACGGCTCCCAGCGGATCCCGCCCTTGAATTCGGGGTCGCCCGTCTCGGCACCGATGTCTCCGTAGACTTCCCCCACGATGGCCGACGCCGGGATCACCCCGTACACGGCCACTCGGGTCGCGTACGTGAATCGCCATTCGGAGTCGGACCCGGGATCTTCGCGGTCGAGTTCCAGGACAACGCCCGGATTGAGATCCCAGAGAACCCGGCCGTCGAACAGTGGCAACGTCCCCATGAGCACATACTGATACGCGCTGAAGGAGTCGACGCGCCGGTCCTTGCTCAGATACCCCGGCTTCGCCCCGATACCGAGCAGCATGGCCAGCCCGCCTGTGCGGTCTCTGTTTTCGTAGAACTCCCACTTCACGTTGACGATCGTGTTGAAGTGATCGTCGGAGCCCCGCTCGTCGTCATCCCAGATCAGCGAAGCGCCGACGAAGAATTCCCATCCATCGAACAAGGCGAAGGACGGAAGCACGAGAGCCTCGCGTGGGCCGGCCGTCAGCGCAGACGTCACCGTCCCGCGCGGCATGGACACGTAGTTGTCCGTCACGAACTGCTGGCCCGAGGCGGGGCTCGCGCTCAGCGCCAGCGCGCAGAGTCCCGCCGCGAGCGCGGCTGCTCGTCGTACCAGGGCTGGTCGAGTCAGGTGTCGATCACTCCCCGACCGCTTCGTCCTGGGCGACGGCCGCAGCGCCGGTCGCTGTACTGACCGTCATCCAGCCGGGCACCTTCAAGTTCCAGTGGATAGCGGCAGCCCTCAAGCCAAAGGTCAGCAGAATGCACAGCAGCGCGCCAGACACCCGGTACTCCGGTAAGTAAGCCAGCACAACGGTGAACAGAATGCAGCCAAGCATCACCGGGATGGCGTAGAGTTCTGGTCGCATCAGCAAGGTGGTACGGCCGGCCAGTGTGTCCCTAATAAGTCCACCACCAATCGCGGTGATCACGCCAAGCATCACCGGGCCTGCTGGCACGGCGAATCCCAGGTCCCATACCTTCCCGGTAGCCTGAATGCCGAACATGGCCGCCCCAAAGCCATCGAGATATTCCATCAGGCTGTTCAAGTGACGAGTCGCGAATAGCCTGCGCGAGAAGTTCTGCCATAGCGTCTCCCGTGGAAGCGGGAATGTCCCAAGCAGTATAGGGAAGCGACCCGCGGGAGGGCTACAGGATGCACGAAAGCCCGCATTGCTGCGGGCTTTCTGCCAGTCGGGGCGCCGGGATTTGAACCCGGGACCTCCTGAACCCCATTCAGGCGCGCTACCGGGCTGCGCCACGCCCCGATGCGGAGACGCCCCCGCGTCTCCGAGGCGCCGAACATACCCTGAGGTGCGCGGGAAAGCTACCGGAGCGGCTGCGGGGAGTCTGCAGGCAGGCTTCGCGCACCTCTTGGCGTCTGACACCCCGTCGTGCGAAATTCGGCTGCAGCAACGCAGTCCGGGCCCCCCTCATTCAGGAGACGCTCGATGAAGAAGAACATGGGCAAGGCCGACCGCCTGATCCGCACCGTCGTCGCGCTGGTCATCGGCTTCCTGCTGTTCAACGGAACGATCAGCGGCACCCTCGGCACAGTGCTGGCGGTCGTGGCCATCATATTCCTCGTCACGAGCCTGATCAGCTGGTGCCCGGCATATCTTCCGTTCGGGATCTCCACTACGGAGAAGTCCGCCGATTGAATGCGTTCGGCCGAACCGGGCACAGCGGGGAACCCTCGCCGCCCGGTTCGGTATTCCGACCCGGTTTCGCGACGTTCACTTCGACGCCGGCCCGCAACGCCGTGCCCGTCGCGACAGACGCCGGAATGGATGGAACTGCATGACGGAAGTGCGGATCGAAGGCAGACCTGAGTGCGGGTTCGTATCGCGCAGGCGCTTCTGTCGCAATACGGGAATTGCCCTGGCCGCCGCCGCGGCTCTGCCGTTCTGGGCGACGGATCTCATCGCCTCGGATCTTGCCTTCCGAGAGATCGCTCTCAGTCATCTCCACACGGGCGAATCGCTGTCGATCGAGTACGTACAGCGGAACCAGTACGTTCCCGATGCGCTGCTCGCCATTGATCACGTCCTGCGCGATCACCACAACGACGCCGTTCATTCGATCGATCCCGAATTGATCGACATTCTGCATGCCGTCGCGCGCCAGACGGGCACCCGGAGCCCGTTCCGGGTGATCTCCGGCTATCGTTCTCCCGAGACGAACGAGAAGCTCCGCCGGCGCGGTGGTGGAGTGGCACGCAACAGCATGCACCTCGAGGGCAAGGCGATCGACATTCGCCTGGACGACGTGGACACGACCGAGATTCGTGACGTCGGTCTCGCGCTGAAGCGAGGCGGAGTCGGTTACTACCGGAAGTCGGACTTCGTCCACCTCGATACGGGCCGCGTCCGCCGCTGGTAGCGGCCCGATCTCCCGCTCCGACACGAATCAGGGCGGATAGGGATACCCGACGCTGAGTGCGGCGGCGAGGTGTTCGTCGTGCCCGTAGATATCCTCGTAGAACCGCGGCGGCCCATCGGTCGCCACTACGGTCGTGTAGAACAGTACGACCGGAACCGGTGCCGCGAGGGTGGCGTTGGTCGGCGACCCGGCGCGCATCGCTTCTTCGATCTTCTCCACTGTCCACTCCGCCTGGTCCCGCAGCAGCCATTCGGCAAGCGCCTCCGGACTTTCCAGCCGGATGCACCCGTGACTGAAGTCTCGACGGGATCGCGCGAACAGCTGCTGCACCGGCGTTCCGTGCAGGTAGATGTTCATCGAGTTCGGAAACACGAACTTGGCCCCACCGAGTGAATTCCGCGGGCCCGGGCGCTGGCGCAGCTTGAGAGTCCCTGCCCGGATCGCCGCGAGGTTGTCTTCCGTCTGCGGCAGCGCGGCTGCGGTCCGCGAGAATTCACGGACGATCTCCATGCCGTGCGAATCGAGGTACCCGGGGTCCCTTGCGACTGCCGGGAGTATTTCGCGGACGGCGATGCCGTAGGGGATGTTCCAGTATGGACTGAACTCGATGTAGCGCAGATCGGAGCGGAACGCGGGCGTCTGTTTGTCCACTGCGTTCCCGACCACTACCCGCATGGCGAGGGCGGGACGCGAAAGCGGGCTCGAGGGATCGAGCACCTCGAGCTCGAAGGCCGGGATGTTGACCAGGACCATCACCTGATCGGCGAGATCGGTAAGCCACCGCCACCGCTCCAGCGCCAGTTCGATCTGCGCGATGCGGTCGTGCAGCGGCGTGTCCAGCTGCCGGATCGTCTCTCTGCCGATGACCCCGTCGGCCTCGAGTCCATGCCGGGCCTGGAAGCGCTCGACCCCGGCCACGAGGACGCTGTCGTAGATCATCTCCGGGCCTGCTTCCGCATCGGGGGGCAGATCGCCGAGGGCGAGGAGCAGGGTCCGGAGATCTTCCGCTCCGGCCAACGGCTCTCCGGGATGGACGGTCGCATCGGCCGTGACCCGGGGAAGATCGAGCGCGGCGAGTCTCCGGTACTCCGCCAGGACCTGCCGCAATCGTTCGTACTGCCGGAAACCGGGCGCCGCCCGCTCCACGGTCTGCCGAACTTCGTTCGTGCGGATCGCCTCCTCGAGGACGGAAGCGACAGCGAGCGGGGCCGGGGCGAGATTGAATCCGAGGTGCAGGTTTCCGGGATCGACGCGGCCCTGGTGCAGGCTGGACAGGTAGCGAAGCATCCCGATGCTCAGCGCGCCGTCGAGCAGCGCGAGATCGGTCGGATCGACGAGCTGGCCCGCGTCCACGAAGGCGATGAGCTCGGCGAGCGGTGCCGCATCGTAGTCGTCCGGCCGGAGCCCGTGGGAATCGGCCGCCTGAAGTGCCTGAATGGCTTCGTGAGCCGGCCGGGCCGGCCGGCCGTCCCGGAACCACAGCAGCCCGTACTCCGCCGGAGCGTACAGAGCCTCCAGTTCATCCTTGAGGTTCGGGAAGTCCGGCCACGTCAGGTACGGATGGTGCCCCGAGCCGATGAGCGTATGAATCGTCTGCGCGATGACCGTGTCCGGCGGCGTCGCAATCGTGACCGCCGGCGTCTCTACCCGCAGCCGACCGCCCGCGAGTCCGGCCGTTCCCGGCGCAGCGAACGCCATCCAGCACGTTGCGGCAGCGAGCAAGGCGGCTGATCTGAGAAGCATGCCCCGTTGACTTCCTGCAGTTGAGCCGCGTCGGCTGCATTCGGCCGACATCGTCCGGGAAGAATCTCGGCAATCTACCGGACGGACAGGCCGGATACGACTGCGGGCCGAGCCTCTCGCCGCCGATTCCGACTGGACCTCCGGCTCTCGTCCGCGCACGTTCCGTAACCGGCAGCTACCCGAATCGGAGGATTCCTGCCATGCGCGCACGGAATTGGGTCCACTGGGCCTCGGTCCGATTCGCAACGAGAACGGGGGTTCCCGTGCATTGCTCGACCTCGCGAAGCCGACACAATCCCCTCGCGAACTGCATCGCCATCTGCGCGCTCGTCCCGGTTCTACTCTGGGCGACCGGCGACCTCCGGGCCCAGGAAGCCGCGACAGACTCCACTTCGGACTCGGGGCTCATCTACGCGGTGGGCGCCGATCTCTCGTTCCTCAAGGCGGCCGAGGATCGCGGCGTGCGGTTCCGGGACGGGGGCGTCGTGAAGCCGGGGCTGGAGATCTTCCGCGACCACGGCTACGACTGGATCCGGCTGCGCATCTTCCACACGCCCACCGAGCTGCCGAACGACCTCGCGTACACGATCGCGCTCGCCCGCGAGGCGAAGGCGCTCGGCTACCGGTTCCTGCTGGACTACCACTATGCGGACGGCTGGGCGGACCCGCAGAAGCAGCCGACGCCGGCGGCGTGGGACACCACGGACGTCGTCGTGCTCGCCGACTCGGTCAGGGCCTGGACCGCGCACACGATCCGCGCCTTCCGCGAGGCGGGGGTGATGCCCGAGATGGTCCAGATCGGAAACGAAGTGCGGAACGGCATGCTCTGGCCGCTGGGCCGCCTGCCGGAGAACTGGGACAACTTCGCGCGACTGTTCGAGGCCGGTCTCGAGGGCATCCGCGAGGGGCGAGGTCCGGCTCCGATGCCCCGCATCATGCTGCACTACGACAACGGGTCCGACACCGAGGGCGCCGGGGCGTTCTTCGCGCGCTTCGCCACGTACGGGATCCCTTACGACGTGATCGGATACTCCTACTACCCCTGGTGGCACGGCAACCTGATCGAGCTGCGCGACAACCTCCTCGCCACGCTCGAGCGGTTCCCGGACAAGGACATCATTCTCGTCGAGGCGGGCTACCGGCCGTACGTGTACGAAGAGGCCGGTCGCGTGCCGCCCTATCCCGCGGACGCGCCGGGCGGGCCCCGCAAGGCGTTCCTCGAGGCGGTGAACCAGACGCTGCTCTCGATCCCGGATCGGCGGATCAAGGGGATCTTCTGGTGGGAACCGGCCAGCGCCTGCGACCGGGACTACTTCGATGCCGACTGCAATGCCCGGCCCGTGATCACCGTGTTCGACCACTACCGGCGGAGGTAGGGCGAGGCGGGCTGCGGCACGTGGGCCGGGAGGCGGACCCGTCTACTCCAGTCCCGGCATCGTGTCGAGGATCACGATCTTCTGCCAGATCTTGTTGGACAGGTTCGAGGCCAGTACCTCGATGTCGTTGACCGCGTCCAGCACCACGGGGTCGTTCACGCACTGGGCGTGCAGCGCGGCGAGCTTGCTGCTCAGCGACAGCAGCTCCGTACAAACGCCGATTTGGGGTTGAGGGCAACGCGAGCCGCCAGGATGGCGACGGGAGCGGCGACGCACGATCCGGATGCAGCGCGGGGCGCCGCCCGGAAGCAAGCGCCCCGCGACGCTGCATGGCCTCGGTCAGACTATTCGTCCGACAGCGTCCGCATGAAGGCGACGACCGCGGCTTCCTCCTCGGCCGTCAGGCCGAGATTGCCGAGCTCGGAGACGTTCTCGTTCACCGCGACTTCCGGCGCCGGCCAGCAGTCCTCGGCCACCGCCTCGTCCGCCGTGTACGGACCCGGGCATACGTCCTTCACGTCGCGTGTGTTGTAGAAGTGGACGATCTGTTCCAGGGACTTGAAGTAGCCGTTGTGCCCGAACGCCTTCGTGGCTTGCGTACCGGGACGCTTGTCCACGTTTCGCAGGGTCGGAACCTTGTGCTTGCCATATTCGTCCGGATCAGGCAGGACTCCTCCCAGCCCGAGATCCACGAACGTGGGATCGATCGTGTAGATCGGATTGGCCGGATTTCGCGGCAGCCCGAGGTTGTCGAACGAAAAGTCGGTGAACAGGCCGCCGACGGCATCGTCCACCGGGTGGCAGTCGGCACACTTCGCCTGCGCGCCGGTGAACAGCTCGAATCCCCATTCCTCCAGGTCGGTGAATTCCGCCATTCCGGCCCGCCATGCATCGAACTTCGAGGAGAACGGATTCACTTCGGGCGACGCCTCGAACGCCGCGATCGACAGGCCCACCTGGTCGTAGGCCGCGGCGAGCGCTACCTCTTCCTCCGCCGTGAATGCCACGTCGAAGTCGGCGCCGCTCTGCCGGCACTGCTGCTTCATGTCATCGGGAAACTCCACGTCCGCGAGTGCCGTTCCCCAGACCGCATAGAACAGATCGGCGTAATTGCCCTCCCGAACCAGGTATACTACGCAGGACGGATCAGGCAGCGCCTGCTCGACGGGATTCAGGAACGGGCCGAGCGCCTGGTCTGCCGCGGGATTACCGAGCTTCTCGCCCGTGGCCCGACCGTCCCAGAAATTCCCTCCGATCCACAGTCCTTCGGCATCGTCGTAATAGAAAATCGGCGCGAACGTCGCATAGGCCGCGGACGGCGGCTTGCGGGCTCCGAATCTCTGCCGGAACGAGCCGGCGTAGACGCTGCCGCCCTTGTTCACGGCCACTTTGGGACCCGTGAATCCGAACTTCGGGTCGTGGCACTCGGCACAGGACTGGTTCCCGTTCCGCGACAGGGACTTGTCGAAGTAGAGCTCCCGGCCGAGCTCCTCGAGCGGGGTCGGCTGGGAAAGCACCGAGGCTGTCGGCCGAGCATCATCGCCGATCTCGGGGCTGGTGGAGGTCTCGTCGCAGGCGACGAACGTGAGCGCGCCGCACGCGAGCGCGAGCGACAGCAGGTACGATCTGCGCATCAGGTCTTCCTTTCGGCTCGACTTCACGGCAGAAGGAGGGGCCGATCTCTCCACCGGGGAGGTGGTCTCTACCGCTTCGAAGTCATTGTGGGGGCCGGAAATCGACTCCCGCAGTCCGGTGTGTCCCGGATGCAACAGGTATGCCGATCTGAGCACGTGGCCGGGCCTCCGCGTGATTCGGGCATTCACATATGGTGAAATCTGACTGTCGCCGGCCTGGCGGCCCCGTGCTCACGATCGAGGCCTGGGACATGCTGCCGGCGGATGGGTCGAACTGTCCGCTCCGGGGAGATAGAATGTCTGGATGGTTGTCAACGAATGGCTGGTCTCGATCGTTGTCATCGTGGGGCTGCTGGCCACCTGGCGGCTGCTTCGGTGGCGATTCCGTCCGTCCCTCGTGCTTGGACCGCGACTCCGGGCCGAAGCGGACCGGATTACGCTTCGCGTACGCAACCACGGGGCGGCGACTGCCAGGCGCTGCGCCGGTCGGCCGCTGCGGCTGGATCGGAAGGTGCGGGATGACTGGACGCGGATCGAAGTGGACCCGCGAGCGTGTCCGTTCGAATGGACCGAGGGCGGCCGGGAACGCGATCTGGAGCCCGGCGCGGACGCGGGACTCGTGGTGGCCCTGTCGGATCGGCTTCCCGAGGGCCGGTACCGGCTCGAGCTGGCGGTGATGAACGGCGAGGAGCGTCGAACGCGCCTGGAGTTCGACGTCCCGCCGAACGGCATGATGAGGCGCGGGGAAGCGATTCCGGCCCGGAACGGAGTGGAGGAGGAACGATGAAGACCGATGCCAGCCGACTGATTCTCGTGCTCGCCCTGCTGGGCACGCCGGCAGCGTGCGGCGAGGACAATCCGGTCGGCCTCTCCGGCGATGCGGTCGACTACCAGTCCGCGGTCGAGACGATCACGCTGTCCGAGGTCCGAGACCACGTCGGCGTGCTGGCGCACGACTCCATGTTGGGACGCTGGTCGCCCTCGGCTCAGATCGAGACCGCGGCTCGTTACATCGAATCGGAGTTTGCCGGAGCGGGCCTCCGGCCGGGAATGCCCACCGGCTATCTCCAGTGGTTCCAGATCGGAAATGCCCAGGTGCTTTCCGGTGCGGACCCGGTCGGGAACGTGGTCCCGGGCAATCCGGGCGGGTCCGGCGCGTCCCCGAACGTGGTCGGCTGGATCGAGGGGTCGGACCCCGCCCTGCGGGATGAGCACGTCGTGTTCACCGCCCACTTCGATCACATCGGCACGTCACCCGTGGCGTCGCCGAGCGGCGACTACATCTACAACGGCGCCGACGACAACGCCTCCGGGACCGCGGCCCTGATCGAGATCGCGGAGGCGTTCGCTGCCCTGGCGGAGCCGCCGGCGCGCAGCATCGTGTTCGTCGCGACGAGCGGCGAGGAACGCGGCCTCCTCGGTGCACAGCACTACGCTTCCAACCCGACCATCCCTCTGTCTTCGGCGCTGGCCAACATCAACCTGGACATGATCGGGCGTAACAGCCCGACCACGATCGAGGTCATTCACCGCACGGACTCGGATCTCGGAGAGCTCGCGCAGTCGGTCGCGGCGCTCCACGATGACATCGGCGTTTCTCCGGTGGACCGGCCCGACAACCTGCTGGTGCAGCGCTCCGACTGCTGGGCGTTTCTCAGTCGCGGGGTGGACGCGCTGTTCCTGCACAGCGGCCTGCACGACGATTACCACGGCCTGGACGACGAGGTGGACCGTCTCGATCCCGCGAAGGTGGCCGCCGTGGCCCGCCTCGCGTGGTGGGTGGGTCTCGAACTGGTGAGGTGAACGGGCGCCGCGCGACGGAGGGCCGCGCGGCGAGTCAGCCATGCGCTGCTACCGAGCGGCCGCCTGCAGGTAGCGCACGAGGCGCTGCTTCTCGGCCTCGCTGGGCGGCACCATGTGCAGGATCTCCATCATCGCGCTCATCCGGTAGACCAGCGCTTCCGCGCCCTGCGGACCATGCGCCGTGCGGCTCGGAGCTTCGTGGCAGAGGGAGCAGTATTCCATGTACAGCAGGTCGTCCGGGCCGTCACCGATCTCGCCGGGCTCGGCCGCCGGCAGGCCGTGCCGGGTGAAGTAGGCGATCAGCGAGTCCTGGTCTTCCGCGGTCGGGATATTGGCCGACTGGAGTCCCGCCATCAGCATCTCGTCGACGGCACCCTCGATGGTCTCGCCCCCGAGCCGGTCGCGCAGGGTCCGCATCCGCATGTTCATGCGGCGCAGCAGGATCGGCCACTCTTCCGCCGTATGCATCCGTGGGCTGGAGACGCCGTGGCACTGCACGCAGTATACCTGCTGCAGCAGGGCGCCCCGGGCCTCGGGCTCGGGCAGATCGGCGAGGCGGTAGCTGTTCGGCGGCAGGCCCGTTCCGGTCGAAGCGACCAGACGCCACCGCTGTCCGTTCGAAAGTCCTTCGGCCTGGGGGCCCGCGAGATCGGCGAGCAGGCTGTCGAAAGCGGCGCGATCGATCGAGCCTGAATCCTGGCCGCTCGCCGATCGATCCTGGGTGGGTCCGCATGCGGTCAGGGTCACGGACGCGGCCACCACGGCGGCCAGCAGTCCGTATGCGAAGCTCGTCCAGCGACGCCTGCGACCCACTCTCCGTCCGTGCCCGTCTGTCATTCCCGACTCCTCCGCCGAACGTCCTGAGCCCGTGCCTGGAAGACCCGCCGGAAGGCGCGGCCACCCGGGAACACCGCCCGGGTTGGAACAGGGTGAGGATACCACCTGAGGCCCGACGCCGCTACGCCCGGTTTTCTCGCGCGGTGGCAAGGCGATTGCAGTAGAAAACGCCCGTTCGCACGGGGCCGGTTTCGCCCGTGAACACATAGATGCCGCACCACCACAGACGGGTCCGAACCATGACATCGCAGCTCGAGTCACGGGTCCGCGACATATGCCGGCAGCACGGGTCCGATCCCGTCCGCCTGCTGGACATCGCTCGCACCGTGCAATCGGAGTTCCGCGGAATCAGCCAACAGTCCATCGACGTGATCGCCACCGAGGTGCGGGTCCCGCGTGTCACGGTCGAGGCGTGCGTCTCCTTCTATTCGTTCCTCTCCGTGGAGCGTAAGGGAGACGTCACCATCCGGCTGTGCGACGACGTGCCCGACCGGCTCGCCGGATACGAAACGGTGCGGGACGCCTTCGTGCACGCTCTCGGGGTGCCGTTGGGCGGCACCACCCCGGACGGTCGGTTCACCCTTGAACGAACCGCCTGCATCGGACTGTCCGACCAGGCGCCCGCGGCTCTGGTCAACGAGGTGCCCGTGACCGGCCTGTCGTCCGATCGCGCCCGCGAAATCGTGGAATCGCTGAGGCGGCACGGCGACCCCCGTCGCCTGGTCAGCAAGCTGGGCGACGGCAACAACGCGCACCCGCTGATCCAGTCGATGGTCCGAAACAACCTGCAGTACCCCGGCGACATCCTGTTCAGCCCCTACAATCGCGGCGAGGCGATCCGGAAGGCCGTCGCGATGAGTCCGGCCGAGGTGATCCGGGCCGTGAAGACGGCCCGTCTTCGCGGTCGCGGAGGCGCCGGCTTCCCCACGGGGATGAAGTGGGAGTTCGCCCGCGAAGTCGCAGCGGAACCGAAGTACGTCATCTGCAACGCGGACGAGGGAGAGCCCGGCACGTTCAAGGACCGGGTTCTTCTTACCGAGCGCGCCGACCGGGTGTTGGCGGGCATGACGATTGCCGCCTATGCGATCGGCGCCTCGGAGGGAGTGCTCTACCTGCGAGGGGAATATGCCTATCTCCTTCCCTTCCTCGAGTCCCGGCTCGAACAGAGACGGGCCGAGGGGCTCCTGGGTATCGACATCTGCGACAAACCGGGGTTCGACTTCGATGTTCGCATCCAGGTGGGGGCCGGCGCGTACGTGTGCGGAGAAGAATCGGCCCTGATCAGTTCGCTGGAGGGCCAGCGGGGCGATCCTCGCGACCGGCCGCCCTTCCCCACGACCAGCGGGTTTCGAGCCAGCCCGACGGTGGTCAACAACGTCGAAACGCTGTGCTGCGTGACCCGGATCCTGGAGGAAGGGCCCGCGACCTTCTGCGAACAGGGCACGCCGCAGAGCACGGGAACCAAGCTGCTCAGCATCTCGGGAGACTGCCGGCTGCCGGGCATCTACGAAGTCCCGTTCGGGACCCCGCTGCAGGAGGTGCTGGAGCTGGCGGGCGGGGAAACCGCCGAGGCCGTCCAGGTGGGAGGGCCCAGCGGTCGTCTCGTTGGAGCCCCGGAGTTCGGGCGCAGGATCTGCTTCGACGACCTGGCCACAGGCGGCGCCCTCGTGGTGTTCGGACCCGAGCGCGACCTGCTTTCGATCGTCTCGGCCTATACCGAGTTCTTCATCGAGGAAGGGTGCGGGCACTGCACCCCCTGCCGCGCGGGAATGCCCGCCATGCTGGGGCTTCTGGAGCGCGTCAGGTCCGGCCTCGGGCAGCCGGCGGATCTCGAGCGCTTGCGGGATCTCGGGGACACGATCCGACGCACGAGTCGCTGCGGCCTGGGACAGACCGCTCCGAATCCGATCCTGACGAGTCTCGAGGGGCTGGCGGGCGAATACCAGTCCAGACTCGCCTCCGATGAGCCGGGAATTCGCCGCGGCTTCGACCTCCACGCGGCCCTGCAACCTGCACGCGCCGTTCCCGGCCGCGCCCCTTCGCACCTCTGACCCCGGAACGCGTTGCGATGAGCGAGAGCTTCAAGATCTACATAGACGGCGTCCCGGTCGAAGCGGAACCGGGAATGACGATTCTGGAGGCGGCACAGGGCGGCGGGATCTGGATTCCGCGTCTTTGCTGGCACGAGGAACTGGAGCCGTTCGGCGGCTGCCGCGTCTGCACGGTGCGGATGAACGGCCGTCCCTGCTCCGCCTGCACGCAGCCGGCGGAACCGGAATCGGTGATCGAGAACGACACGCCAAGGCTGCGCGAATGGCGGAAGGCCCTGGTGGAGCTGCTGTTCGCGGAAGGCAACCACTTCTGCATGGCCTGCGAGAAGAGCGGCAGCTGCGAGCTTCAGGCCCTGGCATACCGCCTGGGGATCGCGGCTCCGCGTTTCGAGCCTCAATGGCGCCCCCGCGAAGTGGATGCCTCCCACCCGGATGTCCTGATCGATCGAAACCGCTGCATTCTCTGCGCGCGCTGCGTGCGGGCTTCGCGCGACCTGGACGGCAAGAACGTGTTCGGCTTCACGGGGCGGGGACCGGAACGCCGGGTGGCGGTGAATTCCAGGGCACGACTGGTGGACACCGACCTTCAGGTGACGGATCGCGCGGTGGACGTGTGCCCGGTCGGTGCGATCCTGCGCAAGGGAGAGGGCTTCTCGGTTCCGATCGGGGCGCGAAAGTACGATGCGGCGCCGATCGGCTCGGAGGTGGATTCCGGACCCGGTAACGAATCAGGGCGGGCGGCCGACGTCGCCTGCCAGGAGGAATAGAGCCATGTCCAGGCCGCGAATCGCGACGGCCTCCCTGGCCGGCTGCTTCGGGTGCCACATGTCCCTGCTGGACCTCGACGAAGGCATCCTGGAGCTCGCCGGCCAGGTGGAGTTCGACCGGTCCCCGATCGACGATTTCAAGGCGTTCCGGGGACGTTGCGCCATCGGCCTCGTGGAGGGCGGCTGCGCGAACGAAGAAAACGTCGCGACGATCCGGGAATTCCGGAAGCAGTGCGACGTGCTGGTTTCCGTGGGGGACTGCGCCACCATGGGCGGGATCCCCGCGATGCGAAATCTCGTCCCGCTCGATGAGTGCCTCCAGGAGGCCTACGTGGATGGCCCGACGGTGAGCAACCCGTCCGGCCTCCCGCCGGGGGACGCGGAAATCCCGCGGCTGCTGGACCGGGTCTATGCCCTGCACGAGGTCGTGCACATCGACTGGCACCTGCCGGGCTGTCCTCCTTCCGCCGAGGCGTTCCGGGCCGCTCTCACCGCGCTGCTGTCCGGCGAGGAGGCCGAGCTTCCTCCCGGCCTGATCCGTTACGACTGAGGAGCCGACGATGAGCACGACGAGACGCGTGGTGATCGAGCCCCTCACGAGAGTGGAGGGCCACGGGAAGGTCACGATCCGACTGGACGCGGCCGGCGAGGTGGAAAACGCCCGCCTGCACGTGGTGGAGTTCCGTGGGTTCGAGCGGTTCATTCAGGGGCGCCCATACTGGGAGATCCCCGTCGCGGTGCAGCGGCTGTGCGGGATCTGCCCCGTCAGCCACCACCTGGCGGCGGCCAAGGCGATGGACGGCATCGTCGGAGTGGACGAGCTGACTCCGACCGCCGAGAAGATCCGCCGTCTGATGCACTACGGACAGATCTTCCAGTCCCACGCCCTGCATTTCTTCTACCTTTCGTCGCCCGATCTGCTGTTCGGTTTCGATGCGGACCCTGCCGTGCGCAACGTGATCGGCGTGGCGGGCGCCTATCCGGAACTGGCCCGCCAGGGAATCCTGATGCGGAAGTACGGCCAGGAGATCATCGAGGCGACGGCGGGCAAGAGAGTGCACGGTACGGGCGCGATCCCGGGGGGCGTCAACCGCAGCCTGACGGACACCGAACGGAGACGGTTCGCCGCCGAAGTTCCGCGTCAGAAGCAATGGGCCATGGAGGCGGTCGCGATCGCCCGGGACTATACCCTGGAGAACCTGGCCTTCGCGGGCGAGTTCGCCGCCTTCCCGTCGAATCACCTCGGGCTGGTGCAGGCCGACGGAACGTTCGACCTGTATGACGGCGTCCTTCGCGCGGTGAACGCCGGGGGCGAGAAGATCCTGGACGACGTGGACACCTCGCGGTACGCCGATGTACTGGTCGAGGAAGTCCGTTCGTGGTCCTACATGAAGTTCCCCTTCCTGCGCGAGTTCGGCCCCGACAGGGGCTGGTACCGGGTCGGCCCGCTGGCCCGCCTGGCGGTGTGCGACCGGATCGGCACGCCCGCGGCCGAGGCCGCGCGCGCCGACTTTTCGGAGGCGATGGGCGGGCTGCCGGGAACGATGAGCCTCGCCTACCACTGGGCCCGGATGATCGAGACCCTGTCCGCGATCGAGGAGATCGAGCGACTGCTGGACGATCCCGACATCGAGGGCGCCGATCTCGTCCGGCGGGGGCAGCGACGGAACCGGGCCGTGGGCGTGATCGAAGCGCCACGCGGCACCCTGTTCCACGACTACGTGGTGGCGGACGACGACACCGTGATGCGGGCCAACCTGATCGTCTCGACGACCAGCAACAACGAGCCGATGAACCGCGCCGTGGAATCGGTGGCGAGGAAGTTCCTCGTCGGGACGGAGATTACCGAGGGACTGCTGAATCACGTGGAAGTCGCCATCCGGGCCTACGATCCGTGTCTGTCCTGCGCCACGCACGCGCTCGGCAGGATGCCGCTCGTAGTCGAGGTGCAGGACGCCGCCGGGAATACCGTAGGCGAAGGAAGGAGGGGAAGTTGAGCACCACGACGGCTCAGAAATCCATCCGACGCAGTCCGAACGAACGGGTGCTCGTCCTCTGCTGGGGAAATCCCGGTCGGCGGGACGACGGGATCGGGCCCTGTCTGGCGGATCGGCTGAAGGCCCACCACCTGGAGGGCGTGACGGTTGAATCGGCCTACCAGCTGCAGATCGAGCACGCAAACCAGGTGGCCGAGTCCGACCTCGTGGTGTTCGTGGACGCGGCGGCCTCCGGTCCGTCACCCTTCATCGCCCGGCCGCTCGGACCACTCGGGAAACCGGCATTTTCCACCCACGCCCTGGAACCCGGCACCGTGCTCGCGCTCGCCCACGAGCTCTACGGGGCAGACCCGAAGGCGATCCTGCTGGGTGTGCGGGGCTACGAGTTCGACGAGTTCGACGAGCACCTGTCGCCGCGCGCCGAACGAAACCTGGACGCCGCCGAACACTGGCTGGCCGCCGCTCTCAAGAGTGACCCGTCATGAACGAGACCGCTCGCACGATACTGTACGTCGAGGATGATGCCGACTACCGGGACATGGTCCAGGCGATTCTCGAATCCGGCGGGTACCGGATGATCGGAGCCGCCTCGGCCGAGGAGGGAGTTCACGCCTTCAAGCGGGAGGCCCCCGATCTGGTCCTGGTGGATCTGATGATGGAGGAGATCGATGCGGGTGCGAACCTGATCACCCGGCTGCGCGCGGCGGGCTGCGAGGTGCCGATCTACATGCTGAGCTCCGTGGGAGATGACTTCTCGCTGACGACGAACGTTCGGGAGTTGGGACTCGCCGGGGTATTCCAGAAGCCGATCGACGCCGACACGCTGCTTTCGGTTCTGCACGCCCGCCTCGGGTGACCTCCGTTCCGGGTCAGGCCTCCGGCGCGTCGAGCTCGATGAAGAACGTGCTTCCCTGCCCGGGAGCGCTGTGGCAGCCGAGCGATGCGGAGTGCGCGTCCGAGATCCGCTTCACGATCGACAGGCCGATCCCGGAGCCACGTCGCCCGTCGCCGGCCATGTCGGCCGGTCGCATGCGCTGGAACTCCCTGAACAGGTCACCCTGATCGGCCAGTGAGATCCCCACGCCCGTATCCTCTACGGACAGCCGCACCTTGCCGGGGAGCGTCTCGGCCCTGAGCGTGACCTTCCCTCCCTCGGGGGTGAACTTCATCGCGTTCGACAGGAAGTTGGCCACTGCCTCGCGCAGCAGCCTCTCGTGCGCGCGCACTTCGGGAAGCTGCGCGGGACCGTCGTACGCGAAGCGGATGCCCCGTTCCTCGGCTTCCGCGCTCCATTCCTCCGACAGTTCCAGCAGCATCGGCACGAGGTCCGTCTCTTCCATCCTGTCTTCGATGCCCCCGGTCTCCAGCGTCGCGAGCAGGCGCAGATCGCTCATGAAGTCGGTGAGGGCCGTCAGCCGCGCCAGGCTTCGATCCACCCATTCTCCCTGCTGTTCCGTCAGCGGCCCGGCGAGCCCGTTGTGCAGGTTGCGCAGGAACATCGTCACGGCGCCCAGCGGCGCCTTGATGTTGTGCACCGCGATGTCCAGGAAGTCCCGGCGGAGGCCCGACAGCCGCTCGAGCGCCGCATATGCGGCTCGCAGCTGCGCCTCGCCTGTGCGCATCACGCTGCTGAGTCCGATCAGCAGGTAGGCCACGATCGCGAGCAGCAGCGCGTACACCGTCAGCGCGACCAGTGCGTAGCGGAAGTCCAGCGGATCAGGACCGACCAAACCCTCCGGAAGCCGCGGCGTCAGCGCCCCGGTGAGCTCCAGGGCCGCCATGCCGCTGAGCAGCGCGAAGGCGATCAGCGCGCTGACGATCGCCTCGCGCGGCGACAGGAGGATGCAGGTGAGCATCACGTGGACCAGGTACAGCGCGATGAAGGGCGAGCGGATTCCGCCCAGCAGCCAGGCCGCGACGGTGAGCGCGAGGAAGTCCAGCACCACGGTCGCATGCATGATGGTCAGCAGGTAGCCATAGCGCTCCGCTGCGTTCTGCGGGCCCCGGTCCGGACGGATCAGAAACCAGGCTGCCATGTCGTAGAGCACGATGAACAGGGCGAGCAGGGAGATGCCCCGGACATCCAGGTTTTCGATCCCGACCAGGCTTCGGCCGATCAGGGCACTCGCCACGAGCAGGGCGGCCGCCCCGAGCCGGATCAGAGTATGCAGCTGCAGGCGCGGACCGAGCAGTCGATGCGTGATCGGCTCGGCGGACGCCACGGCCGCGGCCGGCGGAAGTCGAGGCGCGGGCGACGCCTTTCCGTTCGGCGTGTTCATGACCTGGAAACGACGGCAGATTGCAGGCCACGGGCCATAACTGCCCGTGGACTCCCGCATGAAGACGAGCCGCACCGGTCGCGGACCGCCCCAGCGCCACTTCGACGCCCGGCCGGCCCTGAACTCCGCGTACCGGAGGGGTGCTCGGAGGAAGCCACCGAGTCCCGGATCGCCCCTCGAGCACACGGGACAGGGTGAACCACGATTGGGACAGGGTGGCCGATCTTCGGCGGCCTGTCCCGTGCGGCTCAGCCGAAAGCGAGTACGAGTCGGGCGACGGCGGTGCCGAGCATGGCGCCTGCGAAGACGTCGGATGGATAGTGCACGGAGAGACAGACCCGGCTGGCTCCGACGGCACAGGCCCATGCGAAGATGGGAATCGACAGAAGGGGAATCAGCGCCGATAGAAGTCCGGCCATGAGGAATGCGGCCGAGGTGTGGCCGGAAGGGAAGCTGAACTGGTCGGGAGGAACGACCAGCGCGCGGATCGACGTCTCGACCTCGAAGGGCCGGGGTCTCCGCAGTCGGGACTTCAGACCCCGGTACAGCAATCGCTCCAGGGCGAATCCCGCGAGCCAGACCCGGAGGATCGGCAGCGCCTCGGGCCCGAGCATCAGCGCCACGAGGGCCGCGATCGACGAGGCGTGGCAGCCGGGTGTCCAGGACCTGCAATCTCGTCGCGAACGATGCCATTCTTGTCCGTTGTGCGGAGATCTTATCCACTGCCTCAAGGGAAGTGTGGCCGCTGCCGGTCACGACTCCGACAGCCCTGCGTAACGGGCGGGTAAGCCCTGGATCTCGAAATCGACACGGCTCCGTCCCGATTTGCCGGTCCGATGTCGAGTCGCTTTTGGACCCGGGCCTGAGGGGGTAGTCTCCGGGCGGAGCATGCATCCCCGGCTGCGGAAGGAGCGATCATGGACGGACTCGGCAGAAGGGATTTCCTGCACCTGGCGGCGCTGGGCGGGACGGCGGCGGCGATGCCCCCCTGGCTCAGAGCGGCCGTGTCCGCGGCCGAGCGGGATCCATGGGTGTCGGCCGCCGGCTCTCGCATCTCCATGGCGGCGCGGCCGAACGATCCGGTCCGGGTGCGCGGTGTCGTCCAGGCCGACGGCCGCGGCCTTCCGGGCGTGCCGGTTTCGGATGGACTCACGGTCACGCGCACCGATGCGGACGGCGGCTTCGAATTCACGACCGCCCACGGAGCGTCGTTCGTGTTCGTGACGGTGCCCGCCGGCATGCGGATCCCGCAGAACCCGACCGGAACGGCCCGCTTCTACGAGCCGATCGCGCCCGACGGACGCGGCGAGCAGTCGGTCCGGTTTCAGCTCTCCCGCGCCGAGCGCGACGACGCGCGGCACGCGGCGCTGCTGCTCGCGGACGTCCAGACCCAGGACGAGGAGGAGATGGCCTTTTTCCACGCGCAGACCGTCCCGGACGTGCGCGAGACGGCCCGGGCGCTGGGCGATGTACCCAGCTTCGGGCTCGCCTGCGGCGACATCATATACGACGAGCTCTGGCTCTACCCGGAGTACGAGCGGGGCGTGGCAGCGATGGGGATCCCGTTCTTCCAGGTGCTCGGCAACCACGACCTGGACTTCGAGGCCCGCTCGGACGAGGCCTCCGCCGCGACCTTCTCCCGGCATTTCGGCCCGACATATTACTCCTTCGATCGCGGGGCCGTGCACTACGTGGTGCTGGATGACGTGTTCTGGCACGGCGCCGGCTACCTCGGTTACATCGACGCGCGGCAGCTCGCCTGGCTCGCGTCCGACCTTGCCCATGTCGAGCCGGGACGACCGGTGATCGTGGCGCTCCACATTCCCGTCCTGGGCTCCGGCCACCTGCGCGAAGGCCGCGACCGCCCGGAGCTCGGCGTCTCGGTGGCGAACCGGGAAGCGCTCTACAGGCTGCTCGAGCCCTTCCAGGCGCACGTTCTGACCGGGCACACCCACGAGAACG